>Ga0247841_10004596_pt1 | contig 23467 bp, 27 predicted proteins | sample LaCruzMarch2015__2_FD_192410 | JGI IMG/M metagenome (GOLD analysis project Ga0247841, IMG submission 192410) | Freshwater microbial communities from meromictic Lake La Cruz, Castile-La Mancha, Spain - LaCruzMarch2015_18m | ecosystem: Environmental > Aquatic > Freshwater > Lake | place: Spain... | reverse complement strand
TACATTGTTGATTATCTAGAGACAGGAAAATCAAATTATTATTCAAATTATTGGAAGGTTAAATTATTCCCTTGATTTCATCATATTTTCTTGAAATGTCATCTCCCCGAAAATGTCCATTAAGTCATATATTTAAAATATTTTTTTCATGAAAGATAGAAATCTACAAAATATAAGACATATCGATATTCTAGATATAGGCAATGACTGCAATCAAAATTGCAAACAATGTTTTTATAATACAGTTATGAAAACAAAAGAAACATTAAGTAATGAATTGCATATGATAGATGATATAAAAAACAATAATAATTTAGATGAAAACATAAAATTTTTCATATATCCCAAAGAAATAACAACAACCCCAAAACTTATAAAAACAATAGCAGAAAATGGACAAAAGTTTATATTAACAAACGCTAAAAATATAAAAACAAATTCTGATATTTTTAAAACATTAAAAGAAAATAATATAAAAAAGATTAAAATAACATTATTTCCCAATGAGGATGAACAATTATTTCGAAATTGAAATACAGCATGAGAATATAATGATATCAAAGAAGTAATTAAAATGGCAGTAAATGAAGGAATAAAAGTAAAAATTTTCACTATGATAACACCAGAAAATATAAGATTTTTTCAAGGATTTTACAGAGAAGCAGATAATTTACACATATCAGAAATAGAATTATTAAATTTTATACCAACGGGCAATGGTAAAAATATGGATATGAAATATGCAATGAAAGCTACTGATTTGGAAAAATTACTTTCTATAACAAACGATTTAAAGTTATGAAAATGACCATATATATCATATGGATTCTGATTTTGACCAAATTTTTATGGAAAATCAATATACAAATTTATAGAAAAGGGGCAAAAACATGACTGGGTAACTACAGAATATCCTTGTCCCACAATCAATAACTTATTTCTGTGAATATCATTAAAGAATAAGTGAATATATCGATGTTTTAAATTATTAAGCGAATCTGAAGCTAAAATCTGAGAGGTAAATAATAATGGAAAAATAAATCTATATGAAAACGTAGATTTTGATGAAAATATTTTAAAAGAAAAATTAAGATGAATATGCTCTAAGGATTCTTGTAACTTTCAGAATTTATGTTTATGATGATGTAGATCTAATGCATATATACTAGCAAAAAAAAGAGGAGAAAAAGAACCAGAATATGCGGGACAAGAAATATGTATCACAAATCTTATACAAAAACGTATTAGTTAAAATAATAATTACAGGTTCAATCGCAATTATAGTATATTAGTATAGAAAAAATTCTCTTTTGTATTATCATTGAAAATATTGAGTAAAATGATATAGTAAAATCACTATTTTATTACATATCACATATTATGCTCACTCTAACCCAAAAACTCATTAGCTTCAATACCACGCAAATCGAAAACGAAGCGATGCAATATATTGAAGATTACGTCAGAAATCTCCATGGCGATAAGCTTATCTATGAACAGCAAGACATAGGTAACAAAGACAGATATAATCTGATTATCAAAAATACAGAAAATCCGGATATCATTCTCGCATGACATGTCGATACCGTTCCAGAACTTTCAGAAGAACAATTTATCCCAAGAGTTGAAGGGAACAAACTCTATGGTAGAGGAGCAGTAGATATGAAAGCTGGTGTGGCAATAAATATCACGCTTATAGATTTTATGCTCAAACATAATATCAAGTTTCGAGTGCTTTGTTATTCGGATGAAGAATATAATTTTCTCTGAATGAAAAAATTTACAGAAATATATGGAGGGAAAATCCATCCCAAACTCACTATTGTCACAGAGCCAACCAATGGTAAAATTTACACATGATTTAGAGGGATAGCATCTCTGCACATGGAGATCAAATGAAAATCAGTACATTCAGCAAGAAAGCATCTTGGTATCAATGCCATAGAAGAATATGTGCATTTCATAGATCATCTTGAAAAACATATACAATCAAAAGATACCTATGGATATCAATCACTTACCAATCTTGCATGATTGCATGGAGGAATATACAAAGAAGGGGAAATATTCTGACAAGATAATATCGTTCCGAATGTCGCCAAAGGGAATTTTTCTTTGAGATTGGGAAACAATTTCACGTACAAAGATTTTGAATCTTTTATGCAGGAATATTTCGATAAAAAATGAATAGAACTTATAGATATCCATACAAAAATATGGTATAATCCATTGATACAAGTAGGATTACAGGAAAAATACGGAAAATACGGTGATGTAGAAGAATGATATACATTTGGGTATTCAGATGGGCAATTTGTCAAAGAATATATAGGGTGAGATTGTCTTCTCATCTGACCATGACCTAATGAAAAATCACATCAAGCAGATGAATATGTAGAAATTGATAGCATAGAAAAAGCAAAAGTAATTATAGAAGGTATTCTCAAGGATTTTATATAATTCAAAGTGTATACGCCATTCCGGCGCCAAGGCTTGTCCTCGTGTTAAAGTTTGGAAGAGAGAAAATTGCAGCAGGAATCGACACTTACTATAACTATTAATTACTCAGGACTTTTTTCAGATAGTATTCTTATATGATTTTTTACTGCATCGCTGTTGACAGGATTGTAGTTCAAATATGTTCTGAAGCTTTGGATAGCTTTTTGATATTCTTTTTGTGATTCATAAATGACTCATTGGATCTGGAGAGCGTCCATTCTAGCTATTTTGATGTCTTTGTCTGTATGTTCAGCTTCTTCTGATAGAGGAAGAAACTCATCGATAGCAGACAAACAATCAGCATGTTTATCGAGTTTAAATAAAGCATACACTTTTTTGGAAAGTATTTCCATATATTTGTCGTTATCTAAATCAGGACCTATAAGCTCATCAAAGCATGCTAAAGATTTTTCATAAAACTCCTTATCTTTACCATGTGCTTTATAGAAATATACTATTCAAACGATATATAAAAAAGTTTTACGTTGACTATCAGTAAATATGCTTTCGTACTTTCTAAGGTTTTCTAGCAAAAGCATAGCATTATCCAATTTTTGCTCCAATACATATATTGATATGAGATTTGTCTGTAAAACAATCATATCATCAAATGATAACGATTTGATATGATGGTTTAAAATATAATCAATATCTTTTTTAAATCATTCCTGATTTCACATTTCACTATTACCTTGCATACTTTCCCAGACAGATTCCAGATCCGGATCGTATTGACGATATTCGCGTTGTGGAAAAGGGATAATATAGGTACGAATATCAGTATCTGATTTTGATATGGGTTTATTTTTATGTGTTTGAGAAAAAAACACTAGATCTCATAAGAGCTCTTTAGTTGAAACATTCTTTATGTCTTTTATTTCATCGTGAGTCACAAGTCATTCCTTAGGGGTAGTAAGATATTTATCAATAAGCTGCTTGTGAGTAGACTGAAATACATCTTTATCTTTATTATGCATATAATGAACATAAAAATAAATGTATGTAGTACAAGTATATTCGAAATGAATAATTTTGTCAAATAGATATATTTATATTTGACAATTAATAAAATAAAGATATATATAATATAAACAAAAAGACAAATACAAATATAATAAAAACAATACATTATGAAAAGCAAAAACAAAAATAATATTGTCGTTATACAACGACAGATAAGAATCATGTTGCAAATCCCATTAAGTGCAAATTTATTTTTATCACTCAAAGAAGCATTTAATAAAGAAAAATTTAATATCTATTATGTAGATGCAAATAATCAGCTTATTCCCAAAACTGCACAATTTTCAGCTGATTTTGATGATCGTACGGATATTGCTTATTTCAGCCTAAATATTATGGCCTCTGATGAAGAAAAATTCTACGATTTGCTCAAAAAATTCTGTGAAAAGACAGAATTCTCATTCAAAGACCCAAGAAAGAAAAATATAATAAGACAGATGTATGCAAAAATCAAAAACTTTTTCTACGTATATACCTCGAATATGAAGAAAAAAATATACTGTAGGAATGAAGGCTTATCATTCACATCCACTTATCCAACATCCTGATGGCAGATTATTGAAACCTAATGGTTGGAATGAAAGATATCCACCCTTACCAAAGAAATTTAAAATGGTAAGCAAAGAAAAAGGAGAAAAAGAAAAAAAGGAGCTTACTAAACTTATCGAAGAATAAATTTTCATAGATGTTGGATGATTTATCCAACATTTTTTTTCTTACTTGCATTTTTTTGCTAATTACATATCTTTTCTTCCATACTATGAATAACTTATTGTCTTTACCATACTGAATTATATTTATGAATATACGCAACTTTTGTATCATCGCACATATAGATCACGGAAAATCAACACTGGCAGATAGAATGCTAGAGATTACCTGAGCCGTCAGAAAAATAGATCATGCACAGATGCTTGATCGTATGGATATCGAACAAGAAAGGGGGATTACCATCAAATTGACGCCTGCAAGGATGCAACGAAAAGGCTATGAATTTAATCTGATAGATACTCCAGGACACGTCGATTTTCAATATGAAGTCTCCCGTTCGCTTGCTGCGGTAGAGTGAGCAATTTTGCTTATAGACGCAAGTCAGTGAATACAAGCACAGACATTGTCAGTATTATATCAAGCGATAGATCAGCACTTAACGATTATTCCGGTTTTGAATAAAATCGATCTTCCGGCAGCAAATCCTGAAAGAGTAGCGCACGAGATAGAAAATGTAATCGGTATCGATAAATCAGAAATCATTCAAGTTTCAGGGAAGACCTGAGAAAACGTGGATACTGTTTTAGATGCTATCATAGAGAGAATACAAGATCCGCTCACGTTCAAAAAATCTCATCCGAAAAAATTCCGACCGGTAGGGCAGGATCAAGCACAGATAACATGAATCTCTAGAGCATTGATTTTTGATTCAGTCTATGATCCATACAAATGAGTGTTAGCATACGTCAAAGTCGTAGATGGTGAAATCAAAGCAGGGCAAAATCTACATCTTATCTATACAGAGAACAATATAACTCCTACAGAAGTAGGCCATTTCACTCCAGAATATAAAGCAGATAAAATCCTCCAAGAAGGTCAAATAGGATATATCGTTACGGGAGAAAAATCCGTAAGAGATGTAAGTATTGGAGATACCATGATCAAAGACGAAAGAGTAAAATGACAAAATGAAACACAGATGAAAAATCTCGTCATACCAGGATTTAAAAGAGTGAAACCATTCGTCTATGCAGGAGTTTATCCGATAGATACTACGGATTATGATAAACTCAAAGATTCATTGGAAAAATTATCCATCAACGATAGTGCGATAGAATATGAATTGGAAGATTCCAAAGCATTAGGATTTGGTTTTCGTTGTGGATTTTTATGAATGCTGCATATGGATATCGTCAAAGAAAGATTGTCCAGAGAATACAATATGGAGACGATTTTTACCATCCCAACAGTGGTATATCTCATCAAAACCAAAAATCTTTCTCTAGATGCCATAAAATCCTGATCCAATATCACGAGTTTACTCAAAACATGATTATATAAACAAATCCTCGGATTGACTACAACCGACGAAGATGCAGAAACAAGAAGAGATGAACTCAATCCATGGTTGGTAGTGAAGTCATGATCAGATATGATCGATCAGTGATTGATAGATGAAATACGGGAGCCAGTAGCAGCTGTAGAAGTTGTTTGACCACATGAATATGCAGGTAATATTATGGCACTTTGCCAGGAATATAGAGGCAGACTGATCAATATGGATTATATAGATGAGACGAGAGTGGTACGACATTACGAATTGCCAATGGGAGAAATTATTATCGATTTTTATGATAGGTTAAAATCCGCGACCAAAGGATATGCGACTATGAATTACGAATTTAAAAAATATGCACCAGCAGATTTGATAAAATTAGATGTATATATCAATAATGAGAAAGTTGAGGCATTGACTCGGGTTGTTCATAGAGATAACGCATATCGTCTAGGAAAAGAGATTGTAGAAAAACTCAAAGTACTGATTCCAAGACATATGTTTGCCATTCCTATTCAAGCAGGTATAGGCAATAAAATGATTGCGAGAGAAAATATTTCCGCAATGAAAAAAGACGTTCTTGCAAAATGTTATGGATGAGATGTAAGTAGAAAAAGAAAATTACTCGCAAAACAGAAAGAAGGAAAGAAGAAAATGAAAGCTATCTGATCCGTAAATGTACCTAGTGATGTGTTTATAAAAATGGTCGCCAGAGGAGACTAACTCGCTTCGCTCGAATTTTAAATTTTAAATTTTCCTTTTCCCTTTGCCCCTTTCAGTCCTTTATTCCCTTTGCCCCTTTCTATCATGTCCCGAATAAAAATAATTATTCGATATCTCTTGCTTATTAACGTCATTACATTCATCATCCGATGAATAGATAAATATAAAGCAACTACACAAAAACGAAGAATTTCAGAGAAGAATTTACTGATTTGTACAGCGCTTGGATGACGATTGTGAGCAATCCTTGGTATGCAAGCTTTCCGCCACAAAACCATAAAAGGAACATTCCTTACAAGATTCCGATTGATCGCTAGTGCATGGATAATTTTATTGATAGTGTTGTTATTTACGATTAATTAAAAGATTAAAAAAATATGAAAATTAAAAAATTGTGTTCACTAGCCAACTAAGACACAAAATCTTTTAATATTTTAATCTTATAAATCTTTTAATAAAATATGAATATTAAATTAATCCAATCCAATATATTAAGTCGATATGCTAAAAATGGCAGAACTTTACCTCGAAGACAAACAACTGATCCATACGCTATTCATATCTCTGAAGTAATGCTTCAGCAAACACAGGTCGATAGAGTGATTCCGTATTTTCATCAACGAATGAAAGATTTTCCTGATTATACATCATTAGCCAAAGCTTCGAAAACGGATTTACTCAGACATCGATCATGACTAGGATTTAATTCAAGAGCACTCAGACTTCAAACTTGTGCACAAACTATAATTGCCAAAAATTGACCAAAGGTTGCCGAAAAATTGACTAAACATTGAACTGGATGATTTAAGATTTCAAATTCAAACGTCAATCTTACTGAGCTAAGGGTTGAATTACAAAAATTGCCAGGCATCGGTCATTATACCTCAGCAGCAATCATGGCATTTGCATGGAATTTACCCGTTCCGGTTATTGATACAAACATCAGGAGAGTTTTGATATTTCTTTTTAAACTCCCTGAAACTATCACCGCTAAAGCGCTTGAAGCTTTTGCAGAAACAGTAATCCCCAAGTGAAAATCCCGTGAACGACATAATGCACTCATGGACCAATGAGCATTACTTTTTACTGCTCGCAAGACGAAGATAAAGCCATTGAGTAAACAATCAAAATTCGAAGGTTCAGATAGACAAGTAAGAGGACGAACCATGAAACAGCTTGTTAAACATGGCATATTGAGTATACAAGATATCGAAGAGGAGTTTCCTCGTAAAGAAGTAAAAAATATTTTGAAAGAATTACAGAAAGAGAAATTGATTCAGATAAAAAAATGAATAATACGTATAGCAGAATAACCTCCTCGTCTTTTAGCAAGCAACCTCACCCCTGCCTACCGCAGGCAGGCCACCTCTCCTAACCCCGAAGCTTTGTGCGGGGCAGGCGCCGAGGAGTGTGATTTTACTGAGGACCTCTCTGATAGGAGAGGAAACGAAGGTGAGGTTGCTATAGTTTACCAACCGAATATTTATTCGTGTTGGTAACTACATATTCTTCAATCAAAAATATGAAGTATATTTTTGAAGGAGAATATGAAAAAGAAAAAATAAATTTTATGTTTACTTTATAATCATGCTCTACTTCATCCCCACTCCCATCGGCAACAAAGATGATATCACCGTTCGTGCGATGAAACTTTTTCAGTCACTTGAATTTTTCATCTGTGAAGATACGAGGACAACGATGAAACTTATGAAGATGTACGATATTCCGTATAAAGATAAAAAATTCTTTTCACTTACTAGTTTTACGTCAAATAATCAATTGGCACATTATGTAGATATTTTAAAGGCGAGCGATATCGGTCTCGTATCTGAAGCAGGGACACCAGGATTATCTGATCCAGGAAAATCTATGATTCAATTGTGTAATGAATATAACATTCCCTATACTGTGCTCCCGGGAGCAAATGCACTTGTTCCAGCAGTAGTTGCTGCAGGATTTGATACTTCAGAATTTATATACTTATGATTTCTTCCAACCAAGAAAGGAAGACAAACCAAGATCAAAGAAATTCTACAATCAAAAATACCAGTTTTTGTCTATGAATCCGTACACAGAATAGAAAAATTTTTGAAAGAACTTTCTCAGGTTGGATTCACGGGACAGATTTCCATCGCAAGAGAACTCAGTAAAATGTTTGAGCAACACTTCACGGGAACAGTAGAGGAGGCGATAGCGTTAATCAAAGAGAAAAACATTACCATTAAAGGGGAATTTGTCGTAGGGATAAAAAATGTATAAATATATTTGATTTTTACGAGTGTATAGTTATAGCATAAAAAACAAAAAAATATATGAAAAGGATAGTCCTGAAAACACCACAGATGGAAGCATTGCTTGATGTACACAAGGTTTGTTGGTGTGGAGAGAAGTTAGATCCGCATCTTGCGGAAATTAAAGAAAAATATCCTAATGACATACCAGAGGATGTGACAGAATTTACTATTGATATTCTTAGATACGATGAGAAAGTAGTGATTTCAGAAATCAATAATATATTGAAGTATGATGCGTTTATGAAAGGGAAAAAGCAATATTTGGAAGAGATCAAAACCAGTATCGAAATCCAAAAAGAAGAAAGTATTCAATAGTAAAATTATACGGCAATATTTGCCGTTTTTTTTATAAAGAAAAAACTCCCGATAAAGGGAGTCTTTTTATATATTATTTCTTTTTTTTGATAGGTTCTTTTACATATACTTTTGTACCTGAATCAAACCAGATTTTATTTGAATACACTTCTCAATTTTTTCTAGTGACTAATATATCAGATGAACTTTTTATTTGTTCTTTAAATTGTTTTTTGATACCTCATACATTACCTCAGTCTTTAATAGTATATGAGTATATATTATATTCTTTATTTTCTCTGATAAATACGAATGTTCAGGATGTTTGTTCTTCCTCTGCTATTTCTTTTTTTATGCTTTCTTGATCAGGATCAGGGTTTTTTATGTTATCAATTTCTTCTGTGATAAATTTAGTTGCTCAATCATAATATTCTTGGGTAATCTGTTTGTTAGATAACTCTTCATCATATTCCTTTTGTATCTTTCCCAATATCTCAATTTGAAAATCGCTATCAAAATATTTGGTTTTAGTATATAGTTCAAACATCTTATCAGCAACTGTTTTAGTATAAACTTCTGTAGTAATATTTTCAAGATTTTTAATTTTTTGTAAATCATAATTATTGTCCTCAAATGTTTTTTGCAAAACGTTTCTTATTGCTAATATACGAGGGACATAATTTCTATTCTCTCAATTTTTTTGTACAGCAGAATATTCATTAGCATTACCTTTTGATGCTAAGAATCATTTTTTTACTAATTTAGGACTTCAGTTATACATATGCATTGCATATATCCATTTATCATCTTCAGATACATTCTTTCATCGTGATGTATATTCTTTTGATTTACATCGAGTATCTACTATTCCATAATTAGCTTTTAAATGTTTAATAGCAGCATCTGTACTTATTTCTGGGTCATTACGGAAATCGTTTCATTGTTTATCAATAGCTCAAAATGATTTAGCTGATCTTTTAGTAAATTGCCAATATCCTCAAGCGACTCAAGAGCTAGCATTTGAAATCCAACATGATTCTGCAATTGCCAAAAAGACAACATCCAAAGGAACATCGTTTTTTTTAAGCTTTTCAGTAACCATTGCCAAATGTCATGATTCGACCATATTGATAAATCATGTTATTGCTGACTGACGTTTATTTTCTCCATCATACATTTTATTCCATGTATCATTTTTTCCCATATAATTATTTTCTCGTTTTTTCTGATACGCAGATCATCAACCAGATAAATCATCAATCTCAGTATTTTTAAATAAATCTTTCAATACTGCATCATAGTCATGATTATCAATAACATCAGATACTTTTATGGTATTTTTTTTATCATTTTTTTTATCATTTTTTTTATCTTTTTTTTTATCTTTTTGAATATTAGCATCCATATGTATTCATCCATATATTAGCCCTGCAGCAAGCAAAGTTTTCATGATATTATTTTTAGCTAAGTTGATTATCTTATTGTCTTTAGTAGTGATTTTCTTGCCAATCGTCTTATCCAAAGAATCTATGGTTTTATATAAAGCGGCAAGTGTTTCCAAGGTAAAAATACCTGTATTTCATACAAATTTTCAAAGATTGATTCATGCTCTTTTTCCGCTATTTAATGCGGATCTTGCATATTCTGCTGATTCTTTCAAAAGCTCTTTTGGTGTTTTCACAGATGATTTTTTATCCATTAATTATAGGGTAAATGATAAATTTTTATTTAATTATATTATAATTATTTGATACAAAAAGTCAATGTAAAATAATATATTTGTAAACTATTATATAATATAGTTTTTTATTATTTAAACATTTTTTCTTCCTGCTCTTTCTTTGTTACATCATGTTCATACATATCTCCTATTTTTTCTATATCTCTTTCCGTCGTTGATCTTTTATCAACTCCAATTTCATCATCATGTCTTGGAATAACAAAAAGATCAGCCAAATCTTTAATTTTTGCTACTATAATTTTAAAAAGATTTTTTGACTTTACTTTAGAAGTTTTTTCTCCATCAAGCTCTTTTAGTTCATTCATGTTGTACGAGTGAATAAATAAAATGATATATTTTTTGCCAAACCATTGAAAATTTACAGCAATTTACTATAATCATTATACATATTTTTTTTTGTCTGTCAAATTTTAGTAATGAAGAAAAAACGGATAGCTTGGGGTATAGGTATCTCAATACTCGTAGTATGATTCATCCTTGGTGATGTACAGATCCAATTAGGCACCTATTCGCCTCAAGCAAGCACAAAATCTATTACCAAACAGCTGATAAATATTCAAAACATCAGCGGATTATTTTTCCGTTCTCCAGGAGAAAGCTTGGAGAAAGAATTAACAAAATTCGCTTCTACACAACAAAATTTAAACCTACGGACCTATGATTTCACTCACAAAAAATTCAAAACAACTCTAGAAAAGCTTGCACAAAATGAGGTGAATATAAGGATAATCGTCGAAGATAACAAATATCAGCAATTTCAAAATACGCTCAAGGTTTTACGTCAGTATTTTTCTTGATATAAAAATATAGAGCTCAAATCCGATAAGCAAATGGGCACAGAATATACTCACGCCAAAGTTAATCTCATTGATAGTGGATTTATCATTCAGACAGCAAATTTAACCAATAGCTCATTTGCATCCAATCGTGAACACTTTTTTCAAAGCTACGATACGTGAGTTCGAATGAGTTTACATACCATATTTGAGAAAGACCGGATGGGCGAAAAAATCACCATGAAGGATATTCATCCCAATCTCGTAATATGCAACATCAATTGCAGGGGAGTAATCGAACAATTACTCAGTTCAGCAAAAGAATCTATCATTATCCAGACCCAATATATTGTAGATGATTCGATTCGGACTATTTTGAAGACCAAGAAAAGTCTTTCAGAATTCAAACTTCTTGTAGCTGATACCGATGATAATGATGAACTTATTAATTATTTTTGAAATGACTATGCGAGAAAATTCAAGCAGTATTACAACCATACCAAGATGATTCTTATAGATCACAAAACTTTACTCCTCGGAAGTATGAATTTATCTGCAACTTCTTTGGACAAAAATAGAGAAATCTGAATTCTACTCACGGATGCAGAGATTATTAAGAAATTTACCGAGCAATTTTGATTAGATCGAAATTCAGCAAAATAGTATTTACTTATAAAAGTAAATATATATAGTATAAAAACAAACAAAAAAATATGAAAAAACTTTTATTACTCATGGGAGCTGTGTTGCTTTTAAACAGTGTATATGCACAAAAGAAAGTAACTATCCCTGAGGACACGCTTATCGCTTTCATGCAGAGAGGAAAAATAGTTGACTGTAAGGAAGACCAAATCAGTGATGGACTATTTTCCAAGACCATAACGATAGAGCCGAGAGATAAACCATTTGTGAGTATATACATTACTTCTTCATTATATACGAAAAGCTTATATGCTTTTGGATTCTATGAAGTAGATTTTGTATGGCTCGATGATGGATGCGATGGAAAAAATCTCTACGAAGAAGACTTAGAAAACGTCAGATATCTGAAAGCATACATTGATATACTGATAAGGGAAACACCATTTATGAAGTATTCAGGTGAATATCCTAATACTGACTATTAATCTATTGTATAAAAATCACCTCCTCATTATTTGAGGAGTTTTTTTGTTGACAAAAAGAAGTTTTTATGTAAAAAGATGATAACAAAAATAAATAAGAAAATTAAAAACAAATATATTATGATGAAAACAGGAAAACCATCACGCTTAGTGTTGATAAGGCACGGAGAATCAATCTCAAACAAAAAAAAAGAAAACGGATTCGTCCCGTCGTTTATTAAGGATGAATTTATGGATATGGCCGCGCATAACGTAAAACTTACAGCGGAAGGTATGTATCAAGCAGTCATGACAGGTAGAAAAATCAAAGAAATATATGGTTCGTTTGATTACATCTATACATCACCTTTTGCTCGAACACGTGACACGACAACAGGAATACTAAGTGCGTATAAAGAAGAAAAAATACAAATGCAATATCGCGAGAATCTCTTCATTCGTGAACGTGATGCAGGATATGCATTTTCTATGACAGAAAACGAAAGTAATATTGCTTTTCCATGGCTACGTCAATATTGGAAGGTACACGGTAATTTCTATTCAACTCCTCCAGGAGGAGAAAGTATCGCCAAAGTGGCTGAAAGAGTATATCAGTTCATAGATATGCTTTTACAGAGACGAGGAGGACAGAACGTTTTGATAGTTACCCATGGCGGTACTATAAGATGTTTCAGATACATTATAGAACATTGGTCACCAGAACAAGCAGAAGTTTGTAATGATGAAGGAAGTCCTATAAATTGTGGAGTAACTACCTACACCGTAGACGAACAGAATAAATTTGTTTTACAACAGTATAATCAAAAATACTGGTAATATACAAAAATACATAAGGACAGTTTTTCTGTCCTTTTTTTTGATTGAAAAAAACAATTACTTAATTATGTATACTTCATTACCCCAAATCAGTCTATTCTATCTATCTCATCTAATCCGTCCTTTTAATCCTTTAGTTTCCTTATGTCCGAAATAACTATTCCATTCCAAAAACTTTCAGAGAAAGCAAAAATACCTTCACAAGCAACATTATCTGATGCAGGATATGATTTGTGCTCTACAGAAATATATACACTCAAACCAGGAGAGAGAAAATTATTCAAGACCAATATAATGGCAGCCATTCCTCACGGATATTATGGCAGGATAGCACCACGTTCATGATTGGCATATAAACATGGAATAGACGTACTCGCTGGAGTCATAGATTCAGGGTATAGATGAGATATTTGAGTGCTATTGATTAATTTAGGAAATAAAGATTTTCCTATCAGCGAAGGAGATAAAATAGCTCAATTCATTATAGAAAAATGTCACTACATAGAATGGCAGGAAGTTACTGAATTGCCGGAAAGTCAAAGTCAGAGAGGTGAGTGAGGATTCTGATCGACAGGAAGTGTGTAATTAGTGAATGGTTAGTGTATAGTCATTTCGACCCCGAATTCTCGGGGGAGAAATCTAGGCTTTATAGCTAAATAGCGTAGATTTCTCTCTTCGTTCGAAATGACTATCTACTTAATGACTATCTATTCAATAAGCGCTTTCCAGTTCTGTTTATAAAATTCATATTTCTGTGTAAATTCTTCTTTGGATGTGATAGCTATTTCCAGTTCAGTAAATTTTTTGCGAAGGATTTCGAGATGAGTATTTTTATCTTCCTCTGTAGAAAGTAATTCCAATTCAATAATGTAGCCATATCCTTTAGTATAATCCAAACTAACATCGATACCATCCCAATCAAATTGGAAACGTTTTCTTAACCAGATGATTTCCGTATCATATCATAGACCCAAGAAAAGTTGTTCAAGTTTTTCAAAATCATCTTTATCACATTTAATTTCTATCTCCTCTCTGTGATCATCATGGATCTGTCATTTTTTCATCCATATTTTGGAAAAAAAATCATTTTTCTGGATTCTTAAATCATGCTCTCATGTGAAATAATGAGTGGTCTGATTGTCTTCTTTGATAAGTTTCGCTTCTTTTGTGAAAAACGCTATCAATTGGTGATATCTATTCTCATCTATAAATGATCTAATTTCTACTTCTATATTTTTCATTGCTATTAATGGGTAATTAAGTATAAAAAAGTATGATTTACTATACTAATTTTTTACAACTATGCAAAAGGAAATTATCATCAAAGACAAACAACAAATAGTCAATATCAGAAGATCCGGTAAATACCTGACAGAACTTTTGACGAAATTACAGAAAGCTACAAAGCCAGGTATGATGCTGATTGAATTGGAATTCATTGCAGAAGATTTCATAAAAAAGAATCAAGTAAAATGAGCATTTAAGTGATACAATGGGTTTCCAGCAAATCTTTGCCTCTCAGTAAATGAATGTTTAGTTCATGGTATCCCTGATAGCTACACCTTACAGAAGGGTGATATTCTCAAAATAGATTGCGGAATCAATTATCAATGAGGGATTACCGATGCTGCAATTACCGTAGTGGTATGATGAGAATTAGCTAATCCATTGGGGCATACATTAGCAAAAACAACCAAAAAGGCTCTAGATATCGCTATAAAACATATCGGACCAGGCAAAAAAATGTTCGATTATTCCCATGCGGTTCACCAACATATTATCAATGCAGGATTCAGTGTAATAGAAAAATTAACCGGTCATGGTGTAGGCGTTAAAGTACATGAACCGCCATATATTCACAATCATCCTCATCATCCTGATACGAAGACTACCACCTTTCAAGCAGGTATGGTCATTGCACTAGAACCTATCACAGCAATAGAATCAAAAGATTTTGAACTGAGAAAACATAGTGAACGAAATCTCTATACCAAAAAATGAGACATTTGAGCTCATCGAGAATATACCGTTTTAGTTACTGATAAGGGATACGAAATATTAGCCTGAGTAACTAATGAAATGATATAAAATCCCCTTTTGTTTTCCCCTTTAGCAAAGGGGACCTTCAGTAAATAAATCCCCCCTCTTTGGTAAAGAGGGGTTAGGGGTGATTTATTATTTGATAATATAGCATGATCCTATGAATCGATCCTTGAGTTAGAAAACTCTGATATGCACTTATCAAGTCCGACCTTGAAATAGTAGATTCAGGGATTTTGCTATCAGAAATAAAGTCTCCAACCAGAATGGATCAGTTTGAAAGAATGAGAGAAATAGAGGAGTTTTTTATGAAATTATTAAAAAAATATAAGATACAGACTATGTGTATGGAGCAACTTTTTTTTACGAAATTCAATCAGAATAACGCAGAATTCGTATTCGGTATCAGAGCGATATTGATTGCTTTATGTTTGAAATATAAAATTCAGATAAAAGAAATCACTCCTATTCAACTCAAAAAATATATCACAGGAAATGCTAAATCTGACAAAAAACTTGTCCAAAAATGTATTATGAAATTATATCGTTTACAGGAATATCCTGAGTATAACGATGCTGCTGACGCATTATGATTGGCCTATGTAGCTATGAAAGTAAAATAGAAGCTTAGATACTTGGAAGTTTAGAGGTTTAGAAATTGAAAATTAGAAATTGATTATGCTCCTACTTCTTCATGAATTTCTTCTATCTCTTTCTGTTCCTTTTTGATCGCTTTTTGATTTTCTAATGCAAGCGCCTCAGCTTCTTTTACTTCTTTATGGTAGGAATGGATGCTATGTTTTATTAGTTTTTGAAATTTTGATTGTAACATGACTCAGGTGAGACCTATAAAGAGAGGTGCTCACATAAATCAATAAATAATAGCTAGTACCTTACCTCAATGTGTCAGAGGCGCCATATCACCATAACCAACCGTAGCCATAGTCACCGTAGTAAAGTAAAATGAATCAAATAATCACCAAGATTCAACAGAAAAAAATGAGAAAGTACCTATAATGACTATTATTATAATCAATGTACCAAAAAAGAGAATAGGGTATTCACCTATAAATTCATTAAAGAACTTTTTAATGTGACTATGCATAACTACACATTAGCAAATAAACATACTATAAGTATATACAGAATTAAAAATAATGCAAATTTCGGTATTAGAAAAAAGTCCTCCAAAATTTGACAGATAGAAAAAACTGAGTATAATTGAAACTAGACTAAATATTTTAATATTCAATATTTTAATCTTTTAATCTAGCTATCATGTTTGATACCAAAAAAGCTATAACAGAATTCACTACCTTAGCTCATCCAAAAAAGCTAAAAAAGGTTCAAGAGATTTTGAAGCTTCTCAGTAAAAAATCATCATTTTTCGCTGATTTGTACAATCATTTTAATACACAAAAAGACATTCAGGAAAATGCATTAGATGCAATGTATGGTATGGTAATGAATTTGGTATATCAACAAAATAAATAATTTTTTAGTACTTTACCGTTAATATTATGGCAACATCTCCAGAATTAAAAAATATAGAAGTAGGAAATGCATTGGAAGACAAGGAATCATCTTTGATACGTGATTTAAAAGTAGATGCTTTTGATGTAGACGCGAACAAAGACAATATCAATGAAATGAAAGATATTCTTAAAACAACAAAAATAAATGTAATAACATCAGTAAAAAATGCTACTACAGAAACCACAGAACAAAAAACATTATCAGAAATAGCTGATTCGTTTATTACTTATGTAGAAAAAAAATCAAAAGGATGGGGATTGCAACTTATAGAAGCAAACAAATCTACTGCTCCTGAATGGATAAAATATATCATAGATAATCCAAAAAACAATGATCTTGCATATTTTATTCAGAAATTATCTGGTCTTATAGAATATCAGACAGCAAAAGCATACACAGAAAATGAATTGAATGCTGTGGAAGTAAAGGTAGATAAAACATTTGGTAATCAGACTAAAAATGCATTAGTTGGATTGAAAAACTGGATTATCGATTCTACTGAAAACAAAACATTTATATCCAAAGATTTCTTAAAATGAATTGTTAGCTCAGTAACAAGCCAAACAGAAGCAGACATAAACAAAGCATTGGAAGTGTATCATGTTACATATAACAAATCAGATGATAAATTTTCTATTGTAAATTGATATGATCGAATAGATGCATATGGTAATAATTTAGCAACAAAAAAAATATGAACAGGAACAACCAACAAAGAAACACAAACTACAGAAACACCTACCACAGAAAATGTTGGAGGAATAAAAATAGAAGATATAAAAGATAAAGATGTAGCTGATTTAATAAAAACATATCCCAAATATTTTGATTTGTCAAAATTCAATCAAGAAACAATTGCTAATTTAGGCTCTTTATTGCTAGATTGAAACAAAAGAGAAACATTTTTCTCGATGATAAGTTTATCATCTAAATTTTGGGGTGATAATAATTTTAAATTATGAGCAGAAGAAATAGGATTACTTATAAATGCAATGGATGAAGATTATATGGATTATTCAGATGTTAGTAATGTTTTTCATACATACAACAATCGATCAAGTGATGAAGAAAACGATTTTGTAGGTATGAAAGTAGTAAATGGGAAAAAAACTCTAGTAAAACATGGTAATATATGACAGACACCTGTCTTTGAAGTTGATGGTACCGCAAAATGATTTATATGATGAATTGTATGAGATGATTACAGATTTGATTCAATTGAAACATTTTTTATACGGTTGAAAAATGAAAGAAAAATACCAGATGAAGAAAATGAAGGGACTATAGATACATATACAACCCGTTTTGATCCTACAATAGATAATGATACTTTAAAACAGACTATTGGAGCAATAGAAAAAGATGATGAAAAAAAGAGGACATTCATATCGTTATTAAATTTGAATGATACTTTCTGGGGTGATTATAAACTCACATTGGAAGATATTTCAGCATTCAAAAAATGAATAGCCAAAGACACTTTTGATTATGAAACAGGTTCAGATACGATTTTTCACGAATACACTGATGATCCCGAAAATGATTATAAAACAGTAAAAGATTGAAAAATAGTAGAAATATGAGATCAATGAAGTACAAGAGTTTTCGAAGTAGACGGTACTGGAACAATAGATGATGAAAGATTTGATTCGGTTGCAGCTTTTTTTGCTCGACTAAGAAAGGAAGTAAAATAAAAATAACATTCATTTTCCCTCCACTTGTAATTTCCACCCAAATCCCTACATTAGCCACTATCAATATCTGATAGTGGTTTTTTTTATTGCTTAGTTGCTTTATATGAATCTAGAGAAACTCTTTGGTAGTAAGACAAAGGTTGATATCCTCAAATACCTCCTATTTAGGAGACAAGGTATCTCAATGAGAGCACTCGAAAGCGAAATCGATCGGACATTTCCTGCTATCAAAAAACAGGTGGACTCATTAAACGAATCAAAGGTAATCAATGTAAATAAAGATAATCAAGGACGAGCAATCTCTATTAAGCCTGAATTTTATGATACCCTCAAAAATGTATTTTATTTCTGACTGCAAAACGACCTAACTAACCTTTTCACGACCTATGAGGTGATGATCGATCAGTATTACTTCGGCAAAAGATTTAATATTGACCTAGAAATGGATCTCGTTGTTATCTACAAAAATTGTGAAAAACCACAGATAGATATGATCAAAGAAAATATCAATGAAATATTTAGAAGCTATTTTATTGAAGTAGTCTCTGTAGTCTTCATGGGCATCGAAGAATGGCAAAAACGTGATAGGTTGGCAGATAGGTTTGTTATTCAGATAAAAAAAAGTCTTATTAAAAAAAATTAAAGACAGATTAGACGGGATAGACAGAATAGGACCAAATCAATCTAATCCGTCTCAAAATCAGTCTAATCCATCTTTTTACAGTCTAATTAGTCTTATTATATGACAATCTCTCCAGAAATCATAGCAGAACAGGTGATGGGGTATGTAGTCTGAGCAACAGAAATGATTCCAACACTCAAACCAACATCTCAACCACATAGCGTAGCGATCCTTCCACAAGGACCGCATTTTTATACCGGATTGCTCCAAGCGGCTGGATATCTTTTGCTCGATGGAAAAAAAAAGAAACTCATAATGATTTCTCAACAATCCGATGATGAAAAAAATATAGTGATAGATACGACAATATATGGTCCTATATGCGGGAAAATGCGAGAAACTCCGATGAAAATATTATCAAAAATAAAAACAGCTATCGGTGCTACGTATTCTACCAAAGAACATAAAAGTTTGATGGACAATGTACATTTTCAAATGCCATTCATACATATCATTACCAAAACAGAAGAGCTAATCCATATTGGGATAGGTGAAAAAACATCAACAACTTCATTACATAAACTGATAGTCTGGATCAAGAAAAACATTCAGGAATATAATATCGTATTGCTCACCAACATAGAGATCTCCTCATCTACGAAATCCAGAAGCGACGAACATGCACAAATAGCAAAATACATTCAAACATCACCAACTCCTTTACTTACTCTATTCAAAAAAATAGGGGATATACAAAAGAAGAAGCCAGAAATAATTGCATACGTTCATCCACAAAATTTCGGAAAAACCACATCATTGATGACCAGATATATCTGTGCTGTAGGGTAATTTTTTTACCTAATTTCCTCTTGAAAAACAGATAGACTTTAGTAGTATAGTGAGGCACAACTTTTTTTTTATTGATAAAAAAAAGAATTCATGATGAAATTTATCTATGATAGTTTAGAAACTGTCAAAAAACTAAAGCATCCTACCAAAAAGGATTTTATCAATATTACGATTGCAATTTTTGTCGCTATCGTAGTTGCTGGAGTCTATTTTATCGCTGCAGATACCGTTTTTTCAGGTATGTACAAACGATTTTATGGTGTTATGCAATAAGACTAAAACAACTGAATAAACGACATTTAGTCGTTTAGTCGTTTTATCGTTTAATCATTCGATATGCAAAAATCAGAAACAAATACATGAGAAATCAAAAGACAAATTGAAGACAATAATTTCAAATGGTATGTACTGAGTGTAGTATCTGGCCAGGAAGAACTGGTAATAGAAAATCTCAGAGAAAGGATAAAAAAACAAGAACTTGAATCAACAGTAGAGGATTACATGTCACCTATGGTCAACGAATCTTCGCTCAAAAAATGAGAAAAAATTATCAAACAGAAAAAATTATATCCTGGATATGTATTTATCAAATCCAAAATGAATGATAAAATATGGTATGTCATCAGAAATACTCCAGGAGTCAGATTGATTGTAGGAGCTGAAACACGCCCTATTCCATTGACAGAGGATGAATATGTTAAAATCATAGAACAGATCAAAAAATCACAAGAAAGATCAGAACTCAAGATACCATTTAAAGAATGAGATATGGTCTTACTCAAAACATGAGACTTCAAATGAATGAAAGGTAGCGTAAGAAATATAGACGCAGATAAGTGAACAGCAGTCGTAAATATCGAAATGTTAGGAAGACTTACACCAGTAGTAATCGATTTGGACAAGGTTGAGCTTATGAGTTAATCTCACATATATCTACAGAACAAAAATATTAGTGAATAACTAATAACTAACAGTGAATAACGAATGAATCGTAGATACAAACTATTATAATTTACAATAGTCCATCCGCTATAGCGGAGCAAATCCTACACTATTCACTCTACACTATTCACTATTCACTGAATTTTTGTTGCTTCTCTGTGGAGAGCTTTTATTTGCTGATCAGAAGGATGCATACCAAAGAACAGAAAATCCTCAGATTCTCGATGATGTTACTGTTTTTGGCACTAATGATCGTATATATTATATGGTACCAAGTAAAAGGAAATGAGATAAAAAAACTTATACAGAATCAAGATTCATGATCCGGTATACAAATCTATACTACAAGTTGAGATCTTATGCCGACAATCAGTTCAGTTATCGATATAGAAGATCAAACAACAGAAAATCAAGAAGTGATTACAGGAACAAATACATGAATAAACACCAACACAACAGGGATTGCCGTCACACCAAAAGGTAGTACAGGAACAGTGACTAAAACAACCACATGAACAGTCACCAAAACAACTACAGGAACTATGAACAAGAATACCACTATCAAATTACTTTCGGGAACAAGTATCTATTACTGACCGATAGAAATTATAGAAAAATTAGGTATAAAATATCAATATGCATTAGCTGATAGTTCAGGAACGCGGTATATCTATCTTGGTACACCGAGTTATGACTTTGCAAGTATCGCTAGAGCACTCAAATGAGATATCTATACCATTACTACAGAACAAGAATTGATTCAAAATAAATTATTCGGAAATAAAGTAGTATATATCAATCTTCCTGAATACAAAGATAAACAAGTACTTATGCTCGTATATATGAATGACGGCATTTGGCTGATTCAGATAGATTATGCATTATATCACAAATCCAAAACATACCTCAAATCTTTATTTATTGATTAAAACGACAATGGCAGGAAAAATTACTAATATTCTCAATCTCGAAGTAGTAGCGGGAAAAGCACAACCAGCACCTCCTTTAGGGCCTATGCTTGGAGCAAATGGAGTAAATATCGGACAATTCATCAAAGAGTTCAACGATAAAACTATGGATCTCATGAAACAATTCAGTGGCGCTGATGTAAAAGTCAAAGCTCAACTAACTATCTATGCAGATAGATCTTTTGAACTCAAAATAGGAAGCCCAGTAACATCAAATCTTATTCTTTGGAAACTTGGTCTAAAATCAGGATCAGGAGAACCTAATAAGACAAAAATCTGAAAGCTTACCAGGAAGGACTTGGAAGAAATAGCTAACCTCAAGAAATGAGATATGAACTCTGAAAATATTGAATCTATGATAAAATCTATCGCATGAACAGCAAAGAACATGGGAATAGATACAGAACTCTAATACTTTAAAACAGGATTTGAAAATTGATAAATTACGAATTAACGAATTACGAATTAAACTAAAGAACAAAAAATCCGCAATTCGAAATCCGCAATCAAATAATCAATTAATTATTTTATTGTACGGGAGCCCCGGCAAGCCGAAGGCGTTATGACCGTTTTTATTATTTATACTATGTAAGAAGATGAAAAAACACGGAAAAAAGTATCGCGAATCTGCTAAAGTAATAGATTCGACTAAGGTGTATCCTCTCAGTGAAGCAATAGCTTTGCTCAAAAAATCAGGATATACAAAATTTGACGGATCAGTAGAAATCGCAGTTAAAACCTTTGCAGATGCAAAGTACAATGATCAAATGATGAGAGGGACAACTATCCTTCCACATGGAACAGGAAAAACCAAGATAATTGCAGTATTCACTGCTGACGAAGCTGAAGCGAAAAAAGCTGGAGCTGATATCGTAGGTACAGAAACATTGATTGCAGATATCAAGGCTGGAAAGTTCAATTTTGATGTTTTACTTACTACTCCTGAACATATCAGAGATTTGGCTCCCGTAGCTAAACAACTTGGACCAAAAGGACTTATGCCATCTCCAAAAGCAGGAACAGTAGTGGCAAATATCCCACAAGCAGTAGCAGAATTCAAAAAAGGAAAAATGGAATTTAAACTTGATAAGACAGGAAATATCAATGCAGCTGTAGGTAAACTATCATTTACTGATGCACAGATAGAAGAAAATATCAGATCATTCATCAAGGCATTGGAGGACAACAAACCTACAGGAGTAAAAGGAAAATTAATCAAGAGAATATTCATCGCTCCTACTATGGGCCCTGGAATACAAATAGAAGCATAGACCTTAGACCTTAGATATTAGAACTTAGTAAAATAAAAAAGCAGACTTGCATAATAGCTTGTCTGTTTTTTCTTAGATTAAAAGGCTAAAAGGACAGAAAAGTGTGCTGGGTATATTAAAAAATAGCTTTATTTAAGCCAAAAAAACAGTATCGTGTGGTTTTTAGATGTTTATTAACTTCTTATGACCAAAAAAATGTCCCAAATGT
>Ga0247841_10004595_pt1 | contig 23473 bp, 19 predicted proteins | sample LaCruzMarch2015__2_FD_192410 | JGI IMG/M metagenome (GOLD analysis project Ga0247841, IMG submission 192410) | Freshwater microbial communities from meromictic Lake La Cruz, Castile-La Mancha, Spain - LaCruzMarch2015_18m | ecosystem: Environmental > Aquatic > Freshwater > Lake | place: Spain... | reverse complement strand
AGGATCGGAAGGGCTAACGGAAGTAAGGGAAGGCTTCCGATGACGTATAAGACTGGTATTGCAACCTTGCCGATCCGTGACTTTAAGCTTCGGAAATCATTACCATCAAAGTATTGTTCGATCCTGACGGAGCCTACCGATAGTAAAACAGCATAAAGCGGCATCATAAAATAGAATGGCATATGCAGAAGGTAGAAAACCAGGAAGAGGAAGATGTAGCAGATGCCAAACAGTCGGTACGTTCGCCACCTTGCCGAAAATAGCAGCAGCATAAGTGCCATGAACCAAACAGGAAATGAAAGCACATTGTTCGGGATGATCTGGTTCCACAAAAACGCCGGGAACGAAGCTTTGTAAGACATCTCGCCTGTGTATTTTGTTGTAAAGTCAAGGAAATACCAGTCATTCCCGAATTGCCAGAAAACAAAAGGAACCGAGAAAATGAACATAATTCCACCTGCGATCCAAAGCCACTTGTTTTTAAACCATGATCTCTGGTGGACAAACAGAAGTGAAACAACAAGAGCAAAGGGGAGAAAGAGAATTGTCGGTTTGTTTAACATCCCGATCCCGATAAATATCCCGGTAAGAACCGCCCACCGTGGATTGTTTTCTTTCAGGGCCCGCACGACCCCATAGATGGCAATTAACCATACCAGGTGGCCGGCGGCATCATAGGTAAAGACCGCTGCAGCCGGCACCAGCCCGGCAAAAAGAAGCAATGTGCCTGTTAGCAGTATGGCATACTTTTTCCCGCCCAACTCCTTTGTAATCATGCACGCAAATCCGATAATCGCTGCGCAACAAAAGGAAGAGGCAAGGTGAATTGCTGTAATGGAATGGCCAAACAGGAAGGTAAAGAGCCTGAGATAAAGCGGGGTCAGGGGGAGGGTGTCGAGGTTGGCGAAACTCCAACCGTCCCCGATTGCCATATAATACAGTTCATCGCCATGAAATCCGTAATTCCGGAGCAGGAGTTGAAACACGATGGCAACAGCCATCAATGATACGACGATGGAGGTCTCTGACCTGAAAATGGACCGTTTATCCGTGTACCAAAAACGCTTCCTCAGATTTTCAATTAATGAGTTTGAAGAAGGAATTGATATCATGATTTTAAATGTTTAGATCAATGTAGTCTCTCAGGACAAATTCTTTGAAATATAAAACACATCTTAGGAGATAAAAATACCAATTGACAACAGATGTATCATCCATGAAATGACATTATTGACAAAAATATACTATAATTTTGAGGGATTCAAAAGAAAGGGAAAATCAAACTATTCTTTTTGTTCCTTTCCATATTGATAAATAGTTTTTCCTTTATAGTTCACAAATCTGATTTCAAACCGGTGATGAGTTACCGAACAGACTGTGAACCCTTCATCAGGACTTGAAAACCGGGTTGAGTCGTTTGAAAATGCAGGCCGGGCCAGAGAACCCGATGAGGTGATCACATAATCCAAATCTGAACCCGATACCCGCAGATGCTGGAAATTATGAATATGCCCGGAGAAATAGAGATCAACTTTGTATTTTTTAAGCAATGGGTTCAGTTTTTCAATCAGTTCGGGGGTATCGCCATGCTTTTTATCGATGGAAATTACCGGATGGTGACCTACAACGATCTTCCAGGTCTCTTTTGAGGAGGCGAGTACGCTGTCTATCCACGTGATCTGTTTTTTCAGGTCCTGTTTGTGCAGGTCCGGATAATCGAGGGTGTCTTTTCTGTATTTTTCAACAAATGCCGGGGTGTCAATAAATACCATCCGTAAGGAGGTGCTGTCGTTTACTTTTTTTACCATCGTGTAATATCTTGATGGCATATGCCATCGCCGGCTTACATTCGAATAGTCAATCACCGCCTGGGTATTGCCATGGTACTCATGATTTCCCAAAACCGGGTACCAGTCGCAATGTAAATAGGGATGAGTATAAATGTTTTCATAGTTTGAAATCCACATCGGATCCTGGATGCTTTTAATTCCATTTAGGTGAAAACAGTCGCCGGATGAAATAATAAAATCAGGTTCCATCGATTCCGAAAGGATACCCATCTGTTTCGCAACCTCCTTTTGCTTATAGTACCCATTGCGACCGATGTCGGCAATCACAAAAAACTGTACCGTTTTTTCTTTGTTGGGTTCCGGATTGTTGCCGGCCGATCCGGTTGAAGAATAGGATAAAACGGTATAAAAGCAAAATACAATAAATAGTTTCCTGGAAATGGATGATAGCATGTTCAACCCTTTGGTTAACATCAAGGGATGTTTTTCTTTACCGGTTTTTAAAGTCAGTTTATTCATCATTTCATTCTAAAATTTGGAAAAATAGTTTAATGAAAAAGAATGATTCACTGCCAACCTGCGTGCCTGTAAGCATACAGGCCGGCTGTGAATCAATCGGGAGAATAAGCAATGGGAAACTCAGGCAATCGGTTATTTGGTTCCGAAAGCGCCGAAATAGGCTGCAGACGGCGGTGAGGTATAGGTTTTTCCCTGGATAGTCAAACCATTCGGGAAATTCCGGACAACGTCTGTTTTGGCTCCCGATAAAGCAGGAGAACCAGACTGGAGATGAAAGTCCCAGGTCGGATCAAACGCAGAATTCATTCCATCGTTTGAGAGCGGGTAATTGACAAATTTCGGGTCATTGACTCCGGCGGTGGTCCCTGCAATATCATGCGGACCTCTCACTACCTGCTCCCATTCCGGGTTCGGAGTAAACTGATCAACACACTGCTGGGTATAACCGTAGTAATAGGTATAATCATACACCGTTCTGTTATCAGCGCCGCTGAACTTCACTCCCCACCGGTTATTAGCAAGTATATTATTATAAACTTCGGCAAAGACATTTTTTTCCAACCATAAGGAACCCCCTTTTATATCGGGTCTTCTCCAGCCACAGTTCACCATTGTGTTATTGTAAGCCACAACATGTGTCTGAGGGACTTTATCGCCTGAATTCGACAATTTGAAAGCGTCGGAGTTTGAACTGAAAAAGAGGTTGAACCCACAGTCGGCCAAACATCCTGATTTCAGATTGACCATACCACCATTTTCCAACCCCGAAGTGGCAAACGTATTATTGGCAAAAATGATACTTCCGCCCTCTATATAAAACACATCCTCTTTTATGTTCCGGATCGTACAGTTCATTACAACAATTTTTGCTTCGGTATTGCTGGCATACAAAGCCGGTATCTTTTCACCTGCCTCGGCCTTGTACAAACCCCGGATTACAGAAAGAGAGTTTGAAGTGGTAACGGCGCCAGCATACTCAATCGTGGTGTTGAGCATCAGGATTTCCTTATTTGAAGGCGAGGCAACGATTCCTCCCCACAACCCTGCCATGGCATTCGCAGTGGTTTGATACTGATCAGGGACAGTAAATTTTACAGGGCTTTGGGCAGTGCCCATGATATAAATATTGCCATCTACAATGATCTCACTCCTTTTGGAGGTATCGGCAAATATAACCGTAACCCCTGCTTCAATGGTCAATGAAGAATCCTTAGGAACGATCAGGCTTCCGTTAACGGTGTAAGTGCCTCCGCTTATCCATGTTCCGGAAGCATTACCACTGTTCATGGTAACCTGGATTGGGGCTGTTGTTGAATCATCTTCTTTTTTACAACCAGCAAAGATTGTCAAAATAGCCATGAGGCCGATCATCAGTTTTTGTGTTTTCATTTTTTCATTTTTTACGTTTGGTTATTATTTAAATTCATATCGAATACCAAGGAGGTACGACTGCATATAAAAATCCTGCCTTACAAGGGTTTCCTTACTATTTGTGTTTTTTTCAATGAATTCATCGTTCACAGGGTTTACTTTTTGTATATAAACCTCCATGGGGGAATTCAGTAGGTTTTTTGCTTTGAAATAGAGAGACAGCCCGTTTTTAAATCGTTTTTCAACAGATGCATCCATCTGGATATACCCTCTCTGCCATTGATCATCCTCGTAAAATCTTGAAATCAGATAGATCCTGTCGCCTGTGTAGTTTCCGCTTAACTGGGCATCCCAACCTGATCTGGTATCCCTGAACAGCAGGCTTAAATTGACAACATGTGCCGACTGGCCATACAGCGGACGTGTTTGCTGTGCACTATCCAGTTGCCACCCATCCTCCTTTCTCACCCTGAACCTTTTCCATGAGGTAATTTGCGAATGCGTATAGGTATAATTGGCTTTAATTCCGATAAACCTGAAAAATTTAATAAAATCGATTTCAGCACCATAGTTGGTCGCATCCCCGTAATTATCGGGCATGTAATAGATGTTCCCCTTGCTTCCCTGAGGATTGCTCCATCCATATTCTATGGGGTCCTGAATGATTTTATAAAACACGCCGGCCATCAGCTGGTCGAGTGGTTTTGGGAAAAACTCGTATCGAAGGTCAAAGTTATCGGCAATGGTATGTTTGATTGCAGGATTGCCCATTTCGGTGAAATCTTCCGAAACTACCAGATAGGGCACAATTTCGAGGAATCCCGGACGGTTGATCGATCTGAAATATGAAGCACGGATATTATGTTTGTCAGCCGGCATATATTTCAGATGCAGGGAAGGCAGAAAGTCATTGTACACCTGATTCCCCATAGGGGGTACATCTCCTTTTGTATATTTTAACATGTATTCCTGGTCTGTGTTTTCGACCCTTAAGCCCCCGACAACCTGAAGTTTCCTCCCCGGGAATTTTACCTGCAGGTATCCTGCAGCGATTTTTTCGCTGGCATTAAAATTGAGCGGATCGGTGTTGTTCAGATCTACTGTATTTTTCCATTTGATTTCGGAAAAATGGTCCCAATCCCTCCCCTGCATCGATTTATAATCGGTATTGAGGACAGCAAAAAAGATGTATTCATTATAGAAGCTTGTCCGTGTTTTACTCCGGTATAGTCCCCCGGCAGAGAATTCCACCTGTGTCCCTGAAATATGTGGAGTATAAGCCAGGTTAAGATATCCTGCCCAGTCTTTATCTGAATTATGTTCCCATCGCCTGGTCGATCCGCTGTTGGAAACCGTAAGAGGCAGTTTCGTGCCATTGCTGATCTCGTTGAATAGCGAAAGGTTAATGTAATCGGGCGTTTGGTTTAATGCATAGCTGTATACCCCCGACCATTGAATCCTGAGTTTTTCCCAAAACCGGTGTTCCCCTTGCAAAACCATATTTAACAGCTGCTGATTGTTCAGCCGGAAGCGCAAGGAATAGCCTAAAAGAGAGTTGCTGCTGTTGGTAAAATCGGTGCTTTCCGATTCACGGACCTGCGAGGTGGTCAGATTCATGTAAGTACTATACAGACTAAGATCATGATGCGCATTCAGTCGAAAATCTATTTTCGCATGTGCGCCATACTGAGTAGATCTTTCCGAAATCTTCCGGTTGCTTTTTCCGGTCAGTTCCGGTAAGTTGTTGGTATCGTTCTCTGTTCCGAAAACCAGACTGTTAGCGCCCCGGTATGTATTTGAATAACTACCTGCCACAATGATTCCCAATTTGTTTTTAAAAAACCTCGAACCTGCCGAAAAATCACCCACCAGGTTGGGTCTTGGGGTATAACTTTCAGGATCGAGATTTTGTGTGGTAAAATCGGCAGGAGTCGCGGTATAGTTTATCCCATTTATTTCGTAAGGAGACCGGTAGTTTATCACAGAGAAATTGAATCCGGTATAAGGCCGGTCAAAAAACAACTGATTGTAGCCGCCTGCAAAGTTCAGGGTGACCTGCCACTTTTCGGGCGCATCTTTCATAACCATATTGGTAACTCCGCCAATGGCATCTCCCTCCATATCCGCGGTAAGGGTTTTCGTTACCTCCAGCCTGTCGATCAAGGCTGATGGAAAAATATCCAGCGAAACATACCTGTACTTGTTGTTGGTGCCGGGAATTTTTACTCCGTTTACCATTGTATAATTGTAACGCTTGTCCATTCCCCTTAAGATAGCATACTGCCCATCACCTGTGGAGGTCCGCTCGATGGTAACCCCTGAAACCCGTTGAATCACATTGGCCACGGTAAGGTCAGGCGAAAGTTCAATGGTCTTGGCGCTGATCACATTAATAATATTATCGGCATTCCGTTCAGAGAACCGGGCGCTTTTATCTGTGTTTTTATTGCTCAAACCGTTGATCTCTACCTCATCAAGCTGTCGGGCGAAAGGAACAAAATTAAAATTGAGGGTAATCAGCGTATCATTCCTTGTGAGAGAAATTTGTTGTTCAATCGTAGCATAACCAATGTAAGTTCCTATAATGGTATAATCCCCCATTGGAATTTTTTTCAGTGCAAATGAACCATCGAGTCCTGTGGTCGTACCGGTTTTGAGTTCCTTAATGTAAATTGTACAACCGATAAGGTTTTCGCCTGTTTTCTTTTCCATACCCCTGCCACGAACCTCAGCTGTCATGGAAATTTTCACAATAAATAAAAATGATAATAGCAGGATGACAGGTTTATGCATTACAGACGGAGACATTTGGTAACGGGACTGCAATTTTAAGGTAGCTGTTATTCCCCTGCAATAGCACTTATTACAGCAGGAGCATAGCTTATTTAACTACTGCCGAATAAAAGCAAGTTAATACGTTGATTTACAGGTAAAACCAATAAATCAAAACCAGATGTTGTTTGATGATTTAACATTTAATTAATATTTAATAGCAGAACGAAGACTACTTTTGTTTTTATAGTATAAATAGGAGAGGAGCATATCATGAAGCGGATTATTATTGCCGATGATCATGCGGTAGTCCGTGCAGGTTTACAACTGATTCTGGACGAAACCGGGAGCATGAGCATTTGCGATGAGGCCAGGAATGGACAGGAATTAATTGACAAGTTAGGTGGCCAATCATTTGATCTTGTAATCCTTGATATCAGCATGCCCGGGAAAGATGCCCTCGATGTGTTGAAGGAGATAAATAGCAGATGGCCTGAACTTCCGGTTGTGATTTTTACCATGAACCCTGATGAGCACTATGCCATAAGGATGATCCGATACGGAGCTTCGGCATACATAAACAAAGAAACCAACCCACAGCAGATCATTCAAATTCTAAAGACTGTGTTGTCGGGAAAAAAATACATCACTACGCTCCAGGCAGAAATGCTTGCCAATGTAGTGGCCGGACAAGAAAAACTTTCATTGGCGCCTCATGAACTCCTTACCGACCGGGAGTTTCAGGTTATGTGCATGCTGGCTTCGGGCATGCGTAAATCTGAAATTGCAGATAAATTATCATTGAGCAAGCATACGATCGGGAACCACCGTAATAATATACTGAAAAAATTGAATTTGTCCGGAAATTCAGAACTCACACGTTATGCCATTCAAAATGGTATCATAAAATAATTGAAAAACAAGATTCTTTTATTTGTCATCCTTTTTGCAATTCTCATTGCAGTATTCGCTTTGCTTTATTTTGGGCGGGCGAGGAAAAAAGTGATCGTTAATAATGCCAACCGGTCATCTGAAATTATTGCATTGCTTAAAACTTCTTAAAACCTGATGGGCAACGCTCCACAAAAAGCCTATCAATCAGGGATGGAAGCCCTGAACCTTGCAAACAGAAACCGAATTGACACCCTGCTCGTTGAGTCGAAATTATTGTTGGGACAAATCCTGCATCTGCAAGGGAAAAACAAAGAAGCACAAGCATGGTTCGAACAATCTCTGGTTTTAGCGACCAGATCGCAGTATTTCTCAGGGATTTGTAAAGCCGAAATGGAATCCGGCAAATTGGATTATTTCTTTGGCAATTATGACAAATCCTACGAAAATTTTTCCAGGGCTCTCAAAATGGCCACTGATCAAGGATTTTTAAATGTTCAGGCAGAAGCTTATAATTATATCGGAAAATTTTATCACACCACCGGACAGTTTGGTAAATCGGTGGAAAATTATAAAAAATCGATTGAAATACTAAAGAAAACCAGTGATTCGGCACATGCAGCATCCGTTTTACTGAGTATCGGAAAAACCTATATTAACGAAGGGAACCTCCATATGGCCCTCCATTGTTATCTCGATGCCTACAAATCGAGTGGAAAAAGCAAAAATTATCTGGCGTTGGCCGAGGTTTGCAACCATCTCGGTTCAATCTACCTCATCATGGGCCAAAGTGACAAATCTCTTGACTATCACCGGGAAGCGTTAAAATACAGAGTACTCCTCGGCAATAGGGAAGGCATGGCAAAATCACACAATAACCTGGGGGAAACGTACTACAAGTCGGGAATGATCGACAGCGCCGAATTGCACCTTCAGCAATCACTGGAATGTTGTTTGATCATGGGTTACAAAAAGGGAACTGTAAAAGCCTTGACCAACCTGGGAAAAGTAAACGAAACCATGCATCACTATCAAAAAGCCTCAAAGTTTCTCCTCCAGGCTTACAATATTTCTATCAAGGCAGGCTATGATGCAGGCGCGGCCGAATCATCACTTGCCATGGGGAATAATCTGATGGCCGAATGGCGCTACGCAGAAGCCATAAAAAGATATGAATCGAGCCTTGCCATAGCGAAATCAGCAAATCTTGAAGAAATGTTCCGGGATATTTATCATGGACTGTTCAGATGTTATATGGCCATACAGGATTCGGCCGGAGCGCTCAGGTATCATATGCTGCTTTCCGACGCCGAAATGAAGAAACAAAAAGCAGAAAATGACCAGCAATTGTCAGAATTGCGTATTATCTTCGAAACAGAAAAACAGGAAAAGGCCTACGAGGTGCTACGTAAGGATAATGAGTTGAAGGAGATGACTATAAAGCGAAAGAACGCCTGGATATGGATGGTAATCATCGCCCTGATTTTTACCCTCCTATTCAGTATCCTGCTTTTTTCCCGGTTCAACAACAAAAGAAAAGCAAACCGGAAATTAGAGGAGCTAAATAACCGGATTTTAACACAGAATAAGGAACTGGAAAAACTCAACAAGGAGCTTGAGATTGCCAACCGTGAAAAGGATAAGATATTTTCGATTATTGGCCACGAGCTCCGCAATCCATTGTATTGGTTACAGAACCTGACAGAGATGTTATCCTTAAAATATCTCACGATGACTGCCGAAAAGGTGCAAAAGACCTTGTACTCGCTTGATGAATCCGCAAAAAACGCTTTCCACCTGATGGATAACCTTCTGCACTGGTCACGTTCGAGGCTTAACCGGATAACGCCAAAAATATCTGAACAATCCCTCGAAAAGCTGATCAGTGAATCAACACGGATGTATAATACCATACTTGAACAAAAAAATATAAATCTCACCCTGCAACTGCCTGAAGAATCATATATCAAAGTCGATCCTGACCTGTTTTCATGTGTAATCCGGAACCTCCTTTCGAATGCGATCAAATTCACTCCGACGGATGGTACCATCGAAATTACATCCATCGCTGAAAGACCAAATTATCTCATTTCAGTATCTGATACTGGAATTGGAATTAATCAAAAGAAGATGAAAGCGATCTTCGATCCGGATAAAAATCATTCATCACCGGGGTTAATGAATGAAAGAGGTTATGGTCTAGGTTTAAAGCTTTGCAAAGAGTTTGTCGAAATAAATGGTGGAAAAATCTGGATATCCGACTCCGGAACCAGTGGCACCTGTTTTTCCTTTACAGCTCCGGCAAGCAGGAAAGCCTAAAATGAAATAATGATGGTGATTCCCGGTACCATTGAAAAATTCCGAAAATAACCGGAATACCAGGTCTGTTTGTCTTTTCCTGATCCGGTTCAAAAAAACTTGATATAACCCTGTTTGTTTATACTTGACAATCACATTCAATTCGATTAACTTTGAAAAAAAATGAAAATGAAGAAAACACAAAAATTGATCCTCCCGGAAGTGCATATTCTTGGAGATCTGGAAGATATTAAAATCCTGGTTTCAGGGATTAACAAGAAAAATGTGATTCTGATATTCCAGGATGGAGATCAGGGTTTACTTTATCTGGCGGGTAAGAAAAAAGTTAAACTGATCGAACAAAAGGGTATTACAAAACTTGAAAAAAAGTTTCAGGTGATTTTCTTATCCTTTTTCCCCAGCCGTAAAAAAGTTGAGCCTGTAAAAGAGGAAACACCAGAAGTACCGGTGGCCGCCCCTCAAAAAGCAGAGAAGAAAGAGAAGAAAGAGAAGAAAGAGAAGAAAGAGAAGAAAGAAAAAACCACTAAAAAAGATAAAAAAGACAAAAAGGCTGCAAAATGATTTTTATTTAGGCGTAATAAATATGACTTTTTACCACCATCAAGTATGATGGGGTATTTATTTGTCGCCAGTTGTCTGCTATTTTTCATCATATCTGAATCTTTAGGGTAAATCTTTTATAATCGTTATAACCCTGAATTCAATAAGATATTTTTAGCAGGCTACAGTGGTAATAGTTATTTAACAATGAGGCAATTAATTTATGTTCGGGCAGCAATTTCCAACAAGGTAATCAATTAGTACTCTTTTTCCAGCTTCGTTAAATCAATACTAATTTTACGCAAGCAGTTCTGTAATACCGGAAATCACAAAGATCTTTTCAATCTCAGGGGCAATGTTTGTAATTTTCAGGGTATGTCCTTGCCTTTCGGCATCTTTGGATGCAATCAGCAACATTCTGATCCCCAGGGATGATAGAAAAGTTACTTCAGAGAAGTCAAGAATACCGGGCTGTTTTGATTGTTCAGCAATGCATGAAATTTCGTTTCCACAGCGGGTACCCCAAGGGTGTCAATTCTACCTTTCAATGCGATAACCAGAATGGTTTCATCCGATTGCAGAATTTCCATGGACAATGACATAGGCAGTATATTTGTGTATAAAATTAGGTTTTAACTTTTACCATGGAAATACCGATTCAACGGTTAACAATTATTTAATATTAGGGAAATCGGTCAGGTTAAAACAATTTGAATTTCTCCCCAAGAGATTTAAGCACTTCGATCAGGATCAGGATGATGACAACGATCTCCAGGGTTGCCGAATAACGGTGCTCATAGGTTTCCTTGAATATCTGCAGGTTATCATCAATGATCTTAAAGGTATATTCCAGTTCCTTGAACCGGGCATTAAGATCGAAGGTTCTGGTAAGGGTTTTATGCACTTTTTCGACCATCTCATTGTCCCAGGCAATATCGGGAGAGTCAAAAATATAGAGATTGTCGACAATTTTATTCTTGGTGTTCAACGATTTGCCAATGAACTTCATCATTTCCCGCTTAACCAGGGAGATTTTTCCCTTGCGCTCCAGTTCCGAAGATAATGCCTTTACCTCCTGCAATAATTTCTCTGCGATACTGGAATAGTAGTCAATGGCGACAGTTTGAGAAAGATCGAACAGGACAATCCTGAATAACTCATTGCTGTCATATTCCACAGGTACTGTTAAAACCTCATTTTCATATATGGCGCCGGGAATATTTTTCAACTCGATCGAAATGGTTTCAGATATTCTAACCTGGTGATACTGAAGAAACTTCTCAATTTCCATTATCACCTGATCAATTTCCTCCTGGGTATGATTTGAAAAGGCAATAACTCCATAATTGAAGATGGATAGGTATTTACCCTCATCCGTTTTATAAAACAGTTCAGACGAAGTGGAGATGATCAGTTTGCCTTTAAAAACCGGCTTCAATTGCCTGATATCGATGTTATCGGCAATGTTGATGGCAATAAGTTTAATGGGTTCCATTTCTATTCAGTTCAGCGTTTTCTAACTTGGAAGGACAGATGAAATTGAAAATTAATTAACGATTTTCCAGAAATCAGAGCCAAGTTAAAGAAAATATAAATAAAAAGAACCTTCTGAATACATTTTCGCACCTTATCATTGGTGTGTTGCAGTGGTTGATTTTCCATTCCGGGATTACCCAACTGGCCAAACCCGCAGTTGTATACTATGCGAACGCAAACCTTTTGTGGTAAATGAAACACTCAATTCTGTCTTTATGGTCTTCAACAATCAATTTTTGGCATTCAATAAATTTCATTTTTTTCATGAATGGCAGAAAAATATTTTTGCCTTGAATTATAATTGGAATAATCGCCTTAAAACAAGCACATTGATAAAGGAAAAAGGCATAAATTGGCAGTTCGAAAACCCACTTAAAATGACGTTTAAGGAACTGAATACGGTCAACCGCGAAAGTGCGTTTCAGGAATCTCGTTCGCAACATCTGAAGAATATTCTTCTTTTATTGACTATCGGAGGATCAGCCAATATAATAATATGGCAGCTCTTCGATAAATCTTACCTGGTAGCGAATAATCCTTTATTGTTCTGGCTGCGGATAATAACAATTGTTGTTTTCGGTGTTAATATTCTGATAAGTTTTATCCGGAAGACAGACAATGCACACAAACAGCACCTGATTGCCGGATTCTATCTTGGCACAACATTCTGCATGCTGCTGGTCATCTTCACCGGGGCGAGCCAGAGCCCTTATTGGTTCGGATTGGTTTTTATCCTTATCGGCTGGTTTGTTTTGGCGCCTTTTACATACAGGGAGCTGATTATACATAGCGTCATATTTTTTATCATGTTTATGGCCGGGCAGTTTGTTCAATCGAATTACAAGCTTGTTGATTATGAGGTTGCCAAAATGATTTTTCTGTATTCAGCGACATTGTTTATCGGATTTTATGCAGCCTTTTGCCGGAATCGGGCAGAAGCAGAAAGCTACATCTCGAACCAGGCATTAAAAAAGAAAAACACGGAATTGAATAAATTCATCCTGGTATTGGACCAGGCGCCGGGTTCAGTTTTTATGATGGATAACAAGATGAATTTCGAATACATTAATCCTTGTTTTACACAATTGTCAGGATATACTAAAGAGGAATTGCTGCACAGGAACATTAATGAAACCCTCTATAAAGGCAAAACTCCCGAATCGCGCACAGAGGTTATTGACACCCTTCGTAAAGGCGACAGCTGGCATGGAGAACTATTGACCTACCATAAATCAGGCTCAACCTATTGGGCAAATACGATCGCTGCACCATACAGGGATGATGCTGGAAATGTTGGGGGCTATATCATCATTCAACAGGATATCAGCGACCATAAAAAAATGGAGAATGCACTCCGTGAAAGTGAAGAGCTATACAGAACCCTGATAGAGAAATCACTGAATGGAGTTGCTTTGACGCGCAACAGAAGTTTTTTTCTGATAAACCAGGCATTTTGCGACATCGTTGGCTATTCGAAAGAGGAGATGATGGAAATTCAGCCTGAAAGCCTTCTGGCGCCAGAAGACAGGGAAAGGGTTTTAGCGATACATGATCAACGTATGCGCGGAGAATTGGATACCTTAAATTATACGGCCAAATTTGTTCATAAATCTGGCTCACTCCTTACACTGGAACTCAATTCAACCACCGTGCAGTTAAATGGAGAAAATTCGTCATTTGTTACCTTGCGCGATATTACAGAACAGCAGGCGCTTAAGGAAGAATTGGAACAGAGTGTACAGAAATATCGCGACCTTGCCGATCTGCTCCCGCAAACTGTATATGAACTCGATTTAAACGGTAAAATAACCTTCATGAATCAGGCCGGAATGAAGGCGTTTGGGAAACTCCTCCCGGCAGGAAAATACACACCTTTTGATTTTATTGCACCTGAAGACCATCAACGGTTGATTCAAAACATACGGAAAGTTGAGCAGGATAAGGTTAGTTCATCGGGCAACGAGTACATGGCCGTAAGGGCCGATGGTTCCCGTTATCCGATTGTTATTTATGGGGCGCCTGCCTATAAAAACTCCATGCTTACCGGAACCAGGGGGATTATTGTCGATATTTCCGAACGTAAAGCGATGGAAGAGGCGTTACGGGAAAGTGAATCGAAATACAAAACCTTAATCGAAAATTCACAGGATGGCATATTCGCCATCATAGGCGATAAAATTCATTTTGTAAATCATACATTTTGCAAGATGCTTGGCTACAGACCCGAAGCACTTTACAGCCTGCCGGCAATCAGTCTGATCATGCCTGAAGATCAGCAACGTGGCATTGAAATAAGTCTGAGGAGAAAAAATGGAGACTATACAACCGTTAACGAAATATTCCACTTTATAACAAAAGATGGTAAAGTTAAGGAAGGCGATGTATTTTCATCGGTCGTTGAATTAAACGGTCAGATAGTAAGCTATTTAACTGTCCATGACCTGACCGAAACACGCAGGATGCAGGAACAATTAAAAACAGCAAAGAATAACCTCGAAATGCTTAACCGCGATCTTGAACAGCGCGTAATCGAAAGTTCTGAGAGCCTGACCGAAGCCCGTACCCAGCTTATTAATCTTCAGAAAGAAAACCTTCAGTCGCAGTTCGATGTGCTCAAACAACAGGTAAATCCACATTTCCTGTTCAACAGTTTAAACGTGCTCACTTCATTGATAAAGCTCGAGCCAGATCTTGCCGAGAAATTCTCCGAACATCTGTCGAAGGTTTATCGTTATGTTCTCGAAAACAAGGATAATGAATTGGTCAATCTGAATACAGAGCTGATTTTCCTCGATGCCTATATTTTCCTGTTGAATATCCGGTTTGTAAATAAACTTCACGTCTACATCGATATTCCTGAAGATAAGCGTAGTTACCAGGTTATACCGCTGGCCATGCAACTGCTGATCGAGAATGCGATAAAACACAACATCATGTCGAAATCCAATCCGCTGAATATTAAAATATTTATTGATGGTGAGAATTTCCTGAATATTACAAATAATCTCCAGGAACGTCCGTCACAAATTTTATCGACAGGGGTTGGTCTTAAGAACATCCAGAGAAGATACCTGCTGTTGAACAATACAGAACCTGTTTTCGAAAAGACTGAAACCCATTTTATTGCCAGAGTACCTCTGGTCAAAATTGATTAATACTTCCCAGAATGAAAATTGTAATCATCGAAGACGAAGAGTTTGCCGCACGAAGGCTCGAAAACATGATCCGCGAATACGATCCCGGAATTGTTGTTTCGGCAAAGCTCGAATCAGTAACTGAATCGATTGCCTGGTTCAAGGCCAACGAGGAGCCCGACCTGATATTCCTTGATATCCACCTGGAAGACGACCTGAGTTTTGCCATTTTTAAAGAGGTTCCGATCTGTTGTTCCATCGTGTTCACCACTGCAACAGACGTACTTGCAGCACGGGCCTTCCACCTGAAAGGAATCGAATACCTGTTAAAACCAATTATCCAGACGGATCTGCATGCAATGCTCAACAGGTATAAAAATCAGCCTAAATCCAAAACCCCGTTGAATCCTGATATTTTTAACGAAATAATCAACCCTCCCAAACCATGAAGACGATCATCATCGAAGACGAAGACTTTGCCGCACGCCGGCTCGAAAATATGATACACGATTGCGACATCTCCATTGAAATCGTGGCAACCTTTCCATCCGTTAAGGAATCTGTTGCCTGGCTTAAGACCAATCCGCATCCTGACCTGATATTTCTCGACATTCAGCTAGAAGATGATCTGAGTTTTGCCATCTTCGAGCAGGTAAACGTGCAATCGCAGATTATTTTCACCACGGCATTTGATGAATACGCGATAAAGGCTTTTAAGCTGAAAAGCATTGATTACCTGCTTAAGCCTATCGTCAAAGATGAGTTATGCAATGCCATTAAAAAGTATAGGGAAATGCAGTTGCCAATGCAGCAAACAATAGACCTGTCATCGCTTTTCAATCTCATCAACCAGAACAGCGTTAGATATAAAGAGCGGTTTTCAATAACAGTAGGCCTGAGGATCAAAACCTTTACTTTGCCTGAAATCGCCTATTTCTATTCAACAGAAGGCATTTCGTTTATGGTAATTAAAAACAAATCGGAATACCCGTTGGACGAAAGTCTTGAAGAACTTACGCGGGTAATGAATCCGAAAGACTTTTTCCGTATCAACCGCAAATATCTGGTCAGGATCGAGTCAATTGCCAATGTTCATATTTATCCCAAGAGCCACCTGAAACTTGAACTTTCTCCCCTGCCAAAGGAGGAAGTTTTTGTCAGTATCGATAAAGTCACGGCATTTAAAAAATGGCTGGATCATAAATAGATCCCGGAGAAGTTCCGACTGATGTTGGATTAAAAGGAAAAACGGCTCTGAAAAAGGATATATCAATGGTTATTGAAAAGAGCCAAAATTGTAAGGGGAGATTTCATACAGAACATAACAAAACATTGTAAGGATGAAAATCTGAAAAAAAATTCAATGACCGCGACAACATGGAAAGCAATTGAATAAATCTATCGCCGAAAAGATAGTGTTGCCTGCAGGTATAATTGGCCTTCACTATAATGCGGGAGCAATATTTCACCCATCATAATGAGAGAGATAAAAGTTAAATTAATATTGTGCCTGCTTCTCCTGTCCGGAGCCGTGCTGTCGCAGGAAAAGGATTCGGCACGAACCAGGCACTTCATTGCACTTCGATTCGGTTTGAACCAGATCAAAGAGGCAAACTTACATCCCAAAGTAAGCACCGGTACCATCACCGAACTTTCATACGGTTTCGAAAAACGAAAAAAGCACTGGCAACGGTTTCAATTGTCCTTTGGCTATAGCAGGCTTAAAACAAGCCTGGAAGAGCTGTCGAAAAGCATCAATCTGAAGATGAATATCAGCTACAGTTACAACTTCCGGCTCGTTAAAAGCAGGAAATTCAACTATTATCTTGGCCCGGAAGCAAACTTAGCCTATAACGCCTGTTTTCTCCCGAATTGGGACGACAGTCACCTTTACTGGGCTGACTATTTATCTGTTGGGGCGAGAAATATTTTCTCGGTTAGTATGAAAAATAAAAAGGAATGGGTAACAGAATTTTCAATACCGCTCTTTTCCATTTTCAGCAGACCGGAACTTTACAGGTTATATAAAATAGATGAGACTGACTTTGAAGGAATTGTACATAGCCTGAACAGCCATATCACGGCAGCACATTTGACAAACGTATTCTTTGTTCATTTACAAACGGAGTATCGTTTCCCTGTTTTTCATAGTAAAACCCAGGCGTTTAGCTTCTCGTTCGATTGGCTAAGGGTACGACACGATGACGGGAATCCTTTTTCTCAACTTTCATATCAACTCGGGATCAAATTTATCTTATGAAAACGTACAGAAAATATTTCGTGATGATACTGATGGTACTGGTCATCACCTCATGCTTAAAGGATGAACCGTTCAAGGATCCTTATGAAGGATTTCAACCGGTGAGCCGTGATGATGGCTGGATGACCTCCACCCCTGAAAATGAGGGAATGGATAGATCCCTGATCGATGGGGCGTATCAGTTGGTGTACAAGGATACCCGGTTTACCATGGCCAGGAGTTTACTGATCATCAGGAACGGGAAGCTGATCGCTGAAGCCTATCCTCACGATAAAGGCGATATTGACCGTATTGCCAACATTCAATCCATGACCAAGTCATACACCTCCATCCTCACAGGTATCGCGTTAAAACAAAATCTTCTTGATTCAGTGAACCAGACTTTTTACAGCATCTATCCTGAATGGTTTACGAGCAATCCAGAAAAGAAGGAAATCACCCTGAAACAGGCGCTGACCATGACGACAGGCATCGATTTTAATAACAATGAGGACACGCAAACGCTTTATCAAACTACAGCCAATTCCGTTGAGTTTGTTCTTTCCCTGCCCGGGAATTATGAACCCGGAATCGTTTTTCATTATCACGATGGTGCTCCGCATCTGGTTTCAGCGGCCATTCAGAAACGCTATGGCAAACCCTTGTCGGAGTTTGCAGATCGATATTTGTTTCAGCCGCTCGGAATCACCGATTGGAAATGGGAGGCAGCTCATGATGGCAATACCTTCGGCGCATTCAGCCTCTATCTGAAACCAAGGGATGTCGCGAAATTCGGACAGCTTTTACTTCAAAACGGCAACTGGAACGGGCAATTCCTTGCCGACAGCGCCTGGATTGCAAAAGCCACGCAGCCCATCGTGAATTCAAGCGTTTTGGGGACACCCTATGGTTATTACTTTTGGATTTATCCTGCTTATCAGGGATATGCAGCCGGGGGGCATGGCGGTCAAAAAATTCTGGTCGTGCCTGAAAAAAACCTGGTAATCGTTTATACTGCCTGGGGTTATACCAGCGAAGAGTTTTTCGATAACTTCAATGAGTTGACCGATCTGATCGTGCGGAGTTGTGAGTAGATAAGGAAGTTGCTGAATGGATTCTAACATTGACCTATCAAATCAAGGCACACTTTATTTTGTGAAAAAAGCTGTGATGTATTTGCCTAATTTTACACGATAATCAGGATTGAACCTACAAAGACATAAGCTGCTATGATTGTTGACTTAATAGAAAACAGCGCCCATTATGCCCGAATCGACAACCGTCTTGCAATTGGGTTAAAGTATTTACAAACCACTGATCTTTCAAATCTCGAACCTGGAAAATACCCGATCAAAGAGAATGAAGTATTTGCCTTGGTAAGTGAATACAATTCCAAACAAGTCGAAGATGCGCGGTGGGAGGCACACCAGAAATATGCTGATATACAATATCTCGTTCATGGTGAAGAACAAATGGGTTATGCACCTGTTCGGGATTTTGAGGTCATTCAACCCTATCACCCTGACAACGATATCGTTTTCATGGAAGGAAGCGGTGATTACATTTCGGTCAGGCCAGGCATGTTTGTCATTTTCTTCCCGCAAGATGCACACCAGCCGGGAGTGGCAATAAACGGAAGTATGCCCGTCAGAAAGGTTGTGGTGAAGGTTCTCATGTAATATCCTGCATTGCGGGCAAAACGGAATACCTGACCACCTTCTGCCGAGTTTAATCGATCATCGAATTTTGCTTACAATATACATGTTGGCCTGTTCAGGTTGCTTCAGTGTAAGCTGGGCATAATGAGCTTTTTTTCAATGCAAGATTCAATGGAAGAAGCAGCAAAGTATATCATCCGTTCGTTCCCGCCAGCTCGCCCATTCATGTCCATCGTTTACAACCTGAAACAGATGTTTGATTCCCGCTTTCTCCAGTTCAAGGTGGAAATCTTCATTGGCCTGATAAAATGTCAGATTCTTAACCGTGCCGCCTGGAAGATCATACCGCCCGACATCAAAATAGATACTCAAAGTGGGCTGGTTTTTATCCCGGTTCAGAAATGAATGAAACGCTTCATAAAACTCCTTGGACAGTGTCGCAGACTGTCCTGCCCCGCATTGAATTTTATCGGGGCGGGAAAAAACGGTAATAAGAGCCAAATGACCTCCGGCGGAAATACCCGTGATTCCTCGTTTCCGGGGATCGCAGGCAGTTTTGAACTTCCGGTCGATGGCAGGCAATAGTTCATCACAGATTGCATTCATGAGCGCATCCTGCAGCGGGCCCAGGAATTCTGAGTATCGATCTGCAGGTGGAATAAACACAACAAGTACAGGCTTAATCTCTTGACTGGCAATCAGGTTGTCAAGCACTGTAGGATACGACATGTAATCGATTGCTTCAAATCCATCCAGTACAAATAAAACCGGCAAATTTGAAAGTTTTTGGTACCCGGCCGGTATATAAATTTTAACTTGTCGAGCCCTGATGGAGGTATCCCTGCTGGTGAACCAAATAGTCCCGACAGTACCATGTCGAATATCAGACTTGTAACGCGTTACAGAGTCGGATTTGAATCCCGGCATGGCAATTTCAGAATGCGGCCCATAACCACTTGGGGTGATTGCAGGATTCCGCAAATCAATCGTTATTGTTGAGTCAACAGCAAATTGGTAATCAAGCCGTGCATCAGGTGGGACTATGTATGTTATATGGAAAAATGCATCTTTACCACAGGGGACATTTTCCATTGTATCTGGCACCGACCAACCGGACTGCAGATCTCCGGTTATCATTACCTGCTTTGCCTTTCCGAACCAGTAAAGGCTTACAATGCAGTCTTTTTCGATCACCGGGGTTTGGGGAAAATCCTGAATAAACTGAATTACAGCTGCACCACGTTCGCTTTCAGGAAGAGATTGAAGTCTTGAAACGAAATTTCCGAAACTACTGTTGATGGGTTTCCTTTTCCCGGGGATCGGTTTTTGGGAGACGGCCGGGTTATCCTCGTTGCATGTTGGTACAATAACAGAAAACAGCACGAGGACCATTCCGGTTATTAAAAGGAATATGCGTGAAAATTTTAAATAGATTGTTTTCATTTTATAATAACAATGCGGGGATGATCACCATGTCCGATATATGCTTACACTGGCAATTAGGTTCAAATTTACTTCATTTTTGCAATCAATCAGTACTTCCCGAACTTCAGACCCCACTGACCATAAACCCTATGGTGCAAAATTGTTTTTATGCGTGATCAACAAAGCCCGGCTCATGGTGATGCCTGGCCTGTCAATAATTTCAAACCCGGAGTTCTCAATCAGAAACACCATTTTTTCAAACGCACTTTTCGAAACATGAAATTTTGGTTCAACGATGAATATTGTTCCATCGGGTTTTAAAAGAGATTTTAATTCACTGAACAGTTTAACCTGATCGGGAACCTCATGAATCATATAAAAAGCCAATATAAAATCAGCCTTTTCAGTAATCCCGATCCGGTCGTCCTGGCATTTATGCAAAATGATTTGTTGTTCCAGGGGAGTTCCTGTAATCTTCCGGTTTACCTTACTTAGCATTCCATCCTGCAGATCGGCAGCAATAACCTTTCCTGAACCATTCAATAATTTTGCCATTTCTATTGAAAAGAATCCAGGTCCACAGCCAAGATCCATGATCGTCATTCCAGTTTTAATATACTTGCCCAATAATTTTCGTGGATTTTGAAAAAACCTTCTGATAGAATTGTCAAGACTTCCCGACAACGCTGTTGGACAAACATTCTGATTTTTCATGGGTGGCATTTTTTTAGTTCTCAAGAATGGTTCAAATTTTCGGTCAGTACGGACGGATTCTTTCCCGCTTTGCCTGAAAACCTTACCCTGTCGTTCACAAGGGTTGTCTGTGTTTCAAGTTTTTGTAGAGTCATGGTTGTCTGTGTTTTCTATTTTCAGAATTTTCCGAACTTCAGACCCACGCTGGCCGTAAAATTATTCATCAGATCACCGGAGGTGTTAATCAGTTGAAGCCCTCCTACATAACGGTAACTGATACCGGCGTTCAGCCTCATGAATTTCAATATGTTGACTTCGGCGCGAACGCCCGGCTCTATCACAAAAAACGCATCACTGTCAAGCGTTTTATGACAATAATCATATCCATGCTCATCCCATTCTTCATATTCATATTCCGTTACATAGGTTGCCCCTCCGGCACCGATAATTACAGGAAAAGTGACATGTATCAATGATTTTGGAAAGAGGGTATATTCCAGGAGCAGACCACCATAACCTCCTTCAAGGTAGGCGCCGGCAGTGTCAGTCACATTGTCATAAAACATACCGTTTCGGTTGGTCCATGCACGGCCTGAAAGGCCAATGGTAAAGTTGTGATTGATGATCATCCCGGCGCTTATGCCTCCAAGCCAAACATCCCGTTTATCGAATTGGGTAAATCCGGGATCGATTCCGACGAACCATCCGATTTTTGCTTTCCCGCCTTTCCCGAAAACGGTGTTGATGTCATCATTTGATTTTGTTGATTCCTGCTGTGCGTTCACATAAAGAAATCCGAGTAGCAGTGCGAAAATTAAACTAAAGCGTTTCATAGTTGATGAATTTAAATAGTTGAAAAAATAATAAATTGTGAATGAAATAACATTGTGCCGCAAAAGTATACAGGTAAGGGTATCAGGAAAACTTTTTTTCGGCGAATGACGGAAAGACACAGGTGAGTTGAGAATATCGTCTGTGAGTTAATTCTGTTGATTCAGTTTAATAATTCTTATCCCCATATATGGCGGACACTTTTTTTAAATTGTTTAACACATTTTCCCCTTAACCTTCAACTTTAACCCAATCCATACCCCCAATCGCCTCTTTTTTTAAATTTAAAAAAGCAGAACGAAGCAGTACATTATAGAACATTAAAAGCCAGCAAGCTAAAAATTAAGTGACGAGAAGAAATGTAGAAAGAAAAGGATCAGATTTAATGATTTGTTAACAATTGATTTTCAGACAATCGGTATGTTGCATTTTGTTTTAAAACCCAAAGGACATTCGAACAAAATATACCCTTCCGTTAGCAGTAAGCTTAGAAAGGACGACCTTGCAGTACTCAACTTACATAAAAACGACAGATAAGAACTTTACGGTAATAATTTTTAAAAAACACAGAAATAATGAAACAAACAACAATCTTAGGGCACAGTACACTAAAAGTTAACAGAATAGGACTTGGATGTATGGGTATGTCAGAGTTTTATGGTTCTTCTGATGAAAATGAATCCATACATACGTTACAAAAAGCCATAGACTTAGGAGTCAATTTTTTCGACACAGCCGATATGTATGGTTGGGGAGCTAATGAACGACTATTAGGAAAAGCATTTAAAGGTCGATGGAATGACGTGGTTTTGGCCACAAAATTTGCTGTGATGCGGGGACCCAGTGGTGAATTTCTTGGACTTAACGGTAAGCCAGAATATATTAGGCAAGCTTGCGATAAAAGTCTTCAAAATTTGGGAGTTGAAACAATTGATTTATATTTCATGCATCGACAAGACCCGAAAGTGGAAATTGAAGAAATTGTTGGTACAATGAGTGATTTGGTCAAGACAGGAAAGGTAAAACACATCGGTCTTTCTGAAGTTGATGTAGAGACGTTACGCAGAGCACATGCAATTCACCCCATTACAGCCCTTCAAACCGAATATTCCTTATGGAGCCGTGAACCTGAACACGAGATTTTTGAAGTTTGTAAAGAACTTGGAATCACCTTTGTGGCATACAGTCCGTTGGGAAGAGGGTTTTTAACGGGAGCGATTAAAAGTCGGGCAGATTTAGAACAAGGGGATTTTCGACTAAGTAATCCTCGTTTTACAGATGAAGCGATAAGGGAAAATCTAAAATTTGTAGAAGTTGTGGAGCAAATCGCACAAGAAAAAAAAGTTTCTAAAGCACAAGTTGCCCTTGCATGGGTGCTGAGTCAAAACGAAGAAATCGTTACTATTCCGGGTACAAGGAAAGTTCATCGCCTCGAAGAAAATTTAGGTGCCTTCAGCGTGGAATTAACTAAAACGGATATGACTGCAATTCAAAAGTCTATGCCATCAGAGACAATTGGAAATCGGTATTAACGTCACACTACTTAAATCATATGACCGCACAACTTCATCGACAGGCAGAAAAGCCGCAAACAACATAGCATGAAAAAGTTATTCAGTGTCAAACACGTATTGATTTATTATGCTGTTGCAATTGCTTTATCCATGTTTTTCAGGGTTCCCCGGCTTAATCCTGACTGGTATCTGCATCTCCATAATTACACTTTCGGATGGATCCTGATTTCCCTGTTACGGG
>Ga0247841_10004593_pt1 | contig 23482 bp, 30 predicted proteins | sample LaCruzMarch2015__2_FD_192410 | JGI IMG/M metagenome (GOLD analysis project Ga0247841, IMG submission 192410) | Freshwater microbial communities from meromictic Lake La Cruz, Castile-La Mancha, Spain - LaCruzMarch2015_18m | ecosystem: Environmental > Aquatic > Freshwater > Lake | place: Spain... | reverse complement strand
AGCAGGCTAGCTTATAAACAATGCACCCAAAAGTGCTTATACCTCCAGCAATAATTACAGAAACCGCAGTCAAATAACCTGTTGCCATGTTGTTTCCAAGTTCTAACTTATTGTCTTTTTCAACAGAGACATGTGCATTTTGTTTTAATAGAGAATCTTCTAGTGTATTTCTTGTAAAAAGTTTACCATTAACACTTCTGACTAATTGACTTTCTAATTTATCAAATTCTTTAGGCATTTCAACTTTCTGCCCAAGTTTATTTTCATCTGAATAAGTTTGAGCTTGTTCTGCAAGTTTTTTTGCTGACGCTAAATAATCGAAAGTTTCTTTCTGTTCTTTTTGACTATACTGACCATCTACTATAGCTTCATTAAATTGCTTTTTTGCAGTATTAAGTGCATTCTTGTAAGAAAAAACCATCTGATTAAGAGTTTCTCTTTTTTGAACCTGGTTTTTAACCTGGATTTGACTTAATACTGATTCTGTTTCAGGAGCTACTGGAAGCTTAGTCTGTGTATATCCTGTTCCGCATAAACTTAAGGCAATTATAGCTGGAGCTAGATATTTGCTTACAATTTGTCTCATTGTTTGTGTTGTCATTTTCTTTGTCTCCTTGATTTTGTATTTATTTGTTCTTAATTATCTCCTTGTTGTTAGTTATGATAAGTATATCTAATATAACTAACTTGTCTTCATTTATTGTTACTTTGATGTACTTTTGTTATTTTTTATTACTATTTTGTCCTAATTTAGTGTTTTATCTTGATTTTATGACAATTATGCAGCTAAAAGATATTTGTGCTGTTCATAATTTTCTCTAAGTTTGCCTATGACTATTCCTTGCAAGTCTTTCATATTCCTGATTTTGAATCTTACACAACCTTCATGTTTTTCAAGCATTTCTGCAAGATTAGCTCTTCCACCAATGTCAAAAAGATAGCAAGGATTGTCTTTATTAGCATATTTTGTTATTACTTTATATGATTCATCAACATTAGAAACTTCAAAATCACTGATTATACAACAGACAACTTTGTTTTTATTTTTCTTCATAGATTCATCAAACTTAGAAACAGGAAAATTAGTTCCACCGCCAAAATGATACATCAAAGTCTGTTCAAGTTTGGTTAATTCGTTTGTAAAATCTTGATGTTTGCTTCCTGATGAAAAATTAGTAGCTGCTGCTTTTGCACCATGATCTTTTGCATAGAGTATTGCAGACTCTCCTGCAATTATTGCTTTATCAAAACTGCCTCTTTGTTCTTCATTGTTTTCAAGAGGATTCCAATCCATACTTCCTGAAGAGTCAATTATTATATACAAATCTGCGATTTGTTTCATTGTTCCTGGCAAATCTCTTTCTTCATAATCTCTTTTAACAGTTGTCATTCCTGGAATTATTACTCCTGTTGTTCTCATTGAAGGGACAAGCTCAATGCCTCCTCTTCCTGTAACAGGGTCTCCAATATTCCAATTTTCATAGCAAGAAGGTGTTGCAAAACTTCCTTTATCTCTTGTTTCAGTAATTTTAATTAAATAATCTCGTGCTCTTGCCCTATACATCAACCTCATTGCTTCTTCTGTTTCAACAGGCATAACAGCAGCAAGTGTTCCTGCAAATTGTGATGGATTTTTTCTATTTAGTTTAAAAATTTCCTCTAAAACCTCGCCATCAATATTTTTTTCATCGGTATTTTCTTGTTCTTGTTTGCCCATGCCTGCTGCTTGAGCTTCTTTTTTTTCTTTTGCCTCTTCTTCTCTTTGTAATTCGCTTTTTCCTGCACCTTTTCCTTTCATAGGACTTTCTGTTGCTTCTTTACCCATTTGAGACTCAACATCTTTAGGAAGTTGTAGTCCTCCACCCTGTCCTTGTTGATTGGAATTTCCACTTTTCTGCTCACATGATTCTAAAATAATTTTTTCAAGTACTCCTGATAATTTTGTAACTTTAGAAGGCCAGTTATCACTTTCTTTAAAATCATTTCCCATAATTCTTACACAATTATCAACATATTTTTTTTCTTCATAGCTTAAAGGAGCATATTTAGATAAGCCAAAGTCTTCATCAAACATTTTCTCATAGGTTCCAACTAAGACTTTCCAGAGTGTAGATGGTTTTTTTGTTTTTCCGGCTACATAATCTATTGTTCTTTTCATTCTATTTCTTGTTAGTCTTGTAAAATCTTCTCTTCCATAGCCATCTACTCCAAGCATATAATCCCCAACCCAGTCACCAAAAACATTTTCAACAATATGTGCTGCAGCTGCAGCTGTTTGGGGGTTTGATGTGAGTTGGGGAGAAGAAAATCCTTTTAATGCAGCATCTACAAGCCTAACATCCATTCTTTTACTGCCAGGACAGACAGTATAGTGTGTATTTTCATGATGCCCAATGCTTCTTGTATCGTCTTTTGCATCTTGCTTTTTTTTGTATTGGGGCAAATCATTCATATTAAAATAAACAGTCCAGTTATTATTAGGGTCTATTGCAAATCCTCTTGGAACTCCTTTTGCAAACTGATCAGGAACTTTGGCTTTTTCTTCTTCTTTTCCCTTAGCTTTTTCTTCCTCAACATCAATTATAACTGGATTTGGAAGATTTGAAATAAATAAATCCCAGCAAGATTGCTGAAGTTGTTCTTTTATCTCATCTTTTGTGAGTCTAACTGTTCCTGTTGTTTTTTCTTCTATTTTTCTAAAAAATTTTTTCCAATCCATTTTAAGTTCCTCCTATAATTGTTGTTGTTTTTTGAGCAGAATTATTTGAATTTTGTTTTGGTGTTTGAGATCTTGGTTTTTTTCCTGCGCATAAGTCATAGCTAAACAAACCAAAACTTGTTAATCCTACTGCAATTGCCCCTAGAAATTTTGTTAGTTCAATATTTCTTTCTGTTCTTAACTCTTTAGGAACATTGTAAGAATGACTTCTTTCCTGATATTGCATATTATCATAGGCGTCTGAAACTATTTCTCTTTGTTTTTCGAATGTTGAGTTGTCTACTATCTTGCCATTTAATTTAGATAAATTAGTTGCCAGTGGAAGTGCTGAACTTGTTTCTTCTAGTTTTTTTGCTAATTCTTCTCTTCCTTTAATGTCCCTATAAGATTTTAGTTTATTAGAAGCAGATTCAATAAGTACTCTTGCTTCTGTTGTATTTGGATAGGTAATTACATTAGTATTATTTGACCTTGTAACTAAAAGATTATCATAGGCTTTTCCTAATTCTTCTTTAATATTTTCAATTTTACCTGCTGCTATGTAGTCTGGATTATTATGCAGGCTAGTAACAGCAGAAACATAATGAGGATATTCATACATACCAAAGGCGACTGCTAAACTGAATATTACCCCAAGGATTTTTGTTTTGTTTGTCATTTTTTATTCCTCCATATTTATACCTTTTTAAAATATTTAGTGAAATTTTCAAGTATTTCTCTTAACCCTCTTACTTCAAATTCTTTTGCAGTTTCAATTACTGTCTGCAAATCAGGAACTTTTGCATTAGGCTGATAATTATTAGACTGAGTATATTGTGTTCTTTTATCAAAATTTCTTTTAGTAGCAACAGCCATTAGTGGTCTTTTTTCAGGCTCCATTAACATAACAATATCATAAGGTGAAATATAACCTGAATTAAATTGAGAAGTAATATCTCCAATTACTGGTTTTTCAGGAAAAAGAAGATTAAAATCTTCTGGTTTTAAATTATCTTTATCAATTCCATTTCCCCTATCTACTGGTTCAAGAAGGTCTGTTGATGTTGCATAGCCATCTGCAACTCTTCCTAAAACTCTTGCAAAGAACTCTCTGCTTATTTTAGGGGTGTATCTCATTTTCCATGCCTGAGTGCCATTTTGATAATTTGTTACTTCATATGTGAGAACATATGGGCCAAATAGTTTTAAGAATGGCTCGATATTTGGATTTTGATTAACCCAGTTGCTTAATTTATCAACCAAATATTCTCCTAAAACATCCTGTGCTTCATAGATTAAGGCAAGTTCTTTATCACTAATTGTGGCTTTTTCTTTTCCTTCTGCACCTACTTCTACTTTCTTCTGTTTCTTTTCTTCTGTGCTTTTCTTTTGTTTTAGTATTTCTTCCCAATTGTTTGTCATCTTCCATTCCTCCTTACAAGGTTTGTGCACCTTGTGACTCTCCTCCTTTTAATTTAGTTAGAGCTTTAGCTCTTAGGAATGCTTTTGCTCGTGCTGGAATAGATGTGTTAAATGTCATTGTTTTTTCCAAATCAATTATTTCTTGTTCTGTTAGTTCTAGTGCTTCATCTAGTCCTTTATATAGTGCTCTGAATTCTTCGAGTTTAGCAGCTTCAACAATAGGCAAGAAGTGTTCTTTTACAACTAAATCTTTCTTAACCTCATAGATTTTTGCTTTTTCAGGAGCAAGTTTTCCTGAAAGAATATCTGGAATTTCAAGTAAAGGAGCTCTTACTGTTGCATAGGATTTTCTTGCTTTTTCAGCCATTGTTTTTAGATATTCAAGTTTTCTTCCGAAAAAAGGCTCTTTTGTAAAAATAGCTTCATTTGGTTCAACTCTATGGTATAAAACATAAGGTGCAATTGCTTCAACAATTCCCTGCTGAACTTCTGGATTTGCTTTATCTTTAAATGCATCTAAGAAGAAAGCATAACCTTTACTCCATCTTTGTAAATCAAGGAATGCTCTTCCTGAAAATCCATCTTGAGAATACTGACAAAGAGTTTCTTTTGTATCATATTCACATCCTTTACATCTTTCACCAACAGCTAAACAGCTGTGAGATTTATCTGAAAAATCTCCTCTTGAGCATGTAGCAAGTGCTTGTGCAAAATAAATCATATATAAAAGTCCATCATTGCTGATTCTAACTGTATCATTAACTAATTTTTCTAATTCTTTTGCTTCTTTAATATCAATATTTCTTTTTGAAGCTTCAAAAGCATAGAGTTTATCATCTCTTCTTGATGAAAGAGCCATTAGGTCTTCTGCAGAGGGTAATTGAGGTGCAGGAATACACAAGCCAAATCTATCTAAAAAAGGACGAGACATTGGATAGGTTCCTACATCATTTGGATTTTCAGTTGCAAATACTTCAAAGTCATCTACTTCATATATATGCCCGCCTCCAAATTCAACTCTTCCTTTATTTAAAATTTCAAATAAAGCGTTTTGTGCAGTAGGTGGAAATCTATTTAATTCATCAATTATTTTAACAGGGCAAGTTACAAATTTTCTCCATCTTACTTCTTCATCACCTTTTGTTAAAAGTTTTCCAATATTATATGATGCGAGCAAAGTATTTACATTCTGGTCATCATTTCCCCTAATCATTGCTTCAACAATATCTTTTTTAGGAACAGCAAAAATACTTGAGGATGTTTCTTCAATCATAGAAGTCTTTCCACCACCATGTCCACCTTTATAGAGAACACAGCTCTTAGGAACAACTGACGAAACAATTACAGAGCTTACCATTGGGTCAAGATTTACTCTGTGTAGCTTGTTATCACTTGCTTCAAAAGAGAAATCCATAGAGCTTCTACTGTTATAATAAATTCCTTTTACAGGAATTTCACAATAAACTTCTCTAAGTTTTTCTCTGTAGGCATCTAGCCTTTCTATCATACCCCCGCTGATTCTTTGTTCCATTTTCATTTCCTCCCATGTTCTTTCTCCCCTGTTGTTAGTTATCATAGGTATATTAGATATAACTAATCTTTTGCCTATTTTTAGGACAAAACAGTAAAATTTATAAACCCCAAGTTAATTATGTAATATAAATGCAAGAATAAACAAAATCAATCATGGAAAAAACAAATAAAATAGATTTGAAAGACAAGAAAATTTTATATGAATTAGATAAGGATGCAAGGCAGAGCTATAGCAAGATAGGGAAAAAAGTAGGATTAAGCAAAAACTCGGTTTCCTATAGAATTGATAATCTTATTAAAGAAGGCGTAATAAAACAATTTAGAACTGTAATTAATTCTGGCAAATTAGGTTATTTTTCCTTTAGGCTTTATCTTAACTTGAGCAATATAACTCTTCAGAAAGAGCAGGAGATAATTGATTTTTTAGGTAAAAAGGAAATTGTTACCTGGCTTGCATCAATGGATGGCAAATATAATTTAGGTGCGCTGATTTTAACAAAAGATATAAACGAAATGCATGAACTATGGAATGAGTTGCTTAAGAAATATATAAACTATATAAAAGAAAGACTTGTTGTGATGGTAATTAATTCTACTTATTTTTCAAGGGCTTATTTAATTGAAAGTTCAAAGAATGAGTATGAGATGACTACAATAACGCCCATAGATAATATGAAACTTGATAAAAAAGATATTGAAATAATAAATAATTTAACTGGAAATGCAAGAATGCCTATTGTTGAGCTGTCTGCTAAGTTAAAAATAACACCAAAAACAGCAATATCAAGAATAAAAGAGCTTGAAAAGAATAAGATTATTTCATTATATAGGATTACTATTGATAAGGATAAAATAGGGTATAAAAAGTTTAGAATTGGCTTTATTCTCTCAAAAATTACAGAAGACAAGTTAAAAGATTTTAATAGTTATATAAGATATCATCCAAATATAATATATAGGGAAGAAGTTCTTGGAGGAGATGATTGTGAGATTGAGCTGGAAGTAGAGAATATTTCACATTTAAGAAAAATAATTGAAGAAATGAGGAATAAGTTTGGGGACATGATACAAGACTATAGAATTTACCACATTTATCAGGAGCATAAGAAAGCGGGATTTAGGTTTGCGTAAACTTAAATCCAGTGTTAAAATCCTGCTTTCTTATTAATAGTAAAAGTAAGTAACCCATTACAATTAGTTGGGATTATTAATTCTTATCAAGTATTGTAAGATCAAAAAAACAAGGGGCACCCCATCCTAAAGGATGGGGTTTGTGAAGCCCCTTGTTTTTAGGATGCTCAGAGAAATCTGAAGTTGCAAAGCAACTTCTCCACCCTAAAGGGTGGAGTTTATTTCTCTGACATTAGCAAGATATGGGTTATAAAATGGTGAAACAAATGATTTCATACCAACTACCATATATTATTAACAAACTAAATTATTGTAGTTATTTATTATTGTGTTAAAATCAAATTGTAGATTGGGCCTATAATATTTATTTAACTAAAAGTATAAATATTCTAAGTGCTTTATTAATTCATGGAAGGACTGCAGAAACTTCTTAGGGAAATCGAAGATGGGATAAAAGAAATGGGTTTTATAGAGCCAAAAAGTGTTGATGGCAAGATAACTAAAACAGAAGCTGAAATTAGATTTCTGCCTTCAAGCAGAGGGAAATTTGAGGCATTTTGCGATTATTTCTCAAACAGAAATTATAAAGATGTTAAAATTGAATTAAATATAGCAAAAGATGATTACCAAGGAAGATGGCACATAAAAATATATTGCGAAAATGGCAAGCCAAATGAAGATAAAGTTATTTTAACTCATGCTTTGACACAATTGAAAAGAGAAATTCATGATTATAAGCTAAGAAATTAGATTAAAAACCAAATTCCCAATCCAAGTAAAACTAAGATTAAGATAACAACAAGAACAATGTTTCGAATTTTAGCCTTTTTCTTTCTCTCTTCTGCCAGCATATAACCCTTATCAATATCTCTTTTTCTGGCTTCATCCAGCTCAAAGGTTTCTCCTCTTTTGTATTTTATGCTCCTTATTCCACCTGTGTTTACTTCTTCTGACATTTTTAATAAAAGCCTCGACCTCTCGCAACCCCATCAGCTATTCTTTTATTTACTTCTGATGAAGTTGCTCGGAATTGAAACTATTCAAGGCAGGAATTCCTCTGTCCTATCCTCAAGATAAAAGGGATTTCGCTTCACTCAATCCCTTAAAAGCCTCGACCGAGGATTGAACTCGGGACCTTATCCTTTTTGTATGAAATCATACTTAGTTTTCTCTGATTTCCAGGGAAACTCTCTTTTTCTAAAAGAGAGTAAGCCTTTACCAAGGATACGCTCTACCAACTGAGCCATCGAGGCATTGGTATAAAATTAGTTAATAAGAAGATTATAAAAACCTGTTGGTTAAACTTATCCCTGGGTAGAATTAACAGGAAACCAATCGAGTTTAATAGCATAACCAATGGTTTGAATAGAATTTATGCCAAAACCTAAAAGCCATTTTCCATAGGCAGAGATAAATTTTACAGCCCCATTGTTAGTTATAACAGAGAGATTATTCTGACTAATTATAAAAAAAGCTCCTAATAATAAAAATAAAATAATAAACATATAGATTTTCATTTTTTTACAGAGGTTGTATTTTGATTAATATTCCAATTCATATCCACTGCATGCCCTGTCAAGCTCTTTAGATTTGAAAAAGTAGTTCCAAGCCATGAAAAATACAAACCAACTGCTTTTTGAAATCCTGCCATTGAGTTTACTTCAATTTTTGCTGAATTTGCCACATGCATAAATGAGAAATAAATTAGAAGAATAACTGCCAAAGCAAAAATTATAGTATACTTTTGTTTTGCCTGACTAACATGGCTGAATTTAAACACAGCATAGACTAATATAACCAATCCTATAATTATTAAATAATTCATCATTTTTAGCAATAATACTCCTTTTTCTTAAGTTAGTTAAGATTAAATAATATAAAAACCTTTCGGGATTATGAAAAACAAAGAATACTCAATAGGAAACCTAAAACTTGAGAGCAGGATATTTCTTGCACCAATGGCAGAGATAAATGATATTGCCTTTCGAATTCTTTGCAAAAAAGCAGGCTGTGGATTAGTTTATACAGGGATGTTAAATCCACTTTCACAGGAAAAATTACAACTTTATGATAAGCCTGCAATGCAACTCTTTTCAACAAGTAAAGAAGGAATTAAAGATTTTATGAAAAAGTATGAGAAAGAAGTTCAATTATTTGATTTTAATCTGGGATGTCCTAAAAAGAATGCAAGAGAAAATGGTTATGGGGCTTATTTACAGAAAAGAAAGAGTGAAATAGAAGAAATCTTACAGGAAATGAGAAATTCGACTAAAAAACCAATAACAATCAAGCTAAGAAAAACAGATGAAGCTCTTGAGATAGTTAAAATAGCTGAAAAGTATTGTGATGCAATCTGCATTCATCCAAGGACACCAAGCCAAGGATATTCAGGAATTCCTGACTTAAGTTTTGCAGAAGAAATAAAAAGAAGAACAAAACTGCCTGTAATTTACTCTGGAAATGTTAATGAAAAAAATGCAGAAGAACTACTGAAAACATTTGATTTTCTGATGATTGGAAGAGAGGCAATAGGAGATCCTAATATTTTTTTAAGATTACAAGATAAGAAAGATAAATTTGACTTTTTTGATTATTTGAAATTTGGGGAAAAATACAAAATTTCGTTTGTGCAGATTAAAAAACAGGCAATGAATTTCACAAAAAAGAAGTTTGGTGCAAGAAAAATTAGAGCAGAACTTGTAAAATCTAAGACAATTGAAGATATTAAGAGGATTATGAAAGAGGTTTAATTAGATTAATAGTATAAGTTGCACAAATTCGCTTATTTTTTCCTGATTTAGGTTATTAATGTAATAATAAATAGCCATATGGTATCGCCATAATTTGCTATTAAAATTAATAATCTATTATTAGCTTAATCTCTAGCATGATATTTTTGGTCAAACCAAAAGGATTTTAAACCTTAAAATTATATAATATTATGGAGCTCTCAACACAAGAGGTGAGAGGATATAATGAAAGTTCTATTAGAAATATTTCTGAAATTTTAACTGCAATTTATGATGGTGTTGTGGAGCCGTTTAAAGAGACTAAAATTTCAAAATTAGAGGCAGAGCTGGAAAGATTAGAACAGATTCCTAATGAAGCAAGAACAGAGGGTATTATTAAAAAAGCTAATGGTGTTAGAAAAAGATTATATGATCAGTATTTTAAAATTTGTGATATCTTATCTAGAGAGGGCGAAATGGAAAAGTATAAACAGTATCAAGACAGACTTAGAGATTTAGTAAGAAAACCTGCTTTTTAGTGCTTAATTTATTTATTATTTCTTCTCAATAACTAAATAAACTTCGTCTCCTTCTCTGCAAAGAGGCAGTTTTAGAGCAACTTGCTGGCCTTTTAGTGCTTCTTGAATCTTTTTATGATTAATTTCCATGTCTTTAACTTTTGTTTGAAAAAAAGTTGTTTTTCCTGAAACAATTATTTCATCTTCTAATTTTAGCTTGTCTGCATTCATAAAAATAGCAGCAACCCCTATCTTTTTCCAATAGTGATTTACTGTTGCTATAAACTTTTTTGTTTGTTTTCCACTACCGTGTTCGTATTTTGTAAAATCATCTGATGTTGGAGTTTTTAGATAAAATCCAGAAGAAAATTCCCTATTGTAGACTTTTTCAAGCTCTTCTAATCCTGTTTTTATTTCTTCTTTAGACAATTTCTTATCAAGAGCTTTTCTATAAACCTTTGTAACAGCAGAAACATATTCTGGTTCTCTGTTTCTGCCTTCTATTTTAAATGCTACAACTCCTGCTTTTTTCAGCTTTTCTATAAAAGGAAGTGTGCACAAGTCTTTTGCAGAAAAAATTCTTGAATTTTCAACTGTTAGCTCATTTCCTTCATCATCTATAACTTTATAGGCTTTTCTGCATGGATGTCTGCATTGTCCTCTATTTGCTGATTTACAATGCAAGAATTGAGAGGCAAAACATCTTCCTGAGACAGAAACACACATTGCTCCATGAATAAATATTTCTACATCTATAATTTTTGAAATTTCTTTAATTTGGTTTAAATTTAACTCTCTTGCGAGAATAATTCTCTCTGCTCCTAATTTTTTATAAAATTCTGCAGAACTCAAATTTGAAACAGAAGCTTGAGTTGATATATGAAAGGGAATTTTATATTTTCTGCATAATTGAATAACTGATAAATCCCAGCAAATAATTGCATCAATTTTTCCTTTTGCTTTTTTAATTACATTTTCTATTTGTTTTAATTCATTATCATAGACTATTGTATTAAGTGTTAGATACATTTTTACTTTTTTTCCACTAGTTAAATTACAAAACTTTCTCATCTTAGTCAAATCAGAGATTTTAAAATTTCTTGCAGCATCTCGCATGTTGAAATCCTGAAGTCCGAAATAAACAGCATCTGCTCCTGCTTCTACTGCTGCAATTAAACTTCTGAAATCTCCTGCAGGAGACAGGAGTTCTATTTTAGGTTTGTTTGTTTTGGTTTTTTTATTCATGTTAGTTTAAATTGGATTATCTTTAGTTTAGTATTATCATCAACAGGTTGATTATAATAAGTAGAGTATTCTTTAAACATTTCACTTTTCGAATTAAATTTCTCATGCCCTTTGTAATCTTCTTCACTTAAATCAGCAAATTTTGTTTCTTTAACTAAAGTAACTGAAGCTTTTCCAAATTCTTTTCCTGTTTCCCAATTAACTAAAGAAATTATATCTCCCTTTTTTATATTTTTATCATCAAATAATCTCCAAGTTGAATACTTCTTTTTAGTTAAAATACTCTCTGTTAAATAATGTCTAAATTTCAAAGTTTTCATAAATCCTCTAAGAAAAAGATGTTTTTAATTCTTGCTACTTACTAATAATTTGAGAATTTTCCCACTATAGTAGAATTCAAATTCATAGTATTTATAAAGCACAATTTAAATTTATATATATGAAAAAGACTAAAAAAACAATTATTATTGTAGCGATTATTATATTGGTGTTGCTGATTGTTGCAGGATGCTATTTTTACTTTGATAAATTTCATAAGAATAGATTTGATAAATTTGGAAATAGGGGTATGAAGGGTTATGGTGGCAATTGGAGTAATTTTTCAGGGGATATGAAAAATTACTCTCGTGGTGGAAGAATGGGCAACTATAGTCGTCCTTATAATATAGATAATGGGAGCAGATAATGGAAACAGTAATAAAATTAGAAGATGTATGGAAAAAATATGAAATGGGTAAAGAACAATTAGTTGTCTTAAAAGAAGTTAATCTTGATATAAAAAAAGGAGAATTTATAGCAATTACAGGACATTCTGGAAGCGGAAAATCAACATTTATGAATTTAGTAGGTGCTTTAGACATACCTTCACACGGAAATATTTATCTCAAGGGAAAAAATATCAGTAGTATGAGTGAAACAGCTCTTTCTGTTTTAAGAGGAAAAACAATAGGTTTTGTATTTCAGCAGTTTAATCTTCTTCCTACATTTAATGCTTTTGACAATGTTATGATACCCATGGAATTAGTTGATTTTCCAGATGACAAAGCTAAAAAAAGAGCAGAAGAATTATTAACAATGCTTGGCTTAAAAGATAGAATGCGCCATAAACCAACTGAATTATCAGGTGGACAACAACAAAGAGTGGCAATTGCAAGAGCTCTTGCAAATAACCCTGAAGTTATTCTTGCAGATGAACCAACAGGAAATTTAGATTCAAAAACAGGAAAATTTGTAATGGATTTTCTTTCTAAACTAAATCAAGAGGGAAAAACAATAATTCTTGTAACACATGAGATGGATTTAGTAGATTATGCTTCAAGAGTAATCTATTTAAAGGATGGGAGAATAGAGAAAGAAGTAGTAAAAAGGAGGAAAAGATAAAGAATGAAATTTAAAAAACAAAAACAAATATTGATTTTATCAGCAGTTTTTATCTTAGTAATTATGCTTGCTAGTTTTAACCTTGCTGCTGATTCATCCTGCAAACCAAAAATTAGTCTTGTTAATCAGGATCCAACTCCTGCTGACCCTAATAGTTATGTAAAAGTTGTCTTTGAAGTTTCAGGTTTGTTAGATTGTGATGGTTTTGCAGTAAAACTTGATCCTAAATATCCCTTTTCAATTGATCCTGATGTTAATCCAGTGCAAACAATAGATAAATTTTCATATCTTCCAAACTATAAATCTACATGGACTGTCCCATATAAAATACGGGTTGCTCAGGATGCTTTTGAAGGAGAATATCAGTTGGGCATGCTTTATCATGTTGGCACTAATCAAGAATTTGGAGCTTCAGAAGGCCGAGCTGAATTTAATATAAGTATAACAGATACACAAACAGATTTTGATGTGGTTGTTCAGGGAGTTTCTAATAACCAGGTATCTTTGGGAGTGGTTAATACTGGAAAAAATACAGCAAATTCTTTAGTAGTTGGAATTCCAAAACAAGATAGTTTTAGAACTACTAGTTCTTCTGAACAGATAGTGGGAAATCTTGCAGCAGGTGATTACACAATTGTAACTTTCAGCATTACTCAGACAATTGCAAGAAACATGACTCAGGTAAGGCCCCAGAACATTAATTTTTCGGCTTCTCAAAATAATCAGCTCTTAAATGTACAATTAGATTATACAGATAGTATTGGGAAAAGAAGAAGTATAATTAAGGAATTAGAGATGGATAATTTGCTCTCATTGGGAAATATTAGTGGTACTAATTTTAGAGCAGGGCAAAGAGCAACTACAACTTCTTCAAGCTCTTCAAAAACATGGTGGTATGTGCTTGGAATTGCGATTATTATAATACTTGCTTATTTATATAGAGACAAAATAAAGAGTCTTTATAAAAAAACTTCTAAAAATGCTCCTGATTGGGTTTTAGCAGAAAGAACTCGTCACAAAAAATAGGGGCTTAAAATGAAAATTCAGAAATCTTTTAAGATTGCTTTAAATATTATCTTGCACAGCAAATTAAGAAGCTGGCTTACTGTAATCGGCATTGTTATAGGAATTGCTGCTATTGTTGCTATTGTGTCTGTTGGGCAGGGTGCTCAAATGACTTTAGAACAAAATCTTAATTCGCTTAGCGCAGATATTCTCACTGTTTCGTCTGGATTTTCTCGTGCAATGGGTGCTGGTGGCGATTTCAGAGGATTTGGTGGGGGTGGAGAACAATCTCAAAGTGCGAGTGCAACAGCACCTAAAAATCTAACTATTAAAGATGTGACAACATTAAGAAGTGTTCCAAATATAGTTTATGTTATGGGTGTTATTTCTGGAAGTGTTGATGTTTCTTATTTAGGGAAATCAACAAGAGCCTCTATTCAAGGCGTGGATCCATCTATTTGGAAAAGTTTTATTTCAACAGATTTAGCTTCAGGAAGATATCTTACTCAAGCAGATGTTGATAGTGTTGTAATTGGCGGAAGAGTTGCAACTTCTACTTTTAGTGATGTGGCAATTAATAGGCAGATTACAATTGGAGGACAGCTGTTTAGAATAGTGGGTATACTTAAAACAAGTGGAGGTAGTGAAGACTCGAGAATATTTATGCCAATTGAAAATGCAGTAAATGTTTTAGAGGGAAAAAATACTAAGAATTTTGATTCAATAAGCATAAAGATTAAAGATATTACAATTACAAATGATACTATAAATCAGATAACAGATAGATTAATGCTGTCACATGGAATCTTACAAGCTAGTAAAAAAGATTTTTCAGTAAACTCCCCTCAGGCAATACAGGAAAGAATTGCTTCTACACTAAGTTCTATTACATTATTCTTAACTGCAATTGCTGCTATCTCTTTAATAGTTGGAGCCATAGGAATTATGAATTCTCAATTTACATCTGTTTTAGAAAGAACAAAAGAAATAGGAATTTTGAAAGCGCTTGGGGCAAAAAATAGAGATATACTTACAATATTTCTTATAAGTTCAGGAATAATTGGCTTGATTGGGGGAATATTTGGTATAATTTTAGGAGTTCTCAGCTCTGGATTTATTACAGGATTATCAGGCGGTTCATCAGGTTCGCTTGGAAGGTTTTCACTATCTGCTGCTTATTTCAGCCCAACATTAATTATAGAAGTCTTTTTAATTTCAATAGTTGTAGGTTTGGTTGCAGGGGCTGTTCCTGCCTATAGAGCATCAAGACTAGCGCCTGTTGATGCTCTGAGATATGAATAGAATTTTAGAATTATGATAGTGGAAATTAATAATGTAAATTATAAGGAATTATAATTAGACAGCAAATTAACGATTAACAACAATACTAATAATATTTTCTAAGTCCTTCCTTGGTATAATAATCATTGGATTGCCTACACCATAAACGTGTGCGTCTTCAAATGCCTCTTTAAGAAGTAATTGAGGAGTTGCTCTTGCTCCTTTTCTTGCTTCAAGCATTTTTTGTGTTAGTTGAATAAGATATAGACTATGATCTGGATGTTTATACATTGTTGTTGTAGATTTATAGATAGTAGTACCGACAACAAGTGTATCTCCTATAATTGCAGAAATATCAGGAAAACCATAAACTTTGTTATTTGATGGGTCTTTGTTATCTATAGATGGTTTCCAAAATGCAACTTTTTTGTGAGAAGGGACTCTTCTAACCTGCGCACCCTCTGGATCATGATAATTATATACGCAATAAACATCTTTGCCATTTGTTATAAGTCTTGTAAAATCAGATAAATAATCTGTTAGTCTTTTTACTTTTGTCTGACCTTTTTCTTGGGGAATAACCTCTATTATATTTTCACTTGAAACATATATTCTTCCCCTGTTTGTGATTGCCATTGAAAGTGAAGAAGGTCTAAATTTCAAGCCTTTTTCTCTATCTGCTGTAATGATTGCAATATTACTGCCAGATTGTGTATCAACTAAACTAGCTACATAATTGCCAATTTGTTGAAGAGCAACTAAATTTCCATTATAAAAACAAAGTGAATGTATTGCACAATTTTTTTCAGGATTGAAGGAATATACCTTTTCACCTGTCAAGGTATTTCTTACTACTCCTTCATAGCCTGCTGCGTCATATAGCTCTTTTTTTGATTTGTCAAAAGCTAATGAAGTAACATGACCGCCGCCACGCTCTTCTTTATCTATTCTTTCTGTTAATAAAACAGGTTTATCCATATCTGTATGAAAAGCAAGGACTTTGTTTTGAGAACCATAAACTATACCAAATTCAGATGGGTCGTGAATTGCCATTTTGTAGCTTGTGAATAAGGGTTTTTAAGCATTTATATGCTCGAGAATATATAAAGAAATCTTAATAACTAACCAGAAGGAGCTTCAGGAGTAGGAGCTTGAGGGGCCTCAGGTATTTCTATTGTAATTCCTTTTGAACGGGCAAAACTTACACAAACATCTCTGTTTGCTTCATTACTGCAATAAGCAGAGCATTCTGCCTGACTTAAACATCCTCCTGGACCGGCATTTGCACTTAGCTGTTGTTTTACTATTGATTGTATATCTGAATCAGAAGGGCCGACATTTCCAGGCATTAAGCCAGACATCATCTTATTTATATCAGGTGCAAAATCTCCAAAGTTAATCTCAGGAGCTCCTGGTGGAAGTTTAATAATTGGATTTACACTTGATGGGAAACCACCTGCATCTAAAACAATATCTAAAAGAATATCAGGCCCGCCTGTGCCTGTTGGGTAGGGTATTGTTCTTGGGAATGGTATTGGAAATTCAGGAAGTGATAGAGAAACTGTGAAAAAAACCTTAGAGCCGTCATTTCTTATATCTTTAAAATTAATTCCAGAAGGAGCAAACTTCTTAAAAGTATCTGGATTAAATTGTTTTATTATTTCTGCTTTTACCTGTGACTTCATTTGTTCCTGACTTGTTCCTGCAGGAAGATATGATGATACTGTAGACAAAGCCATTGCTGCTTCTTTTTCAATATCAATATTAACATCAACTTCAACTTTATCTATTTTTAATTTTCCTGAAACATAGTTTCCAGGGGGCATATTTATTGTGCCAAGATGAACTTTATTTCCTCCAACATATAGCTTCTTTTCAGGAATATCTTTCATTACAGCAATATCTTCTCCTTTGTCATTTTTCATATAAAAATCACCCATATCTAATCTTATCTCTGTAACAGAAACACTTTCTCTTAATTGAGGGGGGTCCATTGCATAAAGGTCCATTTTCCCAACAAAAAACTGAAGATAAGGGATTAGAATAACACCTATAACAAAGAAGATGCAGATTGAAAGTGGAACTTTTAACATAAATCTTGAAAATCCTGCAATTAGAATTGCAATAATAATCATAATTATAAAAATTAGATTAGTAATGTAGGCATGAAGAACATAATCTGTAATTAGAGCTCCTACAAATCCAATAATCAGCATAATTAAAAATCCAATTCCTAAATTTCTTAGTGTGTGGCTTTTCTCCTCTTTCACTTCTTTTTCCATGATAAATATAATTATTTAGGGTTTTTAAATATATTTTTTTGCAAGAATAGTCAGTCTTGCAATGTCTTCTTTAGAATCAAGCATTTTATCCGGGAGATTGTCTATATTAAACCAGTTATATTCGTCTGACTCATTATTTATTATAATTTTTGTGTTTTCATTAAGTATTGTGGCATATACAAAATGAATTGCATGAAAAACATCAGAAAGAAAAGGACTTTCTTTAATCTCAATAAATTTTAATTTTTCAGGATTTAAAATTACCCCTATTTCTTCTTTGGCTTCTCTTATGCATGCATCACTTAACTTTTCTCCAAATTCAACTCTTCCACCTACATATCCCCAATCTGCTTTATTTTTGTTTCTTTTTTCCTGATTTCTCTTGAGAAGAAGTATTTTAGAGAAATCTCTGTTAAAAACACATATTAATACTCCAAGTCCAAACTTTCTTTCAACCATATTTTTATAGATTTTATTAGAATTTATAGTTTTCTATTTTAAATTTAATTAAATAGGAAACCCTTTTGCCTTTGTGCTGAAAATCTTCTTTTTTGTTAGAATTCTTGCGACATTTATCTTTCCACTAGATTTTGCATTTGACTTGCTATTATAAACATTTCTTCTTATCATGTCATAAATATAATCTTGTGCAGAACCAAACCCTAAACGGGTTGCTTTTGCCTTTAATTTGCTATAAATATTGCTTTCAAGTGTTAAAATCACTTTTTTTAACTTTGCCATTTTATTATTTAAAACTAACCTTAACCTTCTTTATTGCTTGATATAAACCTTCTAAGACGTCTTGGCCTGCATAACCACCAATAAAACTTACTGCCCATCCATAGTCAAGAACAATTCCAAGGAAGGCGCCTATTGCAACAACTGAAAATGCATAGAATATTATTCCCTGTGAAGTTATTTTTTCTTTTAGAATATTGCATTTTAGAAAATCAGCAGCTGTTCTAACTACTGCTCCTAAAATTCCAAATAATGCTGCTGAAATTAATAAATTCATTTTTTTATTGAGATAGATTTAGGTATTACTCCTGCAATTATATTTTCAAGAACATCTGTCCCTGCATAGCCAATAAGAGCTGCTACTGCCTTGCCAACACTGAAAATACTACCTATAATTCCCCCAAGAAGTGCTGCAAGAATAATTGTTATAAAGAAATACCATAAATGAATTGATTTTCTGTTGCTTACTGCTTTCATAGCACCATAGCATGCACGAGCAAGTCCACCTAGTGCTCCTGCAAGAAATATCTCCCAACTCATTTTACTTTTGTCTTTCACCCCTCTTTATTATTCTATATGTTTGAATATTTTAAACCTTTCTATTACTGATTCTTCTTTTCTTTTATAAGTTTTTTATAGGTTTCTTCCCAAATATTGATAATATTTGGCAGAGAGTGCTCTTTTATTTTTTCAGAAGTGTTTGCTTTTATTTGCTTTAAAATTTTTTCATCTGTCAAAAGTTTTATCATTTTTTCTGCAAGATGATATTTTTTAATAGATCTCTTCCCTATTAAATATTTCTCTTTTTATTTAAAGGTACTAAAAATAAGGATGCCCCCGCCGCCGAAATCGTCATGATAGTTTTTTAGAGTGATGTCGTTCAAGATTTTTTATTTCTTAACAGCAATAGAATTCTTATCAATTAATTCTTTCAATAGCCTTTTATTAGGAATATGATCTTCCAAATTTCTAATATCTTCCATAAAGTCAGCAGGTTTTTCACTCCAGTATTTTTTTACTAATGCAAAAACTTTGTTTTTTATCGGAGTTTTTATTTTATTATGATTCTCTAGCCTACATAAGCTCTCATAAACCCAGAAAAACCAGTTCTTGCCTGTCTTACTTTGTTCAACTATCTCGTTGTAAACCGCATTATAATCTATACCCTCTTTTATTATTCTGTCACAATCATAGACATCTCCTTCTCTTGAGGTCATAGCCTTAAACAAGAATATATCTTCATTAGAAACTAGATAAACCATTAAATTCCCATAGGATTTATACTCTTTTGCCCTTTTTATCATGCTTTCTGATAAAAATAACATTTTTCCTACCTGCTTTAGAAAAACATCTATTCTAGATTCCTCTTTTCGATAAACTGCTAAAGCCGTTGCATAAAAGTCGCTTTCCCTCTCAGAATCTGGCTTAAAACCATTTTCCCGCATTGAATTATCAAAAATCTTGAAATCTTCTTTGCTTGTAACAATTATGTCAATATCTTTTGTAGCAGGTTTCAATCCCTTAAAAGAGAGTGCACAACCCCCAATCATATAAATCTTAATTTGTTTCTTTATTTTATTACCTACTTTTACTAATAGGTTCTCTAATTCTTCTTTGTTAAACATTTTTTACCCCATACAGGCTTGCTATTCTTCTAAACTCGTTTCTTTCAAATTCGGGAAGTGTCTCAAGCTTAACTTTATTGTTTTTTGATTTTAAAAGACTTGCCATATTCTCAAACATAGTATATTTTCCATATTTCATTGCAGTAGGCAAGACTTTCTTATAATTAAGCTTATTCTTTAGATAAAAAGTAAAGGCTAAATAAAGAGTTCTTGGATCATTAACTTCAAATAATGAATGTACAAATACTTCCTCTTTTGAAATCTTTCTTTTTGGCAGAGTGCATAACGCAGAAATAACCCCTACCTTAACACCATAATTCTGATATGTATAAAAACCAGTTGCATTATTCTCTATTAGCTTTTCATTATCTAATTCAAATATTGTTTCTTCATTGTATTTCCATTTTACGACCCCATTTATATGAGAATAATTCCTATAAGCAATTAAAAATTCTTTTAGCAATAACCATGCAGTTTCATTTATTTTGTATAATTTTTTTCTTTGAATAATAATTCCCCTATTTTTCATCATGGGTCTGTATCTGTCTATCATATATTTTGAAATTTTACTTAGGTTAGTTAATGTCTTCATATCTATCCAATCCCCACTTAATGAAGCCAGAAAAAGAAGCTTGCTGTCAGACAAAATATCTTCAAACTTTATGGTAGAATACTCAAAAATAAGTTCTTTTAACTTTGTTGCGTGATTGGTATTAGATAGTTCAAGAGTAATTCTGCTTCCTTTTATTTCAAATGACTTGATTTTTGTTACAAATCCTTCTTTTTCAAGTTCTTGGACTACTTCACTTATCCAATTGACTGATTTATTTTGTGCTCTAGCTAAACTTTCTAGGGTTTTGTCTCCTCGAGCTATTCTTTCAAATATCTTAATCATTTGTCTTGATAATCTCATGTCGGAAATGGTTTATTTTAACTCGGTTCCATTTCCGAGCATCCAAAAGTCCAACTCTAAAACTCAAGGACTTTTCTATATTGTAGTTAAAGCGATTTAGTATATAAATGTATCGGTTATATTACAATATTCGTATAAACCTTTACTAGGGCATAGTATAGTTTGGGACAATTCTTTGCTATAGGGTAGCATAGGCTAGATTTTAAAAAATCCGAAACAGCCACTCCCAAATATAATGATTCCAGCCAGTGGGAGAAAAGGGGTAAATTAAGCTTTTAGGACTTCTATTGTTATTTGAGTAAGAGTTCCGGGCTTAATTTTATCTTCAAGTATCTTTGGAATGCAAATTATAGCTTGTTCTCCATGTTTTGCAATCCGTTTAGTTATAGTATAAGTTTGGGCTGTTGTGTTTGTCATTTTTTATTATCAGTTTAATGTTTATATCCAATCCCCCTACCATAACAACAGAAAATACCTTGTTGAGAAGTCAGGCTTCCTAAATATTCTTGGAAAGAAATAGATCTTACAAGACAAGGAGAGACACCATGTTTTAAATAATGCACACCTTCCATGTATTGTTTATATTCAAAAGCTTTCTTCAGTGAAATTTCTCTTATGTTAGATAATAATCTATTAGTTTCACGGGTATATGCACAGGTCATATAATCTCCATTAGGACTTACCGCAACCCCCAATTTAGAATAACCACAAATACCATCAGTCCCCAATGTTAAAGGACCTCCAGATTCGGAAGTCTCTTTAATTAACTGGGCATATTTAATTTTTGGATCTTCTCCGCTAGGCATCAGAACTTTCAAATTTGGATGTCTTGCAGCATTGCCTATCACAGCAAGAGGATTACAAATAAAGTATGCACCTTTTCCAAACCTATCCTTTATTGCTTGCACTTCATGAGCATTGATATCTGATACGGTAGTGTTTACTGCAACGCTTAGAACATCCAAACCCTCTTCTTCATGCCTTATTCCTTGGTACGCTTCAATAGCATCATCAATGTTTTTTAAGACTAATCCATGTTTTAATCTGGTCTGAATGCTATTTGGATTTTTCCATCCTGCTTGTATTGCATAAGATCTAGGGTCAAGCGAGTCAAATGAAAAAACTAATACTGCACCATTATCCTTGTAGAATTTACACCAATCATCATTGATTGCTGAACCATTGCTATAAACTATCGGTATCATATCTAATGATTTGGACAAGCTAACTAAGGTTCTAATATCTGGATGGATTGTTGGCTCACCTGCTCCTGCAAAAACAGCTACCTTTCCACCCATATCTTTTGCTTGATGAATTAACTCCATTCTTTCTTCTAGTTCCAAAAATGGCTTTGAAGATACCATAAAATTTTTATTGCCCCTATTAAAACATTTAAGACAGGCATAATTGCAGATAAACTCAAAATTAATCATTAAATAAGTAAATCCTTCTAATTGCCCTCTTCTCGATAGATGTTTTGGTGTGCCTTCAACTACTCGCATTTTAAAATGATTTGAAGGCATTTTCAAAATCTCCAATTATATCCTGAGAACTACTTTCTAATCCAACAGAATATCTTAATAAATTTCCATTTATGCCTCTTTTCTCTGCTTCTCTTCTTTTATCAAAATGTGTGAAAAGCACATGTTGCTCAATAGTACTTGTGCAGCCTCCAAAGTTATGTGCTAAATAGGGTTTGGCTAATGAATCAACAAATCTTCCTGTTTCATTTTCATCTGCTTTAAGTGTAAAAGTTATTGTTCCCCCAAAACCAGTCATTTGTTTTTTTGCCACCTTATAATCGGGATGTGACCTGCAGCCGGGATACCATACTTTATCAACTTTTGACTGCTTTTCTAAGTAGCGCGCAACCTCTAGAGCTTTTTTATTTCGGGCATTCATTGTTAATTCAAAAGTGTACAGACTTCTGTTAAGGAGAAAAGCTCCGAGTGGGTCAAGATTTGTTCCTAACGTGTTTCTATATCCTCTAATTTGAGAGATAATCGCTTCGCTGCCAGCTACAGCTCCCGCAAATAAATCATGATGTCCTCCAAGATATTTTGTTGCACTATGTAATACTAAATCAGCTCCATAAACAAGAGGATTTATATTAAGAGGCGAAGCAAAGGTTGAATCGACTATTGTTGTAATGCCCTTTTCTTTTGCAACAGAAATGAGAGGATGCAAATCTATAACCCTTAAAAAAGGGTTAGTGGGCAATTCTGAAAAAAACAAGACAGTATTATCCTTGATATACTTTCTGATATTCTTTATATCATCAATAGGTACCGTAGTAACCTCAACTCCAAATTTGGGCAGTACTGTTGTAAAATAGCTTCTTATTGTTACATTACCTTCATCTGTGATAAGTACGTTTTGTCTATTTTTTACTAAGGCAGGCAGTGTTGTAGAGACCGCAGCCATACCTGAACAAAAAACAAGAGCACTTTCAGCATGTTCTAGCTCTGCTATTTTATTCTCTAGAGGCAACTGTGCAGGATTACCTCTTCTACCATATATCATCCCTTTGATTCTACCTTCCTGCAAGCAAATCAACTGTTGAGTATCTAAAAAAGCATCAGCTACAGCTAGTTGAATTCCAGGTACAACTCCGCGTGTAGCAATGTCATCTAATTTATTAACCATTTTAATCACTTCCAAGAGAATACTCGCCACTTATGAATATTTGTAGTATCTTAATACTACCGCAAAGTTTATATATCACAAGAATCTTTTTCCTTTATGAATATACAAATACTCAAAGAGATTGGTTTAACAGATACAGAAATAAAAGTTTACCTTTCATTATTGACTCTTGGAGCTACTTCTGCAGGTAAAATTGTAGAAGATACTAATGTTTATAAGCTCGCCTGCTGAAAGAAAACTGCCCTGCTTTAGCTCGGAGTGAATTTCAGCTAACCTATTGGCGAGCTTAGTAAGATATTAATTCTAGAAAAACTTTAATTCAATGAGCTTGTTACA
>Ga0247841_10004591_pt1 | contig 23483 bp, 26 predicted proteins | sample LaCruzMarch2015__2_FD_192410 | JGI IMG/M metagenome (GOLD analysis project Ga0247841, IMG submission 192410) | Freshwater microbial communities from meromictic Lake La Cruz, Castile-La Mancha, Spain - LaCruzMarch2015_18m | ecosystem: Environmental > Aquatic > Freshwater > Lake | place: Spain... | reverse complement strand
GAAGATGCAATCTAAATATGTGTCAGGTAAGTTGTATGTGCCTGCAAGTTTGCTTAGCGCAAAAAAGTTTTCCAATTTTACAGGTAGCAAAACTGAGTTTAACAAAGAAAACGGTGTTCTTACGGTAGAGAAAATAGTAAATGTTTACGCTCCAAGGTTTTATTCCAAATACGATGAAACCGTTCTTACTTTTGTGGTGCTTGAAAACTTAGATTATGCCGTTAAGCAGGACAAAAAACAGCTTGAATTGCAGTTTTTACGTGGCAGGGTTTTTGAAGAAACCGTTGGCATTGGCGATGGTGTTATAAAAGAAGTTGCCTTAACAAACACTGGCCGTATGGCAAAAGCAATTGTGCGTTTTGAAGATGGTGCTGGTAATGCCGAAGTAAATGTGCTTTCAAAGCCGTTGCGCGTTGTAGTTTCAGTGGCAAGAACTGATAAGGCAGGCCCGTTGCCGGATTCTTTTATAGGTGAGTGTGTTATAGAAGGTTCAACGCAAACAATTAATACTGAATTTGTTTCTAGTACAACAGTTGCACAAGAGGAAATTACATCTACCGATACAATCAATCAAGATACACAGGTTATAAAAAGTTTGGCACAAAAACCTGTTTTGGCAAAAGAGCGCAAAGTTTCTGCAAAAAATAAAGCGCAAGCAGCACTAGCAGAGAAAAAATTTAAGTCGTTAAAAGCCGCGGTTGTTACGAAACTAGTTGCTATTGTTGGAAATAGAGAATCGTCATTTCGGGGTAAAAGGAAGGTTCTTGTGCTTGATGCAGGCCACGGCGGGCACGACTCCGGCGCGGTTGGTAAAAACGGCACTAACGAAAAAGATATTAGCCTGAAAATAGTTAAAGAACTTAAAGCATTATTTGAGGAAGATGGTGCTTTTGATGTATATTTAACCAGACAAGACGACACTTTTGTTCCAATTCACGAAAGAGCGTCTTTTGCAAACCATAAAAAAGCCGACTTGTTTGTTTCGGTGCATTGCAACGCTTCTTTAGATAGAGATTTGACCGGTTTTGAAATATATTTTCTTTCGGAAAATGCTTCAAGCCCAGAAGCCGCCGCCACTGAAATTTTAGAAAACTCTGTTATTAAACTTGAAGCTAAATCGTCGCAGGAAAAAAGCCGTTTGGAAAACATTCTTGCATCTATGGTTATAAATGAATTTATTAATGAGGCATCTGAGCTTTGTTGTTTTGTTTCTGGTGAAGTAGTAAAGAGAACAAATCAAAAGAACCGTGGCGTTATGCAGGCAGGTTTTTATGTTTTGCGCGGCACGCAAATGCCATCGGTGCTTGTTGAAACGGCATTTATTTCTAACCCGGGTGAAGAGGCAAGGCTTAACTCCGAGAATTTTCGGCAAAAAACGGCCGATTCAATTTATGATGCCGTTAAAAAATATCTTGCAAGAAAAGAAAGTATGGAGAAAACATGAACTCAAAACCTATCGGAATTTTTGACTCAGGTGTTGGCGGCCTTACAGTTATGTCGGAGGTGGCAAAGCTTTTACCTGGGGAAGACATAATATATTTTGGTGATACCGCGCGCGTGCCTTACGGTTCAAAGTCAAAAGAAGCAATTAGCCGTTTTGCGCAAGAGATTTGCGAGTTCCTTTTAAACAGTAATGTAAAACTTATTATAGTTGCTTGTAATACCGCTTCGGCTTTTGCTTTGGAAAAACTTCAAAAACTTCCCGTTCCTGTGCTTGGTGTTATTGCGCCCGGGGCAATGGCGGCGCTTGGACACACAAAAAATTTAAGAGTTGGTGTTATAGGAACGCACGGTACTGTTAAAAGCAAATCTTACATTAAAGCCATAAAAAAATTAAATCCGCGAGTGAATGTTTTTTCAAATGCGTGCCCGCTTTTCGTGCCTCTTGTAGAAGAGGGATGGCTCGCCAAGCCGGTTACTTATGAAATTGCAAGAGAGTACATTGCGCCGCTTAAGGCAAAAAAAATAGATGTACTGGTGTTAGGGTGTACGCATTACCCGCTTTTAAAAAAGGTTATAGGTAAGGTTACCGGTAAAAATGTCAGGTTAATTGATTCTGCCAGTGCCACCGCCGTTTGTGCAAAAGATATTTTAATTAAAAAAAATATGCTTAGCGCAAAAAAACGCGGGTCTTACAAATTTTTTGTAAGCGATTCCCCGGAGAAGTTTAAAAGTGTGGGTGAAAAATTTTTAGGCAGAAAAATTCAGCCGGTTGTAAAAATAAACTTTGACTAATTTTTTGTATATGAGGGTAAATATGAAATATGAAATATCTGTAGAAAAGTATTTTTCTGCCGCGCACGCTTTGCGTGAGTATAAAGGCAAGTGCGAAAGGTTGCACGGGCATAATTGGCGAGTTTTAGTTGTTGTGGGTGCCCAAAAGCTTGATAGTACTGGAATGGTTATGGATTTTTCAGAGCTTAAAAAAATGTTAAAAGTAGCGTTTTCAAACTTAGACCATTCATTTTTAAACGAAGCGAATCCGTTTGATAAAATAAACCCGACAGCGGAAAATATAGCCGAGTATGTTTTAAACAAAATAAAAGCCCAGTTGCCAGGCGGGGTTTTGGCACAAAAAGTTTGTGTTTGGGAAAGCGAAGCGTCGTGTGCTTGTGTTTATGGACAATAATATGAAAAAAAGTAGAAAGGCAGTGGTTTTACTTTCCGGTGGGTTAGATTCTTCAACCGTGCTCTATTACGCCATAAAAAAAGGGTATGAGTGCATTTGTCTTTTTTTTGATTACGCGCAAAGGCACAAAAAAGAAGTCAAGTCAGCCCGTCAGCTTGCCAAAAGTGCAGGTGTGAAACTACAAATAGTAAAAATATCTCTTCCCTGGACGAAAAGCTCACTAATAAACAAATGGCAAAAAATTCCCGCAAAAAATGATATAGAAAAAACCTCTAATGTACCTACACAATTTAAGCAGTTGCCCTCAACCTATGTGCCCGGCAGAAATACAATTTTTATTTCTTTTGCGCAATCGCTTGCCGAAAGTATTGGCGCACAGAAAATATTTATTGGAGCAAACGCCGTAGATTATTCTGGTTACCCCGACTGCAGGCCAAAATACTACAAAGCGCTTAATTGTGTTTTAAAAGAAATCGGTGCCGGCATTAAAATAGAAGCGCCTTTAATAAATTTGAATAAAACCCAAATAATAAAACTTGGGCAAAAGCTTGGTGTGCCTTTTGAAAAAACCTGGTCGTGTTATAAAGGCGAAGCAAAACCTTGCGGTGTGTGCGACTCTTGCCGGTTTCGTACAACAGGTTTTAGCAATGCCGGTGCAATTGACCCTGTTGAGAATTAAAAATGACTGAAAGTTTTGCCAATATTTACGAGATTTTTTGTTCTTTTCAAGGCGAGGGCATTTATTTAGCTCAGCCGCAAATTTTTGTGCGTTTTTCAGGTTGTAATTTGAAGTGTTCTTACTGTGATACGCCCAAAACCAGGCAGGCAAACGCTGGAAAGAAATACTCTGTTACACAAACACTTGAAAAAATAATAGCTCTAAAAAAAAGTAAATTAAAGCCGGAAGTAGTTTCTTTTACAGGTGGCGAGCCCATGTTGCACGCAGATTTTATTGCTGTGCTTGCGCCAATGCTAAAAAAATCAGGCCTTAAAATTTACTTGGAAACAAATGGCACAATGCCTCAAGAGTTTGAAAAAATAAAAAAATATACAGATGTTGTGGCAATGGATATTAAACTCCCTTCTGCTTGCGGCAAAGATTTGTGGCAAGAGCACAAGGCATTCCTTCAAAGCGCAGGGAAAAAAGTGTTTGTAAAAATAGTGCTTGAAAATAAAACGACAGTAACGGAGTTTTCAAAAGCGGTGTCGCTTGTTGGTTCTATATCAAAAAATATTCCGGTGGTTTTACAACCGGCAACATCACCAAAAAATAAAAAAAATAACCTTAAAAAGTTATGGAATTTTTATAACTTGGCAAGCAACAAACTTATAAATGTACGCATTGTAGAGCAGATGCACAAATATTGGATAGTTAGGTAATAATATATATTCAAAAAACATAAGAAGCAAGCATAAAAAAACATCTTTACATTCAATTACATAAAGGTGCTTTTTCTATTTACGGTAACAGTTTTTAAATTTGTTGAAAATGAATTGGTTTACTTTGAGGATTTTTTTGTTTTTGCGGCAGGTTTCTTTTTTGAAGTTTTCGTTTTAGCTGATTTTGATTTTTTTACAGTTGTAGTGCCGGTAGATTTTTTTATTTCTTGAGTTTCCGTTGTTTTGGTGCTTAATAAAACCGTTTGAGCAACGGTACTCTGTGTTATCTTTACTGTTTCAGAAGATGAGGCCATTTTTTGCTTAGGGGTACTTTCTTTACTCGCAGGATACAAATCTGCTGCGATTTGTGTGCTTGAGAGTTTCTCATATTTATTTTCTTCATCTTTATCTTTTAAGGCATCTTGTGTGTAAACGCACCGCGGGTTCCACAAAAGCCAGTCGCCAACACCGTTATCGTAACACGCTTGAATTTGTGCGCGAACCTGTTTTGGGCCATAGTGAGCACCAAGCGAAAAATCTTGCAGCCAGGGTCTTAGCTTTATTGAATTTTTGCCCATACCTTTTTTTGCGCCTTTAATGCTTATGTGAACAGTTTTATAAGGGTTTAAATTAGGGTTTGTAATTCCATACTCGCCTTTTGCGTAGTGAGATGGGTAAACCATTGGGCATACAAAATCAATATGTTCCGACATTTTCACCATTTTTTGGCCAATACCCATACCACTTGTATCAGTTGTTGTTAAACCGAAAACATCTATTGATGTGTTTATTCTTTTCTTGCGTAATCTTTCATTTGCAAGTTTAAGAAAGCCAACCAGTGCTTCGGATGCGGTTGTGGAAGAATGTTGTTGGCTATAGCGGCACTCGCGTATTTGTCCGTCTGATGGGAAACGAATATAGTCAAACTGAACTTCTTCAAAGCCAAGGTCTGCCGCATGCTCTGCAAGGCCTATGTTATATTCCCAAGCGTCTTTGTTGTATGGGTCAAGCCATGTCAATCCTTTTCTGTCTTTCCAAAGTTCGCCGGTAGGGGTTTTTACGGCCATAGCCGGATTTTTTCTTGGTGCAATATCATCCTTAAAAACAACAATTCTTGCAACGGGGTAGATACCTTTTGATTTTAAGTGTTCCAGATATGTTTTTATATCAGGTATAGCGTTTAGCGTTGCTTTGTATGTGTCAGCCGGTTTGTACCCCGGAACATAAATTTGACCTTCGTACTCTTTAATATCAATAACAGTGCAGTTTAGCTCGGTTTCATCAATTAATTTTTCAAATTTTGCGCGCAGTTTTTTTGAGCCTGCAACCCATGCAGTAAGGTGAATGCCGCGCACGTACTTTGGGGTTTGTGCAGGTGGCGTTTCTTTTTGGGTTTGCTCAGCTAAAGGTGGCACAGAGTTTTCCTGCTGCGAAAATATCATCTTATATGCAAAAATAACCACAATTGCAGATAACAGCGGAATAATAAGGGGTTTAAGAAAGAGTTTTTTGTTCATTTGACGGTGAATTTTATAACAATTACATGTCATTGTCAAAGATAGGTAAACGCAGATTTTGCTTATCAATTTTAAAAAAACGCTATGTTCGCGGTTCTGTATTTCATTGCTTTTACTCTATCAAATAGTTAAAATCACAACCAGTAAATCACACAATCCCTGACTTGGCAATAGGTTTGAGAACCGAGTCGGAAGAGATGGAGGCAGTTTTGACGCAAAAATTGCAGCGAATGGTTATTCCATTTGCAAGGTTTTTGCGGAAAAAAATGTCCCATATCTTTTGACGAATTCCAGATCCTATTGCAAAATTAGGGTTCATAAAGGATATAAATTATGGCTTACAAAGGTTTAATTGAGCACTATAGGCGCTTCTTGCCGGTTACCGACAAAACACAGATAATAACTTTGCTTGAAGGCAATACCCCTCTTATCCCAGCCCAGAATCTTGGAAATAAAATTGGTTTTGCAGGAAAGATATTTTTCAAATACGAGGGGCTAAACCCAACTGGTTCATTTAAAGACCGCGGTATGACAATGGCAGTAACAAAAGCCGTTGAAGAGGGTGCTAAGGCAATTATTTGCGCATCTACCGGAAATACGTCTGCTGCTGCTGCTGCCTATGCGGCGCGTGCCCAGATACGTTGCATTGTTCTTATTCCAGATGGGAATATTGCTCTTGGCAAGCTTTCTCAGGCGGTTATGCACGGCGCCATGGTTATAGCCATAGACGGGAACTTTGATGTTGCTCTTAAAATGGTAAGAGAGTTAAGTGAAAAATACCCTATAACACTTGTAAATTCGGTTAACCCTTATAGAATAGAAGGCCAAAAAACAGCGGCTTTTGAAGTTTGCGACGCTCTTGGCACCGCGCCCGACTTTCAGTTTATGCCGGTTGGTAATGCCGGCAATATAACCGCTTATTGGAAGGGTTATAAAGAGTACGCTTCAATTTTTCCTGATTACGGTATGCCGAAGATGATGGGTTTTCAAGCGGCCGGTTCTGCCCCAATTGTGCTTGGCAGGCCTATTGAAAACCCAAAAACAATAGCTACCGCGATAAAAATAGGCAACCCCGCTTCGTGGCAGAGTGCTATTGCCGCAAGAGATGAGTCGGGTGGTGTAATTGACAGCGTAACAGACGATGAAATTTTAGAGGCATATAAGCTTGTTGCCGCATGCGAAGGTGTTTACTGTGAGCCAGCTTCAGCGGCATCCATTGCAGGGCTTATAAAGTACACAAAAAATAATTATTTTAAGAAAAACTGTAAAGACCCGCTCCATATAAAAGTTGTTTGCGTGCTCACAGGCCATGGGCTAAAGGACCCTGATAGAGCAATTGCCTGCGCGCCAAAGCCGTTGCATATGAAAGCCGATATAAATGAGCTTATAAAAGTAATTAAAATATAAACACACCCCGCAGTTGTTTAAAATGGGGTTTTTGATTCATTGTGTCTATAAAATTTCAAACCCAAAATAGGAGATATCTAAATGGAAGATTTAAAAAAACAGCAGGAAATTGCCATTGAAATTGACGATGTAACTGCACAGGGTGCTTACATAAACCTGGCAATGATAGGCCACTCAGAAAATGAGTTCATTCTCGATTTTATATTTGCCCAGCCGCAGAACAAAAAAGCAAAAGTAAGAAGCCGTATAATTACATCGCCTGCCCATGTCAAAATGCTTGTTGCCGCATTAAAAGACAACATAGATAAATACGAAGCCCGCTTTGGTGAAATAAAAGCCCAAAACCAACAGCCGGGCGAGAAAAGAATAGGTTTTTATAATTAACAAACCGGTCAAAAATAAATTATGCGCATTGAACTTATCTGCATAGGAACCGAACTCCTTTGCGAAAAGCTAAACACTAATGTTACTTTAATTGGCGAGTTGTTGTCGCGCAATGCACTCTTGCTTAGCCGTTGCGTTAGTGTCGGCGATGATATAGCAGAAATAAAAGAAGCGTTTATTGGTGCCGCCAATAGAAGCGATGTGGTGTTACTCACCGGTGGGCTTGGCCCCACATTTGATGACCTTACCAGAGATGCCATCGCCCAGGCGCTTAGAAAAAAGCTTATTATTAGCCAAGAGGCACTTTTACAAATAAACGCGTTTTTTACAAGCAGGGGTATAAAAGATATACCAAAAAATAACCAAACACAGGCACAGTTAATTGATGGCGCGCAAATTCTTATAAATCATCTTGGCACCGCGCCTGGCCAGTATTTGGAAGCAAAAATAGGCAGCGGCTCAAAAGAAAAAATAGTGAAAGTTGTACTTTTGCCGGGCCCGCCGCGCGAGATGTTACCAATGTTTGAGGAAGTACTAATATCAAAGCTGAGGCCAAAAACTGAACAAACAAAAAAATCATTTGTTTTGCGTATATTTGGTATGGGTGAGTCAGCCGTTGACGATAAAATAAAAGAAATAATAAATGCGCCCCAGTGCATTCCTAATTACATTGCAGAATTTACAATTCTGGCTCATCAGATGATTGTAGATATAAAAGCAACTGTAATGGGTGAAAATACCCAAATTATAGAAAGCGAACTGCAAAGGTTAAAAAAACGCTTTGTTGAGGTTTTAGGTGAGAGTATTTTCGGTCAAGATACGCAAACACTTCAAAGCGTTGTTGGCGAACTGCTCGTAAAAAAAAATAAAACTATTGCGCTAGCCGAATCGTGCACCGGTGGGCTTGTTGCCTATAAAATCACAAGCGTACCGGGAAGTTCAGCATATTTTAAGCAGGGTTTTGTTGTTTACTCAGATGAGGCAAAACAAAAAACACTTAAAGTAAATGCAGAAACGCTCAAAGGCTATGGTGCTGTATCAGAACAGGTTGCAATAGAGCTTGCAGAGGGTGCAAGAGAGCTTTCTATGTGCGATTATGCTATTGGCATAACAGGCCTTGCGGGTCCCGACGGTGGCAGTAAAGAAAAACCCGTTGGCCTTGTTTATATTGCATTATGCACATCAAATAAAAAAGAAGTGTATAAGTATAATTTTTTTGGTAACAGATTAGACATTCGTGAGCGTGCCGCAAACGCTGCGTTAGATATTTTACGCCGGGATTTGCAAAGCAGCAAACCCTGATCAAAGGGGCAAGAGTTTTTCAGTGCCCCCTAAATAAATCATTTAGCTAATTAGGGAAAAATGGAAAGAATTCTTGGTATAGATTTTGGCTCAAAAAGGGTAGGCATGGCGCTTTCAGATATGCTTGGCATAACCGCTCAGCCGTTATTTACACTCAAACGGAAAAACAAAGAAACTGATTTTGCGGCAATAGAAAAAATTATAACTGAAAAAAAAGTAACAAAGGTTGTCCTTGGTTTACCGCTAAATATGGACGGCAGTGAAGGTGAGCTATGCCGGCTATCAAGAGCATATGGCAAACAAATAAATGAAAAATTCTCCATCAGCGTTGAGTTTTTTGACGAACGCTTAAGCTCAATGCAGGTAGAAAGAATGTTAATAGATGAGGCAGACATCTCTAGGGCAAAAAGAACCGGCGCAAAAGATAAGCTTGCTGCCTGCATAATTTTACAGGCCTATATGGATGCGCATAAAATAAGTGGCTAATCGCAGATTTCTTTGGCATTTGGCAATTATTCGCGGTGAGATACAAAATGACGATGTTTTTTATAATAGATGGCTATAATGTAATAAAATCGGACAACTCAGGTAAGCTTTTCGCCGGCACTCTTGAAATGCAAAGAGAGCGGCTGATAAAACTCCTGTTTGAAAATAATATATGTGGTAAAAATAAAATAGCCATTGTTTTTGACGGCCCAAAAGATATGTCAAATTGGGCGTTTCCAGAAAGTGAATTTACAAATTGCGGCATAGAAATTTATTTTAGCAGAGATGGACAAAGCGCCGATGACCGCATTGTTAAATTAGTTGGTGAAAGCAACAACCCATCAAATATAGTTGTTGTTACAAATGATAAAGGAATAAAAAAACGCTTGGCAGGAACAGGGTCCGCAGTACAAAGCGCCGATGAATTTTTAAAAAAGCTTTTTCTTAAAACAGAAGTAAAACCGGCAATACCGCAAGAAAATTTTGGCGCACAAGAAACGCAAAAAATCAATGATGAGTTTTCAGATTTATGGCTAAAAAAACGCTAATAACTATAATTTTACTAACCCTTGTTTTAAGCACCGCCTTGTGGCTAAAACTTCCAATGGGCAATGTAAGCGTGGTTGTGCGCTCGGGTGATAGTGCGCGCGAAGTGGCAATGCATTTGGAACGCTCAAAGGTTGTGCCATCTGGGAAAATGTATCTGCTATTTTTGCGAGCAATAGGTGCAGATGCAAAATTGCAAAGCGGCTTTTACACATTTACCCCGCGTTTTGAAAATTTTTTAACTATCACACAAAAGCTAACATCAAAAACCGGTGGCAAAAAAATAAAAGTAACTATACCCGAAGGTTTTAACGCATTGCAAATTGCAAAGCGCCTTGAAGAAAGTGGAGTGGTAAAACAAGCTGAGTTTTATGCCTATGTAAAAGAAAATAACCTTGAAGGTTACCTGTTTCCTCAAACCTATTATTTTTCACCAGGGCAAAGCATGCAAAGTGTTACCGACAATATGCACGCAGAGTTTTATAAAAACTTTACGCCTGATATGCGCAATCATGCGCAAGAAATTGGCTTAGGTGAACGCTCGGTAGTTATACTTGCATCTATAATAGAGAGCGAAGCGGTGCAAGCGTACGAGAGGCCGCACATATCCAGTGTTTTTCAAAATAGGTTGAAAAAAGGAATGCGTCTTGAATCATGCGCAACGGTGCTTTACGCTCTTGGCACGCACAAAGAAAAGCTTAGCATTGCGGATACAAAAATAAACTCGCCATATAACACCTATTTGCACACAGGTTTGCCGCCTGGTCCAATTTGCAGCCCCGGCATTGATTCTTTGCATGCCGCGCTCTATCCTGCACAAAGCCAGGATTTATTTTTTGTTTCAACTGGTTCCGGCACTCATGTGTTTTCGGGGGACTTTAAAGAGCATATAAAGCAGAAAATCAAAGCAAATAAAGAAAAATAAGTAGTATAATACAAAAATGAAGTGAATACTAAGTCCGCCGGCAGGCGAGACGCGATATTAGGAGGGAGAAATGAAAAAGTTAAGTTTTGTTTTAACAGCAGTGTTGCTGTTTTGTGTAGTTGTAGCTTTAGAGGCAAAAAAAACACCAGCAGAAAACAATTTCGGGATTGTTGGTGCGTGTGAGGGTGTTAAATCAGATGATGCTCAGAGTATGGATAAAAGTAAATGTCCTGTTGCAGTTTCTACTGAAAATATAGTTATAGAGTCAATGGAAGGCGGGAAAGTTGTCGCCGGCCCCGATGGTAAAAAATACATAGATCACACAGTTGGTATTGGAACAATGTTATCCACCTCCGGCTGTAATGGAAAATGTTCTGCAAAAGATAAATAAAAGCTCGTATCTGATTTTTAAATTTATTTTCAACCCTTAGCTTTGAAAAGGCAACTTAAACCAAAAACAGCCAAGGCCGCCAATAAATATATGTGGGCTTGGTTGTTTTATGTAATGAAATTTGTAAAAATAATATCACTATGAATAAAATTTACCTTGATTACAGCGCAACAACGCCGCTAAAATCACAAGTGCTTGAAGCAATGCTTCCGTATTTTTCCAACAGTTTTGGAAACCCATCAAGCGCACACGGTTTTGGCCAAGAAGCTTTAAGTGTCCTTGCAAAAGCAAGAGCAGAAGTTGCAGGCATACTAAATGCTCAAAGAGAAGAAGAGATAATTTTTACAAGTGGTGGCACAGAGTCAGACAATATGGCGCTAAAAGGTGTTGCTTATGCCCGCAAAAATGAAGGCAGGCATATAATTACAACACAAATTGAGCATCATGCTATTTTATCTGTTTGTGAACAATTAGAGAAAGAGGGTTTTAGCATAACCTTTGTAGCACCACAAAAAGACGGCTGCGTAAGCGCGCAAAGTGTAATAAACGCAATTCGCCCTGACACAATATTAGTAAGCGTAATGCACGCAAACAATGAAACCGGTGCATTAGAGCCAGTAGAAGAAATTGCAAATGTGCTTGAGCAGAAAAACATTTCGCGCCAAAACAGCGCTTTGCCGCAAATATATATTCATACCGATGCGGTACAATCCGCCGGAAAGATAACACTTGATGTGCAAAAATTAAAAGTTAATATGCTTTCGCTTTCAGCGCATAAGTTTTACGGCCCAAAAGGCATTGGCGCGCTTTATGTTAAAAGGGGCACAAAAATAATTCCTTTAATGCAAGGCGGCCCTCAAGAAAGAAATATAAGGCCGGGAACAGAAAACATACCGAGTATAGTTGGCCTTGGCACCGCGCTTAAGCTTTGTGTTCAAAATATGCAAACTGAAAGTTTAAGGTTAGCCCAACTACGCGATCGGCTTGAAAACGGTGTATTATCAAACATAAAAAAGGCCTATGTAAATGCAAACAAATGCCCGCGTTTAAGTAATGTAACAAGTATAAGTTTTGAAGCAATAGAAGCCGAAGCGTTGCTTGTAATGCTGGATATGGCAGGCATTGCAGTTTCCACAGGTTCTGCCTGCGCTTCAGGCTCACAAGATGCATCGCATGTATTACGTGCAATGGGTGTTGGCCCTGCGCTTGCAAGGGGCACAGTGCGCTTTTCGCTGGGTGCGCAAAACACGCAGGAACAAATAGAATATGTGCTAAAAACGCTCCCCGAATTTGTGGCAAAATTGCGCGCAATGTCGCCTGTGTGGAAAAGCTAGAAATGAAAAAGGTTCTAGTGGCAATGTCTGGCGGTGTAGATTCATCTGTTGCGGCAATGTTGCTAAAAGAACAGGGCTATGAGGTAGTTGGCGCGACAATGCGCCTTTGGCACGCAAATGACGATAAAAAACGCCCCGGTGGGTGTTGCTCCATTGAAGATATATCAGATGCAAAATGCGTTTGCAACGCATTAAACATTGCTCACTATGTTTTTAACTTTGAAAGTGAGTTTAAAAAGTTTATAGTTGATAATTTTGTAAAAGAGTACTTCTGCGCAAGAACACCAAACCCCTGCATAATCTGCAATCAAAAAATGAAGTTTGAAATTTTTTTACAGCGTGCCATTGCTATGGGTTTTGATTATATAGCCACAGGGCATTATGCAAATGTTGAACGCGCGCAACATTTGCGCCTAAAAAAATCTACAGACAAAACAAAAGATCAGTCGTACGCGCTATTTCGCCTTGATGAAAAGAAATTAGAAAAGATATTATTTCCGCTCGGCGAATTATCAAAAAAAGAGGTTCGCCAGATAGCGCAAAATGCGAACTTACCGGTTGCACAAAAACCCGACAGCCAAGAAATTTGTTTTATAGATAATAACGATTATGGCACATTTCTAAAAAACTACGACCCGCTTACCAAAATAGAAAAAGGTGACATATTAGACAAAAGCGGCAAAAAACTTGGTGTGCACAAGGGCCTTGCCTATTACACCGTTGGGCAATGTAGCGGGCTTGGTTTATCAACGCCTGAGCCAAGATATGTTCTATCTATAAATTCTGAAAACAACACGCTTGTAGTTGGTAAAAAAGAAGATACATATTCAAAGATCTGCTTTGTAAAAGATGTGTCGTGGGTAAATGCAAAACCGGAAAATAATTTTATTGCTGATGTTAAAATAAGGTACCTGCACACAGCTGCACATGCCCAAATAAAATCAAAAGAGAACAACTGCGTGCAAATAATCTTTTGCGAGCCGCAAATGGCAATAACACCTGGGCAGTCAGCTGTATTTTATGATGGCGAATATGTGCTTGGCGGTGGAGTTATAGTAAAAAATAACGAAAATATGTGAGCTAAAAAGTTTGCTAAAACCGTCAGTAAAATGGTATATTAAACAAACTTAAAAAATAAAAATAATAATCCAGCATTGTGCAATAGGTTTGCAAAATTCGGGATAAATTCGGAGGCAGTAAAATGGCAAAAGTTAAGCAGGTAATTGGAAGAGAGATAATTGACTCTCGCGGCAACCCAACAGTTGAAGCAGATGTAATGCTAGATAATGGTGTAATGGGCAGAGCGGCAGTTCCCTCTGGAGCATCAACTGGCGAAAGAGAAGCTCTTGAACTTCGCGATGGCGACAAAAAAAGGTTTTTTGGCAAAGGTGTTCTTAAAGCGGTTGAAAACATAAATAAAATTCTTGGCCCGGCAATTGTTGGAAGTGAAATAACAGACCAGAAAAAAATAGACGGCATTATGCTTGCCGCCGATGGCACTGAGTTTAAATCAAAACTTGGCGCAAATGCGATTTTGGGTGTTTCGCTTGCTTATGCCCGCGCAGGCGCAAATGATCAAAAAATGCCACTTTATAAATATATCCGCAATGCTTTCTCAATAAAATACGACACATATATCCTTCCAGTGCCGCTTATGAACATCATAAATGGCGGCGCTCATGCCGACAACAATGTTGACCTGCAAGAGTTTATGATTGCCCCTGTAGGTGCTCCATCTTTTAGGGAAGCACTTCGTATGGGCGCAGAAGTTTTCCATAGTTTAAAAAAAGTGCTTAGCAAAAAAAACTATGCGACAAGCGTAGGCGATGAAGGTGGTTTTGCCCCAAACCTCGGATCAAACGAAGAAGCTCTTGAAGTAATTGCCACCGCAGTTGAGGCCGCAGGCTACAAGCTCGGTTCCGATGTACTCCTTGCATTAGATGTTGCTGCAAGCGAGCTTTATGATGGCAGCGTATACACCCTTGAAGGCGAAAAAACAGGCAATAAAAAAACATCAGAGCAAATGATTGCTTTTTACCAAAACCTTGTAAGCAAGTACCCAATAATATCAATTGAAGACGGCCTTAGCGAAAAGGACTGGGACGGTTGGAAAAAGCTTACCGACTCACTTGGCAAAAAAGTTCAGCTCGTTGGCGACGATATTTTTGTAACCAACACAAAAATATTCTCTGAAGGCATAAAAAAAGGCCTCGGCAACTCTATATTAATTAAAGTAAACCAAATAGGATCATTAACAGAAACTATTGCCGCAATACAAATGGCATATAATGCAGGCTATACGGCAGTTGTTTCTCACCGTTCAGGCGAAACAGAAGATTCATTTATCGCAGACCTTGCCGTAGCGCTTAACACAGGCCAAATAAAAACCGGTTCTGCTTCTCGTACAGACAGAATTTGCAAATACAATCAGCTTCTTAGAATTGAAGAAGAGCTTGGTGTATTGGCAAAGTACCCTGGTAAAAATGCATTTAAGGTTGGTTAAACGAAATGCCACTCAAAAAAGGTACAAAAGTGTTCCTGATTGTTGGTGGCATTCTTGCTTTAGCATTTTTCTTGTTTAATGCGAGAGCAATAAGAATAGTAAGTATTTACGCTGAAAGCTCGCGTTTGCGTAGTGACATAGAACGTTTAAAAACAGAAAACCAACTTTTGCGTGATGAGCTGGAAGTTGCAAATAAGGACAGCGACTATCAGGAGTTTTTGGCTCGCAGGGACCTTGATCTTACATCTGACGGGGAAATTCAGTATTACTTTGGCAAAGGCAAAGCAAAAGATGAGGATAAATGATAAAATTGGCTTGGTTTATAAGTTTTGCCGTTTTGTTATTTTTTGCATCGCAGGCAAGTTGCAAACTTATAGTTGATACAAACCAAGATGGTGGTGTAGTTTGTGACGATAACGATATACAGCGCACCATGAAAGAAGCGGAGTTACTATTTAGGCAGGCAAGCGAAAGTTTCGCCAGTGGCAACGAAGACAAGGCGCAAGAGCTGTACAACAAATCAATGGAGCTTTTTTATTCAATAGAGTTTTATCCGTCAGATTACTACGGTGCCAAAGAAGAATTTGAAAAGGTTTTCTCAAAACTTAACCAATCACTTTATACGGAAAACAAAGAAGACCTTACCTGCAAAAGATATGCCACATTTGATTCGCCTGAAAAAAATCGGCTCTTTGAAATATATCTTAAGTTATACTCACAGGGTCGCCTAAAAGAAGAAACGAAAAATGCGCTTGAGGCATCTGGCGCGTACCGTCAAATGATATTAAACATTTTAAAAGAGTACGACTTGCCAGAAGAGTTGGTTTACCTGCCAGTAGTTGAAAGTTTGTATAAAAATGATACACTTTCAAAAGCAAGGGCACTTGGTTTGTGGCAGATAATGCCCAAGCGCGCGCGGGCTCTGAATTTGCAGGTAAATATATGGATAGATGAGCGCAAAGACCCACAAAAAGCAACCCGCGCGGCCGCACAGTATCTAAAAGATCTTTATGGTATGTTTAATAATTGGAGCTTGGCTATTGCAGCTTATAATCGTGGTGAGTATGGTTTAGAGCGCGATTTAAAGTACTCAAAAACCACTAACATAAACGATGTAAGTAAACAAAAAGCTATTCCAAAAGAAACCGAACACTTTGTACCAAAATTTATGGCTGTAACAATTCTTGCAGATTATGCCGGTCAATATGGCCTTGAAATAAATTATGACAACCCAATAAAGTATGACGAAGTGACAATAAACTCAGTTGTAGATTTGAATATCGCGGCAAGATGTGCAGGAACAGACAAGGAAACCATAAAAAAGCTTAACCCGGCGTTAAAGTTGTGGTGCACTCCGCCAAACTATCCTGACTTTAAGTTAAAAATTCCGGCAGGTAAAGCCAGAGAGTTTTTAGATAAAATATCAGGTATAAAAGAATTAAACCCAACAAGCGGATACATAAAGTATAAAGTAAAAAGTGACGATTTTCTAGAAAAAATAGCAATCAAGTTTTCTACATCTGTATCTTCAATAGAAGAGCTTAATGGCATAAAGCGTTCATCCTCTCTGCGTATTGGTACAGTTCTTGCCATCAAGCCCGGTAAGGCGTATTATTCAAAAGATAAATAATGTAGAACTTCTTGTAAAAAATGGCATTTTGACAATATTTTCAAGTAAATAATATGTATTTGCTTGAAAATATTGTTCAATTTGAGTGTTTGCTTTGCGCTGATAAAAGGTATCGCTCTTGGCGCCTTAATTAAACCCGGATTTTGAAACTTGGTTTGGCATGCCTTTATGGCAGCCCGCTTATAAGAGCGAGGCGGACATAAAGCCTTGCAAATGAAATAACCATTAGAAAAACATGGGTTAAAATGTAGCGTGGGAGAGGATTAGTAGTGAAAAAGTTTAGTGAATTAAATGATTTTGTTGCCTTTTCCTGGATTGGTATTACACTTGCGGCACTTGCGGCACTTGGATTTTTTTTAGGTTCTTGGTTAGACAGTAAGTTAAACACAGCTCCGCTTTTTATGATAGTTTTTATGCTTAGTGGCGTTGCTTTGGGTTTTTTGCGAGTATATTTTTCACTGGCTTTTAAAAACAAAATAGATTCAAAAAATAATAATAACGATCAAAAAGAGGATTAATGTTTACCAAAGGACTTATATTCGGACTTGTAGCATCCAGTATCTATTTTTTTCTTTTGCGGTTAAGTGTCTCTAAAATTTTTTCTATTGAAGAGCAAAAGCGCAAAATGGCTTATGTTTTATTTTATGTGGCGCGATTAATTGTTTTTGCCGCTCTGATTCTTGCCTTTTTGAAATACAATTTAGGCAGCCCAATCGGTATGCTTAGTGGTGTATTTGCCGGCGGGGTAATTTTTGTATTAACTAATAAATTTTCTAAAACTAAAAATAAATAAGGCATTTTGGAGAGTTAGTTTTTATGCATGGCGTTCCAGAGGCAATTAGCTACCATATAGGCATACCCACAATAGTATTTATGAATTTTGTGGCAATGGCTATTCTTGCACTGCTGTCTTTCCTTGCTACTCGTCGCATGTCTATTGTGCCAGGCGGAATACAAAATGTTTTTGAGGTGCTTTTTAGTTTTGTATTTGACCTGGCTGATTCAATTATTGGCGCGCAGTCAAAAAAATACTATCCGCTTTTTATTGGGCTTTTCCTTTACATACTTAAATCAAATCTAATGGGTGTAATTCCCGGGATGGTCTCGCCCACCTCAAACATAAACACCACGCTTGCCTTAGCTTTAATAATCTTTTTTAGCACCCATTTTTTTGGCATAAGAAAAAAGGGGTTGCTTAAGTACTTAGACGGGCTTTGCCATGGTGTGCCTATTTGGTTAAAACCAATGATGTTTGTTATAGAAATAATTAGTGAGCTTGCAAGGCCCGTATCTTTATCGTTTCGTTTATTTGGCAATATGATGGCAAAAGAACTACTTTTAGCTATTCTCGCATTGTTAATAATTGTATTTTTCCAATCGCATGGGATGTTGCAAAAAGCGCTTAGCGTGGTGCCGCTTGTATTGCAACCTTTAATGTTATTATTTGGTTTATTTGTAGCTTTTATACAGGCGTTTATATTTACAGTGCTTTCCATATTTTACATTGGCGGCGCTGTTGCTGAAGATCATTAGTAATTCATAATTTTGTCATTCCCGAGGATATAATCGGGAATCCAGTTTCTACCGTAAAGTTTTTATGGATCTCCGGGTCAAGCCCGAAGATGACAGTAAATGGCAGTTGCGGTACAGCACGAAATCATATTAGCCAAACCAAGTATGAACGAAGCAACCATAGACCTTGCAATAGGTGTTAGGAGCGAGACGAGCGAGGTCGTGGGTTTTACAACTCAAAAAGCAAGAGCGATGTTATAGACATCGGGCGAGCTTTTTGAGGAAGGAAAAGACCGTCATCGTTCGTCGAATCCAGCAATCTATTGCAAGTTCTATGGTTAAAAATACTAAGTCCACCGACAGGTGAGACGTCCGCCTCGCCAAATTTGAAGAACAAATTTGGAGGGCGAGACCTCGCCCAAGGGGCGGGCGATATTGGAGGGAGTAAGTATGAAGAAGGTATTGTTGTTGAGTTTATTTGTTGTGTCGTTAATTGTTGCCGGTGTTGGTATGTGCGTTGCAAGTGAAGAGCCGTCTGCCACAGGTATCAGTGCTGCAAACAACATGGGTAAGGCAATGTTTTTTACAGGTGCCCAGTTAGCCGCCGCTTTAGGGCTAGGGATTGCTGCCGCAGGTTGCGGTATAGCTCAGGGTATTGCGGTTGGTAAAGCTGTAGAGGGTGTTGCCCGCCAGCCGCAAGAGTCGGGTAAAATTCAAACACTTATGCTTATTGGCCTTGCAATTATAGAGTCGCTTACAATTTACGCGCTGGTTATTGCGCTAATTTTAATTTATGCAAATCCGTTTAAAGCGTATTTCGCGGGATAATATATGGTTGATATAAACTGGCAAATACTTCTTGTACAAAGCGGAACTTTCCTTTTGGCTGTTTTTGTTTTATGGAAGTTTGCATGGGGGCCATTGACAAAAATGATGCAAGACCGCACCCAGCAAATAAAAAATACCATAGAGCAAGAAAAGAAAAAGCTTGATGAGGCCTCTGCTGTAAAAGCTGTTTACGTGCAAAAACTTGAAGAGTTAGAAAAACAGGCGACAGAAATACTCAGGCAAAGCGCAAAAGACGGCAAGAAAACCACAGAAGAAATAATTCGTCAGGCGCACATAGAGGCAAAGAAAATTTTAGAAAACGCCTCAAGGCAAATAAAAGATGAGCAGGAAGCGGCAATGGTTCAAATAAAGCGCGACACTGTAGAAATTTCTTTTCAAATAGCTGAAAAAGTTTTAAAAGAAAAAATTGACACCCCAATGCGTCAGAAATTTGAAGCAGAGTTTATAGGCAAACTTGAGGGGCACAGTTAATGGATGAAGTTGCGGCATATTATATTGCCTCTGCGCTGTATCAGCAGGCAGCAAAAAAAAACGAAGTTGAACAAACGCAAAAAGAGCTTGCTGTTTTAGATGAAGTTTTTGCTTTAGAGGGCAGGTTTAACGCATATTTTTCACACCCGTTTGTCAGCCAAGCTCAAAAGCTGGGGCTTTTGCGTAAAACAGTAAGTTCTCAAATGCTTATAAAATTTCTTGGACAGTTAATAGAAAAACGACTCTTCGGTTATTTGCCGAATATATTTAAAGCATATAAAAATATAGCTTGCGCAAAAGGCGGCATAAGTCGGGCAAGTGTAAAAACTGCAAATACTTTAGCTCCACAAACAGTGGAAAAATTTGTTTCTGCTGTGCGTAAAGTTGCCGGTACAAAGGCAAACATAGAGTTTTTACAAGACCCAAAGCTTCTTGGTGGTGTTGTGGTAAAAATAGACAACAAAGTTTATGACGGTTCAATTAGTAGGCAAATGGGACTTCTTAAAGAGAGGTTGTTACTAGAATGAAAACTGATGAAATTATTGGCTTTATCAAAAAACATTTAGACGAGCATTCCAGTTCAATGCAAATTGACGAGGTTGGCTCGGTAATTCAGGTTGGCGACGGAATTGCAAAAATTTACGGTCTTGAAAAAGCAATGGTCAGTGAACTTTTGCTTTTTCCCAGTGGTATTTACGGCCTGGTGTTAAACTTAGACCGTGAAACCGTTGGAGCCGCTATTTTAGGTGAAGATAACGTCATAAAAGAAGGTGACGAAGTTCGTCGCACTGGCAAAGTTTTCTCGGTGCCAGTGGGTGCAGGATTAATTGGCAGGGTTGTTAACCCGCTTGGTCAGGCAATAGACGGTAAAGGGGCAATAAACACAAAAGCGACTCGCCCAATTGAAATTATTGCCTCAGGTGTTATAGACAGGCAGCCGGTGCGCCAGCCATTGCAGACGGGCATAAAAGCAATTGATTCTATGATTCCAATAGGTCGCGGCCAAAGAGAGCTTATAATTGGCGACCGCCAGACCGGCAAAACGGCAATAGCGCTTGATGCCATAATAAATCAAAAAAATGAAAATGTTCTCTGTATATATGTTGCGATTGGTCAAAAACAATCTGTAGTGGCAAGGATAGTAGAAAAATTACGCGCCCACGGTGCAATGCAATATACCATTGTGGTGGCAGCCACAGCCAATGACCCTGCCCCATTGCAATACATTGCTCCATACTCCGGCGTTGCCATGGCTGAGGAATTTCTTTACGCCGGTAAAGATGTTTTAATTGTATACGACGATCTTTCAAAGCATGCTGTTGCTTACCGTCAAATGTCTTTATTGCTTCGCCGTCCGCCGGGCCGCGAGGCATACCCGGGCGATGTGTTTTATCTGCATTCAAGGTTGCTTGAAAGAGCGGTTAAACTAAGCGACGAAAAAGGTGGCGGGTCAATAACAGCTTTGCCAATTATTGAAACTCAGGCGGGCGACATCTCCGCTTACATACCAACAAATGTTATTTCAATTACAGACGGTCAAATATATTTAGAAGCAAACTTGTTTTACGGTGGCGTAAGGCCTGCTGTTAATGCCGGTCTTTCCGTATCGCGTGTTGGCGGCGTTGCGCAAATAAAGGCAATACGTCAGGTTTCAGGCCGTTTAAGAATTGACCTTGCGCAACACAGGGCACTAAGTGCTTTTGCGCAGTTTGGTGCCGACTTAGACCAAAAAAGTAAAAACTCGCTTTTGCGAGGTGAAAAACTTGTTGAGATATTAAAACAAGATGAAGCCGTACCGCTTACGGTAGAAAAAGAAACAATTATTGTATATGCCGGCGTAAATGGCTTTGTTGACGATATTCCAACAGAGAAAATACGAGCTTTTGAAACAAAACTTTTTGCTGCTTACGACAAAAAATTATCACACCTAACATCTATGCTAAAAGCAGAAGGTGTAAGTGAAAAAGCAGCAACCGAGCTAAATGCTCTTATAAGTGAGTGCAAGCAAGAGTTTCTATCAAATGTAAACGGGAAAATTTAATAAATGTCTAACCTGCGCGAACTACGAAGAAGAATAAAAAGCGTAAAAAGCATAAAGCATATAACAAGCGCTATGCAAAAAATTTCTGCAAGCCGTCTTATGCGCGCAAAAAAACGCTTTTTAAATGCAAAGCCATACGCCGAAGTTATTTTAGAAATGCTCTCATCGGTAATGGCTGAATGCAGTGGTGTTTCCGTACATCCGTTGCTTGAAACAAATCCGGGCAATCAATCTTTACTTTTTATAATTTCAGCAGATAAGGGGCTTTGCGGTGCGTTTAACTCTTCACTTTTGCGCAAAGTAGATAATTTTTTAGAAGAAAAAAACACGCAAGGCGCCGCGGTTTCCCTAGTATGTTTTGGTAAGAAGGCGGTAGATCATTTTAAGAGAAATAAGCAAAAAGTTTTGCTTGAGTTTCAAAACACTCCAGTGTTTCCAAAGTTTCCGTATATTTCAACAATTGCCAATGAATTAATTGAACGCTACACAAAAAAAGAGTTTACAGACGTATATGTGGCATATAACAAATTTATATCCTCATACAAGCAAGTGTCTGCAATAACCAAACTCTTACCATTAGATGTGCCCAAGACAAGCCAGCAGGCGTCAAACTATATTTATGAGCCGTCAGCACAGGTGTTTTTTGGCGAATTGCTAAGCGCGCGTGTTAGAGCTTTTATTTGGAGCGTTATATTAGAGTCATCAATAGGTGAGCATTCCGCAAGAATGATAATGATGGAACAGGCATCGGTAAATGCTGGCCGTATGATAGATACACTTGTGCTCGATTCAAATAAACTGCGTCAATCAATAATTACAAAAGAACTTACAGAAATAGTTGGAACTTCAGAAGCGTTAAAATAAATTTAATATAGTACGCGCTTTTGCGTACTAAAAAAAGGTAAAAAAATGGCAACAGGAAAAGTAGTTCAAATTATCGGCCCGGTAGTAGATGTTGAATTTAAAATGACGGAGATACCTCAACTTTATAACGAGCTTAAGGTTGCCGGAATTACCCTTGAGGTTATGGCACATATTGGCGAGGGCGTTGTGCGCGCCATAGCGCTTGGCCCAACAGAAGGCCTTTCAAGAAACCTTGAGGTAGAAGATATCGGCGGCCCAATAAAAGTAAAAGTTGGTAAAGAAACCCTTGGCCGTTTAATGAATGTTTTAGGCGAACCAATGGATAATGGCGGCCCAATAAAATCTAAAAAATATTCCCCTATTCATAAACCATCGCCTAGTTTTGTGGCTCAAGAAGTTGAAACAAAAATATTTGAAACAGGCATAAAAGCTATTGACTTGCTTGCGCCGTTTCCAAAAGGCGGCAAGGTTGGTTTATTTGGTGGCGCCGGCGTTGGTAAAACAGTCGTTGTTATGGAACTTATAAGAAACATCGCAACACAACACGGTGGTATTTCGGTGTTTGGTGGTATTGGTGAGCGCACGCGTGAAGGCAACGATTTATATCTTGAAATGAAGCAATCTGGAGTGTTAGATAAAACAGTGCTTGTTTATGGCCAAATGAACGAGCCACCCGGGTCGCGCCTTCGTGTAGGTTTTACCGCAATAACAATGGCCGAGTATTTTAGAGATGAAGAAAAGCAGGATGTGTTGCTTTTTATAGACAATGTTTTTAGATATGTGCTTGCCGGTGCCGAGGTGTCAACGCTATTAGGCAGAATGCCATCGGCGGTAGGTTACCAGCCGACACTTTCCACAGATATGGGTGCTCTTGAAGAGAGAATAACCTCAACGCACTCAGGTTCAATAACTTCGGTGCAGGCGGTTTATGTGCCGGCGGATGACCTTACAGACCCGGGAGTTGCCACAGTATTTAGCCATTTGGATGCCTCAGTAGTTCTTTCAAGGCAGATATCTGAGCTTGGTATTTACCCGGCGGTTGACCCCCTTGAGTCAACCTCAACAATCCTTCAACCCTCTATTGTTGGCGAAGATCACTACGCTGTTGCCCGCGGCGTGCAAAAAGTATTACAACGCTACCGCGAATTGCAAGACATAATAGCCATTTTGGGCGTTGAAGAACTTTCCGACGAAGATAAACTAATAGTATCGCGCGCGAGAAAAATTCAGCGTTTCCTTTCACAGCCCTTTTTTGTTGCTGAAAGCTATACAGGCAGAAAAGGAAAGTATGTCCCGTTAAAAGAGACCATCC
>Ga0247841_10004590_pt1 | contig 23499 bp, 26 predicted proteins | sample LaCruzMarch2015__2_FD_192410 | JGI IMG/M metagenome (GOLD analysis project Ga0247841, IMG submission 192410) | Freshwater microbial communities from meromictic Lake La Cruz, Castile-La Mancha, Spain - LaCruzMarch2015_18m | ecosystem: Environmental > Aquatic > Freshwater > Lake | place: Spain... | reverse complement strand
CCCTCTGCTCGTACGCCCCGAGATCATGTTTGGCTCAGCGCATCTTCCCAAATTTGAAAGTCAGCTATTCAAAGTTCGCGATGAGGATTTCCAGCTCTACCTGATCCCGACCTCTGAAGCGGCCTTAAACGGTCTGCACTATGATGAAATGATTGCCGAAGAAGCCCTGCCCCTGAAATATACGGCCTATACCCCTTGTTTTCGACGCGAAGCCGGCGCAGCAGGCTCCCAAGAGAGGGGTCTTATCCGCACCCACCAATTCAACAAAGTGGAGATGTTTTGTCTCACAGATCCGCAAGACAGCCCTCGCATCTATGAAGAGATGCTCGCCAGCGCAGAAGAGGTTCTTCAGGGCTTGGGAATTCATTATCGAAACATGTTGTTGACGACCGGAGATATGTCGTTTGCCGCAGCGAAGACCATTGACATCGAAGTGTGGCTGCCGGGGCAAAATCGCTATTACGAAGTCTCTTCCGTTTCGAATTGCACGGACTTTCAGGCGCGGCGCGCCCAAATCCGTTTCCGCAAAAAAAATGAAAAGCCGCAATTCGTCCACACCCTGAACGGCTCGGGACTCGCCACCTCGCGTTTAATGGTCGCCCTTTTAGAAAATAATCAGCAAAGCGACGGATCTGTGCTTGTCCCAAAAGTACTGCAGCGGTATTTAGAAGATGAGATCACACATATTTCGCCGACAAAAACATGAGCGAGCTAATATCTGACTTTATACGTTTTCTGAATCGATCGCCCACGCCATGGCATGCAGCCAGGCAAGTGAGCGATCGATTAGCGCAAGCGGATTTCACCCCGCTTGTCGAAGGCGAACGCTGGGTTTTAGAAAATGGCAAAGGTTACTTTGTCGTACGAGACGATGCGGCTGTCTGCGCCTTTCGTCTTCCCCAAGAGGGCATCAAACAAGCGACGATTTTAGCGAGCCATCTCGACAGCCCCGGCCTCAAGCTCAAACCGGTTCCCGAAATCAGCCATCCGCGCGTGTCCCAATTCAATACGGAAGTCTACGGATCCCCGCTCTTGCATACCTGGATGGATCGCGATTTGGCCCTTGCGGGCCGTGCAATGGTGCAAAAAGAAGATGGAGTGATAGAAAACTGCCTCGTCTTTCTCGATGACTACCCATTGACAATCCCCTCATTGCCGCTGCATCTCGATCGCTCCGTCACAGAAAAGGGGCTGCTCATCAATAAACAAGATCATCTGAATCCCATTGCCTCGATCGCTAACTCCCACAACCATCCCGCGACCGTCGAATCTCTTCTACGTAAACATCTCTCATTTAAAAATCTCATCTCGTTCGATCTATTTCTGGTTCCATTAGAAAAAGCCGCTTTTATAGGTGCTCAGTGCGATCTGATTTCCTCGGGAAGACTCGACAACCTCTCCTCAGCATTCGCCTGTCTTTATGGACTCATCGAATCTTCCATCTCTTCACAATCGCTGCAACTCGCGATTTTCTGGGATCATGAAGAAGTGGGATCGAAGAGTTTTTTAGGCGCCGAATCATTTTTTGTGAATCAGGTCATTGAGCGCATCTGTCTGCATCAAAAAATCGATCGCGAAGATTACTATCGCCTGAAGAGCCATTCCTATTGCATTTCAGTCGACCTTGCCCATGGATATAATCCCAATTATTCCGATCGGTTCGATCCGCACCATCGATGCTATCTCGGAGATGGGGTCGTCCTCAAAACGAATGCGATGCAAAAGTATGCGACAAGCGCCGCTACGGCCGCTCCAATTATCAAGCTTTGTCAGGAAAAAGGCTGGCCGCTCCAAAAATTCGCCTCGCGCTCCGACATCCCATCGGGCAGCACGGTGGGATCGATCATGTCTGCGGTCGCCGGTTTTCCCTCTGTCGATATTGGAATCGCCGGCTGGGCGATGCACTCCATTCGGGAGACCATCGCTTCGCAAGATGAGATCGCTCTTTGCAACGTATTGAAGGCGGTTTTAGAAAAGCACTCGGAACAAAATAGTGATTAACATTCTGTATCGAAAACTCCTAGTTGAACCTTTTGGACCTCTTTCAGTGACAACCTTTTAAAAAAACCGACTACTTAGCAAGTGCGGCAATCGTTGCATTTGATGGCGAGTCGCCAATCATTGTGCTTCCTTGTCCTCGATGAGAGGATGGCATAATGGAGATAACAACATCTTGTCCCAGATCATTTAAAAATCGAAGAAGTCGCTCCAGAGAAAAATCAGTTAAATAACCGCGAAGAAGCAGAGAAACCTTAGGTTGACTAATTTTTAAGAGTTTGGCGGCTTGGGCTTGGGTTAATTTCTTTTTCTTGATAAGAGCGTCGATTTTCATAACAATTTTCGATTTTGCCAGAGCTTCTTCTGGGTTGGGAATGCCTAAATCAGCAAAAACGTTTCCAGAGCCTTCTGTATATTCAATATTGCCTAGGCGTTTTTTCTTAAGTTTCTTCGTTTTCATTTTTTCTTTCCGGTCGCTATCATATTCTTATAGAGAGCCCTAGCATCTTGAAGGCGTCTTTTTAACAATTCCATTTCCTGCTTAGGTGTAGCAATACCAGATTTTGATTTCTTTTGAAATGCATGAAGGACAAATACATAATTTTCCATTTCTAAAGTATAAATAACTCGATAAGTACCGCTTTGATCCTTTTCGCGAATTTCTAAAACATTCGCACTGCCCATTCCGCTCAAAACCTTTGCATGCTCGTGTTTTGTCCCTTCTTGCGCACGAAAGAGAGCATACCCCATTGCGTGGCAAACATGAGGTGGGAACTCAGTCAGGTCTTTGTAGCTTGAACCCACCCAAAGTACTTGTTTCACAAAACAGTCCTAATATCAGAAGGTATTATACCTGTTCGGTAATATTTTGGGTATTTTTTTAAAGACTTCGCTCTGCGAGGCTATTTATAGAAACAATTGCAAAAGTTATTGCCCTTGTAAAATCGCCCTTTTGGCGGCATTTGCCATCGCCGCGACTCGACTACTTATTCAAGTATGCCCTCGTCGCGGCGAAAAGGCGGCTTCGACGACCTTGGCAAATCCCGCCAAAATCATCGATTTTACAAGAGCAAGCAGTTTTGCAATTGCCTCTAGTGATTAGTGACTTTTTACTGTAGCCCAACTGCAATTTTTATCGCCTCGTCAACGAGTTTCATTGTTGCTGGGTCGGCAGACAATATTTTGCATGTTAATCGAGATTTATCTACAGCACGGCATTGATTTAATAAAATTTTGCTCGGCTTACCTTTAATAGAAATGACAACCTCGAAAGGGCGTATGATTTCAGTGTTTTTGCTTGTTATCGGAGCTATTAAAAGAATTCGTGCGAATTGAGACGCAACATCATTGGATACAATTAATCCCGGCCTCGTTTTGTTTATTTCCGAACCAACCGTTGGGTCAAGGTTTATCCAGAAAATATCCCCTCTCTTGGCTGTGCCGGTATTTTTTTCTAAGTTCTTTTTACCAATCGTTGCTTCCATCCTCGAGCGTTCCTTCCCAATTGTTCATCTCCTCAATCTGCCCCTCATCTTCGTTAGCGGCTAGATAGTGCTTTTTCAGGTCGTTTTTCTTATAAAGAAGCTCTTTTCTGATGGCCTCGCTAACGAATTGACTCATCTCCCTTTTTTTAATAAGAGAATGCAGGTCGTTGGCAACGTCCAAGGGGATCGAGAATGTTTGGTTAACTTTCTTAGTTTCTTGCTTCTTCATAACTCGATTGTACCACAGTTATTATTAATAAGTAATACGTTTTAAGTATTACGTAAACATTTTTTATCATGTTGCTCATTTTGTGTGGCTTGCATTTTGAGATTCTGATCTATCGTTTCTCTACTAATCCCGAATGCTCCGGCCATCTTCGCCTTTGGCACCCCCTACCCAATTCTCGCCTTTAACTGGATTTTGGTCTTAATCCAGGCCTTATTCACTTTTTCGGTCAAAAACAAGAGAACATGATTCGCTTCGCTGGCAGGATCGTCGAAGCGGATCCTGTTTCATTATTTTGAGTCACCGCCGATAAATCAAAATCGATGGTCACTTTTTGTCCATATTCAGGAGACCCCAAAAATACATCCCCATGGAAAACGTCCCCGTTTTTGTATACAGGAGTAGCAACAGCTTGTTCATATAGTTCTCTAATGGCCTTACACGACAACGCTTTTTGTAACAGCCTTTCTGCTTTATCTGCAGACGATCCTAAAAGTCGAGATTATATACTGCTGTCGGCCTGAAGATTTGATTTTTGAGGGCGAGATTTTGCGTTCCAATATATTGCGGAGATCGAAGCCAACTTGCAGCAAGTTAGCGAGATCGAGCGAAATAATGGGGCTCGAAAGATGTCGATGAAAAATCAAATGTTCAGGCCGATAGCAGTATAAAAAACATAGAAAAATTAAGTGGTCTTGCTTAAAGGAAGAGCGCTCCACGAGAGCAGTGGGTTAAGGGGTGATAATCTGTGACGAGCCGGATCAAACATTTCCAAAAGAGTTACCCTACCTTCACCGGGATAATCTTCCGTGCCACGAAAATTTTGTAACATCCGTTCAATTTGTACTGCTGGATACGATCGAGATGCCCATGGATCGCAAACAACCGCATTTGGTCCCCAGTGAAGATAATCCGCAGGATCAGTTCCTTCATCTCTTCCGATTACCAAGAACGTATGTTCACCACCCAAAATGCGAAACATTTCAACTCTTTGACATGCTAAATGATCAATTGCATATTGTAATCCAATCGCTGCCATTTCCCTACAATTTCCAACGTTATATTTAGTAACCAAAGCCACCAGAGACGAAAGCCATGCCCGGGGTTTTTTAATATGACAATATTCATTCCATATTTTACGACTCACATTATCAATTGCTTTCAAGGAACATTTGAGGTCTTCAAAAGACTTTTGTTGAAGAACCGGTGATCGGTCGGGATAATTGCTGGAAAATAAAACGATCCCCTGCACATGTTGTATGATTTTCTGTGCAAGCTCTTCACTGGTACATTGTAGGGGCTGCGGTTGAAGCTGCAACGATGTTGACGACCGTTCTCGATTAAGCAACTCGCCAACCGCGCTTAGTACTCGCTCAAATATGTTAGGTTTTCTTGCAGGTTCAGGTATTTGGACATATGCTGGAAGCTGTGCCGAGTTGATACATTCTGTGATTGCCATTATTAAACTCATTATTTAAATAAAATACTTTAAACGATTAACTTTAGGTTTAAATATTTTCTTTTTAATACGCAGAAGTCATTAAGAATCGATAGAGTAGCTCAAGTCTGTGAACTTGGGACGAGGTTTGCGCGTGTCCCCAGAATCAAAAAAGATAAGGTCTTGCGAAGTACGCAACTGCTACTACGGCAACCGCTGCTACTGCTAAGCCAAAATCAACAATCATTCGGTGTGCGTTTGGCTAAGGTGCGTTCACATCGACAATCATTCGGTGTGCGTTTGGCTGCAGTGCATTCACAATGTCCAGTAGACCAAGATCTTGTGCAAGGGCTAACGCCATAGCTTTGCTTCGTTCCGAGATTACCCCACAATCTCGCAATACCAGCACTACTTCCAGGTGATTATTTCTGACGGCGTTCCATAATGCCGTATAGTTTTGATGCTCCAAGGTAGGTCCATCCGCTAGCAATACCCTTGCCATATCCGCGCGACCCTCTTCGGCAACGGTCAATAATGACCAACTTCGCTCGAATATCTCGATCGGCCCATTTCTTAGCACTGCCTTCAGCATAGATAGGTTACCGTTGCTTACAGCGCCGCACACTGCCATATTTCGGCCGGATATGCTAGCCGGCCCATTTCCTAGCAATGTTAGAACTCTTTGCAGGTCATTGTTATAGGCGGCCGAATTTAGACCCTTATTTGCACCCGATTGCAACTTCGGGATAAAATCAGGAGCATTGAGAACTTGTGCACGGCACAATGGACAAGTAGGCTGGGCTGGGTAATGTGCAAACCAGGGAGAAACACAGGCTAGATGAAATAAATGACTCGTTTGACCAGCAACGTGACCAAAATATGCGGCGTTTTGATCATCCATCCTCTCTCGACATATACCACACAGTTCCTCAGAAGGAGGGATATTAACAAAAGTGACTCCATTATTATGAGAGATTACAGCCATAAACAGCCTGCCTTTAAATTATATAGATTATAATAAAATAAATTTGTTTTAAAATCAATACTATAATTTAATTAAAAAAATCAGTAGTAATATTAAATTAAAAACTACTACTTTTTTAAATAGAGGACTTGTGGGTAACTTCAAGCCCTGAAAGGATGGGATTGCAGCAAGCGATGCGTTCAGGATATTGGTAAAATCGCCGGTTCGCGAAAAGATCGTTTATACTGCCCGCGGCAAGGTCTTTAAATCTTTCATCGGCGTCTTTTGCGTCTCAGCTCAAATAAATCGCCAGGGGATCAAGATACTGAGTCCGCACACAAAAGATAGCCCACCCAAAACAACTAAATTAGGATCAAAAACATAGTCAATTCCACTGGATACTGCACAGGCCGTTGCGAATCCTACAGCTCCTAACACTGCTAGACAAGCGGTAGAGATATTGCGAACACGCGCTTGACACAATGGACACCGGTCAAAACCAGACGCTAACAACTGCTCCCAGCATTGCTCGTGCATACCATGTTGTTGCCCCATTCTTCCGGAATGGATTTTCACAGCTTCACCGTTATCGAGTGACTCGCGACAAATTGCACAATCCCTATCAAAAGGTCCCAAGCCCAGGCATTTTCTCAAATAAACCATAATTATCCCGCCATTTTATAATATTTTTAAAAACTACAGTTGCTATTTACCGAACGCATCTTACCTTAAAACGGCATCATTTAAAAATATTGCTACCCCAACCCCGACTAAACATCCTGCCGCAACCACAACTTTTCTGATTGTATTTTGAAAATCATTCTTTAAAAGCCGACTTAACATTTCCGGTCTATCTTTTGCGACTTTAATTAAATTCCTCCACCAATCACCACGGGGAATCGGACCGTTATCCAACATCTGATTGAACAGATCAGGAAGATTATTTTCCAGAGCGTACGAAACAGCTACTCCCCGAGCCTCAACGAACATCGTCCCCAATCGACTTATCATCTCCGTTCGCTTAAAATTGGCAGCATCGATCGCTAAATAATATATACGAGATAAAAATTCAAAATTGGCCGAAAACGGGCCGGCCTCTAACATCCTATTGAAATACTCCATTTGATTATTTTTTATAGCCCATTCAAGAACGGCGTATCGAGATATGTCAGAAGGCGGAGCTGCATTTAACCCCACATCTATCCATTCTTGCAGATTATGGCGTGTAGCATGCAAAATAAGCTTTTCTCGCGGCCAAGGATAAATTTGAAATTTATGTCTTGGCAGCTTATTTAACAGTTCGGGTCGATCCTCTTCTAGGGCATAATCAACAACATTATTTTGCAAATGTTCGTCAGAAACCGGACCGGCATCAAGGAGCCGACTTAACATTTCGAATCGCTTGCTATCTATAGCCTGACGAATGGCCAGCGATTGACTCTCGGGAAAAATAGGACCGTTCTCCAAAATCTGCTGAAACAAGTCCCATCGATTCTCAGGAATAATATATGAAAAAGCAAAATCTTGACCCTCACGGGAAATTGGATTTAATTTAAGCATTTTACTAATCAATTCCGGTCGATGATGTTTTTCAGCATATCGAAAAACATCTACTTGACGACTACCAGAAATCGAACCTGTATCAAGAAGCCGGTTTAGCATTTCCGGTCGGTCGGACTTAATAGCATTGAAAAAGGCTATACTCCATTCATTTTCCGAAATAGAACCTGCATTTAAAACCTTACTGAACAATTCCAATCGATTCTTTTCTATCGCATAAAATAAAATTTCTCCTCGTAACCAATTAGAAATAGGACATTGATCTAGCAGCCAATTAATCATTTCCGGTCGGTTACTCGCAATCGCTTTGTACACAGCAGAATCAACCAATTTTCCCTCAAGAGGACCTTCATCTAACGTCTGATTGAACTTGTCCCATTCATTACGCTCAATCGCATCTAAAAGCGATCCTTCTCTCGTATAGGGAATTTGATCTAAATGTGAAGGACACATTTTCACGCGTCTGTTTTCAAGATGGGTATTTTTTTCGAAACATTGATCCATTCGAGTGCCGGAGCTTTCCTGAACAAATCCATCGGCCACACCACAAATCGGCCTTAATGAATGATTGGAATAACAAACGGGAGCGCGCGCGCTTTCAGCGGAAGCTACCATGGATCCAGTAAGCAGGCCAGCAGTCAAAAGAGTCTTAGAAAAATTATAACTAGGGTTAAACTGTCTTTGTGTAGAAAATTGCACCCCTGAATCACTTCGAACCCAAGTCACGTCTGTCGGGTTTAATCTTTCTTTTTGACAAACAAGTCGATCTACCCAATAAGGATTTAAACAATTTTCTATAATTTTATCGATCCGGCCAAGCAATCGTTTAGAAAGATCGATCGATATCATCTCTCCTTGATCCAGCCTATTAATGAGCATGTCGATTTTGCCGCTTAAAATTTCATACTTGCGGCCAACTCGAGGATTATCGACATCATACCTTGGCTGCCGTAATATTTCACAACCGTTGCAATGAACAATTTGATTAGCAATTTCTGTTGCCGAAACTGAGCACCCCATAATACCTCAATATTATATAATTAATTTATTATAACAAATTAAACTATTTAAAGACTATTAATATTAGTAATTTATTAGTAATTATAATTATAAAGAAATTATTATAATACTAGCGTTATAAACATATTTTTATTCGTAAATAAAATGTTTAGGCCGAAAGAAGCATAGATCACCAAAGAATCAGGTATTTTGTGTATATTGAGGCATTCCATATTAGAAGGTGATGAGCCATGCCTTTTGAACCCGGTTCTTTATATCTTTATCCCGACCAGCCGGGCGTCTATCTGATGAAAGACGCGAACAATCGGGTCCTCTATATCGGTAAGGCGAAAAACCTCCAAAAGCGCCTCAAGCAATATTTTGTTCCCAATCGGGACTTGAGAGAGATGATTCCTTTTCTCGTGACGCAGATTGAGGCCATCGAGACCATCGTGACTCTGACGGAAAAAGACGCCCTCATTCTCGAAAATAATCTCATCAAACGCCATCAGCCGAAATACAATGTTCTGCTCAAGGACGATAAAACCTTCATCAGTTTGCTCGTAACCAAACACAAATGGCCCATGATCCGGCTGGTTCGCAACAAAGGCAAACCCAAAGAATCGGGCAATTATTTTGGTCCCTATACAAACGCTCTGGCCGCCCGCCAAACATATGACTTGATCTTACGGCTCTTTCCCCTTCGCCAATGTTCCGATGTGGAGATAGCCAGCCGCAAAAGACCCTGTCTCTTGTACGATATTAAACGCTGCGTTGCTCCCTGCGTCGGAAAATGCACACATGAGGAATATTTGAAACATGTGGATGGCGCCATTCGTCTGTTGAGAGGCCAAGACAAAGAGTTAATCAAAGAACTGCGCTTAAGTATGGAAGAAGCATCTCAACGACTTGAATTCGAAAAGGCCGACGAACTTCTCCAGATGCTCCATCAAATCGAACATGTCACAAGCGTACAACATGTCGACAACCCTTTTGCAAAAGATTGCGATGTGATTGGCCTCTACCGACAAGCCGATGCAATCTTGATCGCGCTCCTTCAACTACGGGAAGGAAAAGTGATCGGATCCGAGCATTTTAGTTTTCATCTCATCGCCTCCGATGATGAAGAGGCGATAGAATCATTTTTATTTCAACACTATCGTTTGCTCCCCAGCCCGCCGCCGGAAATTTTTCTTCCCCTTCCGATTGCCAATAGCCAGGCTTTAGCAGAAATTCTTTCTGAGTCTCATCAGAAAAAAATCCGGCTCTCCTTTCCTCAAAAAGGGAAAAAGCGCGATCTGATTGTAATGGCCGAGCGCAATGCCAAGGCTCTTTTCTGCCGAGAACAAGATGAGCGCTCGCTCAGAGAGAAAATGCTGCTCGATTTACAAGAGAGTTTGCAACTCGTCCGTTTTCCACGCTGTATTGAATGCATCGACACGTCGAATATTTCCGGAACGGATCCCGTCGCCAGTCTGTGCGCATTCGTCAATGGCGAGCGAGATAAGAGCCGTACTCGGCTCTTTCGGATCAAATCGGCAAAAACTTCCGATGACTATTCTTCAATGAGCGAAGTTCTGCGCCGCCATCTTACGAAAGAAAAAAAGAACGGCCATTTTTGCGATCTCTTGATTGTAGACGGAGGAAAAGGCCAGCTCAATTGCGCATTGGATGTGTTTCAAGAACTCGGCATCGCCTCAATCGATCTGATTGCCTTGACCAAAGAGAGCGCACGCCATGACAAAGGACTGACTCAGGAAAAAGTATATCTTCCCCACAAAAAAGAGCCCATCCTGATCGATCCGCACTCACCCATGCTTTTTTTACTGCAGCGCATTCGAGATGAAGCGCATCGCATCGCCATCGAATTTCATCGTAAACGACGAGGCAAACGCACCTTCCAAAGCGAACTCGATGAGATCGAAGGTATTGGTCCCATTAAACGCAGACGGCTGCTCAGTTACTTTGGCAGTATCCGAGCCTTGAAAGCCGCGACAATGGAAAACCTGCAGAATGTGGACGGACTTACCCGCACAGATATCAAGAGGCTTTGGAGCTTTATTTCGAATGAATCGAAAGAGTAAATGGCAATGAGTAACCAAATCGCTGCCGCAGTAAATAGCAGAGCTGTTTTTCCATTTCACGCATGAGCCTCAGCTGCCGAAATAATCTCATTGACTACTTTTTTACGCTTACAACATACTACAAAAAATTTTAAAATCCGCAGTCTTCGAACAGAAAAAAAGGCTTAACATGCCCCAAAAAGAACCCATTCCCAATCCAATCAAATTTCGCAATATATATAATAAATCGGCCACTCTATTTTGTTGTTCCATTTCAAGCTTACTGACCATTGTACTCGCACTATTTCATAGCAACCTTTTTGCAAATTACGCCTATGTTACCAGCACTTTAGGAGGGACAGTATCTATCATCGATACGGCGACAAACACGCTGCTCCCCTCAACAATAAGCGTCAGTGGCAAGCCGTTCGGAATTGCAATCAATCCACTGGGAAATTATGTGTATACAGCGTGTTTTCTCGGCAACGACATTGCTGTCATCGATACAGCGCTGAACTCAGTTGTAGCAACCATAACAGTCGGAACAAACCCTTATCACGCCATCGCAACGACCCCCGATGGAAGCTATTTGTATGTTGGCAATTCAGGCAGCGACAATGTTTCTGTAATCGATACGGCGAAAAATCAAGTCATTACGACCATTGAAAACGTTGGTCAAGATCCTAACGGATGTGCAATCACACCTGACGGGAAATATTTATATGTGGCAAATACGTATAGCAACAACGTTTCCGTCATCGATACTTCAACAAATGAAATCGTCACAACGACAAACGTTGGCACGCATCCTCACGGGATTGCCATTACCCCTGATGGCCGATATGCCTACGTAGCAAATATGGATAGCAATGACATCTCTATTATCGAAATAGCGAACAACACCGTCAGCGGATCAATCACCTTAGATGTGGGTGTTGTTCCATTCGTACTTGCAATTACTCCGAATGGACAGTATGCGTATGTGACGAATCATAATAACATCTCCCCATTCTTCTATGTTTATGTAATTAAAACATCAAATAACACTGTTACCTCATGGATAACAGGAACAGGCATACAGCCCAATGGAATTGCGATTACCCCGGATGGGCAATCTGTTTATGTGTCAAACTATTTAAGCAATAATGTTTCTGTCATTGATACGGGGACAAACACGGTACTTATGTCAATTAATGTTGGCGCCGAGCCGGGTGGAATTGCGATAACACTTCCTTTATTGCCCCCGCAAAACCTGACAGGAAAACAGGAAAAGAATGATTTCGGATTTGAGTATGTATTATTTAATCTTTTGAACTGGAACACACCCCAATTTTATGGATTCGCAGGCTTTTTCGTTTACCGAAATGGCAACAAAATTGCCACTTTGGATCGTTATGCGCGTCAATATAGCGATCACAATAGAATCAAAGGAAGCAGTGCAACCTATTCAGTAACATCTTTTAGCCCGACGGGCGAAGAAAGCGATCCTATAACCGTGCAAATCAATTAGGAGTTGTTAAACAATAAACCAAAGCATTACGAGACCATAGCGCTTTTAAATATTGATAATTTATTCGTTACAGATTATTGATTAGAGAAATAGGTTTAGAATGATTCGTTTATCTTATTTTTATTTTATTTTGTTTCTTTTTTTATTAACACAAGGATTTGCTCAGGATCGGAATGTGTCTTTTTCACGGGCTTGCTCTTCTCCACCAAAACATCGGCATTATCCCTATCCTTCCTCGGATGATCAGAATTGCTCTTCTTCATCGAAGGCAAAAAAAGTTCAGCCCATGCTGGCGGTTAAAGCGGGTTACTTCTTTTTCTCCAATCCAAAAATGCGTAAAATCTATGACAGAGGAGGATTAGATCTTCAGTTGTGCATGTCTTATCCCATACAGAAATGGCTCCAGATATACAGCAGCTTCGAGTATATGGAGCGGCACGGAAACTCGCTCAATGGCGGTGAGAAAACAAGAATTTGGGAAATCCCATTAAGCCTGGGAATGAAGCCCGTGTTTGTCATCAACTCAAAGGTGCAATATTATTTCACACTTGGGCCGCGCTATTTCTTTATGCATCAGCATAATACTTCTGTTTATGTCGACAAGACGGTAGTTGATAACAATATCGGAGGGTTTGTTAATACAGGCTTTCACTTTCTTTTGCACCGACATCTTTTAATCGATTTTTTTGGAGAATATTCGTTTGTCTGGCTCCGCGCTCATCATTCCAAGGCGTACGTTTACAAAAAAACGATGCAAGCGGGAGGTTTTACGCTCGGCGCAAGTCTAGGCCATACTTTCTAGCGAATTCCTTTATTATTAACTAGGCGCATCAAGAAGCTTTATTTCGAATGAATCGAAAGGGTAAATGGCAATGAGTAACCAAATCGCTGCCGCAGTAAATAGCAGAGCTGTTTTTCCATTTCACGCATGAGTCTCAGCTGCCGATTTTCTTCCAATGGCAGCAAATCCACCGCCACATCGAGGCGCTGCTTGGAAACGACAGCAATGTCAGAGCCCCGCACATGTCTCGGAAAATGGGTTCGGAAACATTCTTCAATCGCCTCTTTCAATAGCTTGGCATCGACAATCGCTACATGCGGTTTCATGATCAGACGCAAAAAGCGACCGCGGCCGACACCGTAAAAGCCAAACACGAATAAACAAGCAATCAGAGCAAAAATCGCACCCAGCCAATAAAAATGCTCAGGCTGTTCCGAAAGCCAATTCACGACAAAAAGTCTCCAATCAGGCCGTAATGGGAGAACGAAGAAAAAAAATGATAAGGCGAAGAACGAACCGATCACCAATAAATGCAGCGCCGAAGCAACCGCTTCCCTAAGTCGCATAATGCCTCAAAAAACCTCTTCAACCACGACGGCGCTGTCCATTGTTTTTTCGGATTCACCAGACGGATGAGCAATTAAGTCTTTAAAAATGACGTGAACGGAAGCAACATGAAGACCCGACCAACGACTGATCTCTTCAACGATCTTGCTTTGCACCTCTTCCGCTTTTTCAGGAATGGACATTCCATAAGCTATATTGATCTCAACGCGCACCACAACCGAATGCTGCTTTTGATCCTGTTCAACATGGATCCCCTTCACATGTTCCACTTCGCGCCCAAGCAAGCTGTCAAAGAGATTGCCCTCCAATAACCCCACACCCTTAATCTTGGCAAGACATTGCAAAACAATTGCTTGAAATACCCGCGTTTCGATGTCGCGAATGAAGACGGTATCAGGCAAATTGAGCTCTTTACGGTCTAATTTTTCGTACATAGATAAACCCATTTGACAAGAGATTAACAATACTCCAACGACCCGATTCTCACAATCATTGATCAGAAACAGCAATCCAAATATCATAACTGTCGTTATGCTCAGTTTGCCTATTCACCTCCTTATCGCTACGCTCGTTGGGTTTTTATCAGCCCATATCGCAACACGTCGCGGCCGCAGCTCTTTTTTGTGGTTTGGAATCGGATTTTTGTTTGGCGTTCTCGGGATTTTAGCTATTTTTTTAATTCCGAAGACGAAAAAAAAGCAGGAATTGGCAAGAGATTTACCCAAAATCGCGCCCCAGCCCTACATCGAGGGGCCAACCGACCGGTTCTGGTACTATCTAGACACCGCGCATCAACAACAAGGCCCCATGAGCCACCACGCCCTATCACAGGCTTGGGAAAATGGCGAAATTTGCCTAACGACCTTAGTTTGGCATGACGAACTTGTTGATTGGAAAGAGCTTCAAGAATTAGTTAAAATCAAAGAATAGGGCCGTCTGAATAAAAACGACCCTTCAAAAAATCTTACCAGCTTGCCTTAAAGAGGCCTGGAATAAGACCCTGATGTGCCATCTCGCGAAAACAAAGGCGCGACAACTTAAATTTGCGGAGGCAGCCACGAGCACGGCCAGTAAATTGACAGCGGTTTCGCAAACGAACACGTGAGGAATTTTTGGGCATTTTATTGAGCCCGTCGACAGCGGCTTGCCGCTCTTCTTCAGTCTTACTCATATCGAGAATCGTTTGCTTGAACTGCTGGCGCTTATCCCATTTGAGTTTAACAAGACGCTCTCTTCTTTTTTGTTTTGAAATCGAAGCTTTCGTTGCCATTACCTAGTTTCCTTTAGGAATTGTAAAAACATAAGTTCAAAAAAAGCGACCTAAACTTATATTTTTACAGTTTCTTATTTTTTACGAGCAGGACCTTTTTGCCGCTGCTTGCGATTCGGATCTTTCTTATTAATCACATACACACGACCTCTTCGACGGACAACTTTGTCCCCTTTCGAAGCGTCAGCTTTAATGGAAGCACCAACTTTCACAGTAATCTCTCAGTTAAGAAGCCATCATTTATACTTTTCCCGGCATTTCCTTTCAACCAAAGAGTCGTTTCCAAGCGAAATTTCTTAATGAGGCAATAAAGGGGTGGCATGTTTTTCCCTAGAGAGATTACAATAGTGACTCTGAAATATTTTGCATGAAGGATGACAAATGAAGCGTACATATCAACCAAGCAAACTCCGAAGAAAAAAGACCCATGGGTTTCGATCCCGTATGAAAACCGTAGGGGGCCGCAAGGTCATCAAACGGCGACGACGTGCCGGAAGAAAGACTCTAGCCCCTTGATAACGAATCGGTTTCCCCAAAGACTCAAGCTTAAAAAACGGGCTGAGTTTCAAAAGATCTTTAGACAGGGGCAACGGGCTGTCGGTCGATTCATTTGTATCGATTGGCGCATGTCTAATCTCTCTGAGACAAGATTGGGGATTACAGCATCGCGCCATTTTGGACCGTCTCACGAAAGAAATCGCTTCAAGCGATTGGTTCGTGAAGCGTTTCGTCTATCTCGCGTCGAGCTGCCCGTCGGCCTGGATCTCAATATTATCCCGCGACAGCATGCGCGCACGGCCACAATGGCGACAATTCGAGCAGAACTCGTTTTTCTGCTTAACCGATCGATTCCGGCAAAGAGTTTACTTAGCAATTCTCAATGTCATTGAATCCAGAGCAAGAAAAAGCGGTTCACTGTTCTGATGGGCGTGTTCTGATATTGGCCGGCGCGGGCAGTGGAAAAACACGCGTCATTGTCCATCGCATTGCCCATATGGTGCGGCATCTTGGAAAAAACCCCGAATCGATCATCGGCATGACCTTCACAAACAAAGCGGCGGCCGAAATGCGCCACCGCGTACAAGAGATGATCGGAACGGCAGCGGCGCAAAAAGTCACTCTCTGCACTTTTCACAGCTTTTGCATGCAAGTGCTGCGCCGCGAAATCCACAAGATGGGCTATACGCGCGATTTTAGCCTCTACGATGAGCGCGATATGCGTCGTCTCATCGGCTCGATGGCTCGAGAGATGCTGAATCACGAAGGAGAGCTTCCCTCGCTCGAGCCCACCTTTGCAGCCTTGGCCCAAGCCAGCCAACAGGGGTTAAAGGCTGCGGAAGACGATGAAGAGCGTCCCTGGCATGACAACTTCTCCAAAGACCTATATGAGCGGCTGCAATCCACCCTGCGTGCCTATAACGCGGTAAATTTCGACAGTTTGATTACACTGACAATCCAGCTTTTCGAAGAACATCCCGACACTCTCGCCCGCTATCAAGAGCGCTATCGCTATATCATGATCGACGAGTATCAAGACACCAATCCGGCTCAGATGCGGCTGGCGGAGCTTCTCGCCAATCGTCATAACAACCTGTGCGTCGTAGGAGACGATGACCAGTCGATCTACGGCTGGCGCGGCGCTGAAATTAAAAACATTCTCAATTTCAAGGCGAATACGTCGATTACGCTGGAACAAAACTACCGATCGACTCCGACCATTCTGGCCGCGGCGAACGCCGTCATTCGCAACAATCAAAACCGCCACCAAAAAAATCTTTGGACTGCGTCTCAAATATCCGAGCCGATTGAGGTCTTTCACGCCCTCACCGATACAGAAGAAGCGCAGGCAGTTGTCGAGCGCATCATCCATTTTCGCCAGGACAAAAATCTGCGCTGGAGCGACATGGCCATTTTGTACCGCTCCAACGCACTCTCGAGGCAATTTGAAACCACTCTTATGCAGGCATCCTGGCAAAAAGAGGGCCAATGGGTCCGCGGCATTCCCTATGAAATTTATGGGGGGCTCTCGTTCTCCGAACGCAGCGAAATCAAAGATTTGCTAGCCTATCTGCGTCTGATCGCCAACCCCAAAGACAATGAAGCACTCCTTCGAATCGTCAACGTACCTCGCCGAGGCATTTCCGATACCTTTCTCGATGAAGCGACAAAACATAACCGCACCGCCGGCGTTCCTCTCTGGGAAGTCTTCGAGCAAATCGCATCAAATGGCCTCTCATCGATCGGCACCGCGCGCGCGCAAAAAGCAGCCCGATCTTTTGTCAGCCTCATTCAAAAATATCGCCGGCAATTTCTCAATGAACCTCTAGCAGAAACACTCACGAGCTTCGTTGAAGAGATCCACTACAAGAGTGCGATTGAAGATGAAGTGAAAAGCGAACAGATGCGGCAGTTTAAATGGGAAAACGTGCAGGAATGCATCAATGCTCTGGCTCAATACGAACAAGAGCAGAGCAAGCAAAATGAGACTGCGTCATTGTCGCACTTTATCTCCAATACCACACTCGCCAATCAACCCATTCATGGACCGCAGCGCCAGGGAAGCGACAAGCTGCAGCTGATGACCCTTCACAGCGCCAAAGGGCTCGAATTCCCTGCCTGCTTTATCGTAGGCCTCGAAGATCATATCCTGCCGCATGAAAAAAGCATGCAGCAAACGGGCCTCGAAGAGGAGAGGCGCCTATTCTATGTCGGGATTACGAGAGCCCAGAGACACCTCTCCCTCAGCATGGCTCGCTCGCGGATGAGATCCGGCAAATATGCGCCGACAAACCCCTCTCGCTTTTTATTCGAAATTCCCAAAACTTTATTTAAAGTCACTAGCGCAAAACTATCTCCATGACACGGCCAACGATCATCTTGCGCCATCGGCGGGAAAACCTTAAAAAATGCTCCCTCAGCGGATTGGAGGGGCACTCCGACTTACAATTTTTGATTTATCCAAAAGATCCTCTGCCCGATCTATCATCCTATATTCTCCTTGCCGTCGGAGCTCCGGAGCTATCGCAAAAAGATAGCGATCATGGCGTTTTCCTCATCGACGCAACATGGCGGCTGTCCGAGCGAATCCTAAGACAATGCCCGCCAATGCAAATGCGCAGCCTGCCAACACACTTTCGGACAGCCTATCCACGAAGACAAACCGAGTGCACAGACCCTGAAAAAGGCCTTGCCTCCATTGAGGCGCTCTATTTAGCGCATCTCATCCTCGGACGGTCCGTTTCGCTTCTTTTAGATGGCTATCACTGGAAAGACCAATTCTTGCACCTAAACAGGCTCAAGACATGATGCTTTCTGCTTGCGCAGCGATTTCGCCTTTTGCAGCTCGATGCAATAGCAAGGAAAACAGCTTGGAAGATATTTTTCCTCAGCGCCTAGCTCCACCGATGGCCCCTCATTCACCGCAATCCCATTGACATGCTTCAAATTCATAATTGCTTTGCGATTGCAATAGTTGCAGGTTACTTTAACCTCTTCGATTGAATCGGCCACTTCCATGAGCCTGCGAGAGCCATCAAACAGGAACGACTTAAAATCCGTTCTTAAACCGTAGCAAATGATGGGAATATTCCAATCGGTGGTGATCGAGCGCAATTCATCGATTGTTCGGGCAGACAAAAACTGGGCTTCATCGACTAAAATACAACTGATCCCCTGAAAATCCAACGACAATAGCGACATTCCTGCGTGAATTAACACGTCCGCTTCCTGTTCAAGTCCCGCTCGCGACCGGATCTTCTCTTTACCAAAACGAGTATCGATATCGGGCTTCATCAAAATAATTTTTTTTCCTTGTTGGCGATAATTATGAGCCACGGCCAATAGATTTAACGTTTTTGCGCTTCCTACGGTTCCGTATCGAAAATAAAGCTTCGCCATCATTTCCTCCAAAAAATCATTTCTGATCAAGGTAGCGCGATTTCAATTATTTTCTCGAAGAAAAAATTTATGGAGAATTTAAAAAACTGACTTCGGATGACGATTTATCCAGAGCAAAAAAGCGATGAGAAGAAACCCTCCCCCGCTCAGCCAGCTCAAAGGAAGAAAATCAAAAAAATAGATCATTTCTTTATTGCAAGGAATGGTGGGTCCGCAAAGCCCATGGATATCCAGAATCAGATCCAGCGACTGAATGGATGCGGCCATAAAACCGACAAAACAGAGAGGAATCCCATAGAGAGCTGCGTTCGTATCGCCGCGATAAGTAAAAATTCCCAGCTGAATTGCCAGAGGAAAGAGAGCGATTCGCTGATACCAGCAAAAGCGGCAGGGCTCGATATGATTCAATTCGCTGAAATACAGGCTCAATAAAAGACCCAATAGACAAATTACCCAAGCCAAATAGAGTCCATATGAGCGCAAAAATCTCATTATTTTTTTTCCATTTTCTCAATATGCTCAGCGATCGCTTCTGCAGAGGTCGTCGAAGATCGGATTCCATTCACAAAGAGAGTCGGCGTACCAAAATCTCTGCCCATAATTCTTTTTGCCCACTCAAAATTTTGCTCCAACTGCGGCAAAAAGCAGTTTGTTTCAATGCACTCGCGCATCCGTTTCAAGTCAATTCCGCCCACATTTTGAGCCAGCTCGAGTAATTCCTTCTGCACTGCGTAGCCAACGTCGCGCCGGCAATAGAGATCCAGAAGAGCATGCAAATAGGGTAAAAAGCGATCCGGCGCCAATTTATAGACCGCCAAAGCCGCATTGGATAAAGGTCGAGAGCCTTCCAGAAATGAAACCGGAACCATTACACAATAGGCACGACCCGTTTCAATATATTTTTCATATATTTCAGGAAAAATTTTCTGAGTGAAATATTGGCAAGCGCCGCATCGAACGTCTTCAATTAAGACCAGCTCAACCTTTGCCTCCAGATGGCCAATGCGAGGACGCCCATCCGTAAGCTGAGTGTTTGCCATGACTGGCGGAGTCGAGACTTCGTACACTGCTCCGGCCGCAATCAACGACGCGGCAGCGATTGCAGTAGCAATAACTAGCACATGAAGAAAGGTCGGTTTTCTATCCATATTCTTCAAATACCAAAAAAAAACTATCTTATCAATAAAAGAGCCATTCCCGAAGATCATCAGGAAGGCGCAGCGGGAATGGCTCTAAAAGATAGCTCCATGACAAATCGCAATCGATCCTTGATTTCTTTCAGTGAAAGGCCTATATTTTGAAATAGTTAACACTTAAGAACTTTATTTCGTGCAGCCAAAAATTTATAGTCTCGAAGAACATTGTATATCGCCCGACAAAATTGATTCGCATGCTTCTTATGTTATTCAAAAACTGAGACAAGCAGGCTATAAATCTTACCTCGTCGGCGGCGGTGTACGCGATCTGTTGTTAAATCAGCGTCCCAAGGATTTCGATGTATCAACAGAAGCCAAACCGGAGGAAATCCGCGCCCTTTTCCGCAATGCAATTTTGATTGGACGGCGATTTCGCCTCGCACATATCCGCTTTGGAAAAAAGATTATTGAAGTCGCAACCTTTCGTTCAGGGGATTTGGAAACAGCCGCCCTGATTGTACGGGACAACGTCTGGGGGTCGGAAGAAGAAGATGTGCTCCGGCGCGACTTTACGATCAACGGACTTTTTTACAATCCCGAAAATCAGACTGTGATCGACTACGTTGACGGATTTCCCGATCTGGAGAAAAGAACGTTACGCACCATTGGACAGCCCGATGTTCGTTTCGTGCAAGACCCCGTGAGGATGATTCGCCTTTTAAAATTTTGCGCCCGTTTTAATTTCCAAATTCATCCTTTAACTCATGAAGCGATGCTTCATTGCCGTGATCATATTATCAACAGCTCCCCCGCTCGTATTCTCGAAGAATTGCTACGCATGCTGGAATCGGGTTCAGCTGAGTCCTTTTTTCGATTATTGCATCAATATGGCCTCTTAAAATTATTGATCGCTCCTCTAGCCCACTTCATCGATTTAGATACGGAGAATCGCATTTTCAAAATACTGAAAATCGTCGACGATGAAATGCGCGTGCGATTTCCCGATCTGCCGGATCGAGCGCTTTCACTTGCGGCGCTCTGTTTTCCCATCTTTGATTTGACCATTCGGCATCTAGCCAAACACTCGGATAAAACCCCTCACTTAGGGCTCATTGCCCAAGAGGCTTATCAACTGATCACGAATCTCTTCTCACCGTTTTTCTGCCTCCCCCGCAGATTACAATCAGCAATGACCTTTATTCTCGCTGCGCAATATCGATTCACACCCCTCGATAACCGTCCCATCCGCCATCCACGGCTTCCTCATGATGAAGCGCTTCCCCTCGCTTTAGCGCTATTCAAAATGCGCTGCACCCAGCAGCCCGAACTAACTCCCCTCTATACTCTGTGGACTGAGGCCGCTTTTCGCTCAACGCCTGAACAAACGGAGAGCACAGGAGAACCTCGAACGAAACGCCGCCGCAGAAGATAAATAGACTTCTTGCGTAACCAAGGCTTCTAATATGTGTGATGTTTTTATTCTCGCCGGCGAGCCGAGCGGAGATCTGCAGGGAGCCCATCTCCTCGAAGCACTCAATTCGCAAGCGCCGCAACTTGAAATCGCTGCGGTAGGCGGGCCGCGTATGCGGGCATTTCCCATCCAATGCCGCACACGGATGGAAGAGCTGCAAGTCATGGGATTTACCGATGTAGCAAAAGCCCTGCCCCGTCTTTGGCGGCTCTTTCGTCAAATCCGAAAAGAAATTTTGGATCTTCGGCCAAAAGCTGTCGTCTGTATCGATTACCCCGGATTTAATATCAGGCTTGAGCGCTCCCTTCGACGGGGCGGCTATCAAGGGCAGTTAATTCATTATATTTGCCCAACCGTCTGGGCCTGGGGCAAAGGCCGCATTCCGATTATGGCACGGAACCTCGATCTGCTCCTGACTATTTTTCCCTTCGAAAAAAATTGTTTTGCCAATACATCTCTACCGGTCGATTATGTAGGACATCCTCTCGTCAAAAAGATCAGACAACACCACCGGCTCGAAAATTTCAAACAGCATTACCGCCTTGATCGAGAAAAAAAAATTCTCGGCCTTTTTCCCGGAAGCCGTAAAACAGAAATTGAGCGCAACTTTCCCCTTCAGCTTCAGGCGGCGCGACGACTGCAAGAGGAAACAAATGATCTCCAAATTGCGATATCATTGGCTCATCCCGAACTTCGAAGCTCCCTCACAATCCCCCATACTCTCTTAATTGAACCGGAGCATCGCTATGATTTGATGCAAAACAGCCATCTAGCGCTTGCGACCTCCGGCACTGTCACATTGGAGCTTGCTCTCTTTCAAACACCCACCGTCGTTCATTTTGCCATCAAACCTTTGGACGTATTCCTCGCTCAAAAAATTTTTCGCATCAATTTGCCGCATTATGCAATTGTTAATATTCTCGAAGGAAAAACGATCTTTCCCGAACTCTTTGGTCCCCATCTGACTGTAGAATCACTTCTACAAAAGGGAAAAGAACTCTGGTTTGACGATGAGTTGCGCATGATTTGCCAAGCTCAGTGCGCCCATGTGCAAGAAATACTAGGCAATACGGATGCCGCAGCGGCGGCAGCGCAAGCCATTCTCCGCTCGATACCGAACGTGAATCAAAAATCGGATTTTGCAACATAAAGTATTGGCTAAGAATATATTATAAATTCAGACATAAAAATCGCGATCCGCACTCAGAATATTTTAATCCGGCATTAAAATTTAATACTTATATAATTAAGAATGCAACTCAATATTATATTAAGCTAAATAAAACGCCACTCCACGGTAATTGTAAAAATTTTGCATCAGAGAATCGCTGGATTTTTAAGTTAAATTCCCTTAGATTGATACTCAATTTACGGAACTTTTTTCATGTCGGACCCATTTATCATTTACTTCGATCAACTGAAAGAGGGTGATGTTCAACGAATTGACACGAGCCTTTCCTCGGAATTCTTTGATATCAACGAGACCGATTTATTTTTTAAAGAAGCAGTCAAAGTATCCGGCGAGGCCTATGTAACGGACGATGATTTTGTACTTCATTTGAACGCCTCCACCTCTGCTGAAATCCCCTGTTCCGTATGTAATCGTTTAGTATCGATACCGTTGGCCATTAAAGGTTATTATCACACAGAACCATTAGCCGACATCAAAAGCCCTTTCTTCGACTTTCGAGGCATTCTTCGCGAACTTCTTCTCGTCGAACTTCCAAAAGTTGCTGAATGCCAGGGCAATTGTCCGGAGAGAGAAGCTTTGGCCTCTTTTTTACGCAAAGAAGCAAAGGCAGACGCATCCACACATTATTTTCCCTTCAATGACCTAAAATTATCTTAAGGAGTTTACTACCATGGCAGTTCCTCGTAACCGCGTATCTAACGCCAAGAAAAACTCACGGCGCTCGCATCATGCGAAAAAACCAAAAAATTGTTCAGCATGCTCCAATTGCGGCCGTTTGCGGCTTCCACATCGCGTCTGCGTCGGCTGCGGCCACTATGACAACCGAGCGATCGATGTCGTCGCGCAAAGCTGAGATTCGAATCGGCGTTGATTTGATGGGGAGCGAAAATTCCCCACAAGTCTTGCTTCAAACATGCGAGTTTCTAGCCTCCCGGCAACCCTC
>Ga0247841_10004587_pt1 | contig 23506 bp, 19 predicted proteins | sample LaCruzMarch2015__2_FD_192410 | JGI IMG/M metagenome (GOLD analysis project Ga0247841, IMG submission 192410) | Freshwater microbial communities from meromictic Lake La Cruz, Castile-La Mancha, Spain - LaCruzMarch2015_18m | ecosystem: Environmental > Aquatic > Freshwater > Lake | place: Spain... | reverse complement strand
CTTTTTCTTTTGTAATTTTATGCATAGGGGATGTTTGTTTTTTGCACCTCAAAGATATTGAATATCAATGAGATAACCAAATAATCCCCTACTTTTTTTTATTTTTGTGAATAATTCAGGTTAGAAAAGGGATTAATATTCCGGTAGTCCAGTAAAACATTTCCTTTGTTTCAGGTTTCATCATTTAATTTCTTTAATTGTGTCAAGCGAGTTGTCTAAACAATTTCGTAATTTCACCAATCTAACAAATATAAAGTTTTATTAGATAGATTATGACCAATTTCCAGGACAAAGCCAACTTCATTTGGGGTGTGGCGGATGATATGTTGAGAGGCGCTTTTAAACAGCATGAATATGGTGATGTGATCCTTCCATTTGTCGTGTTGAGGAGGCTTGACTGTGTGCTTGAACCCAGGAAGGACGATGTTCTGGAATCTTATAACAAGTATAAAGGTCAACTGGACGAAGAACAGATAAAGCCAATACTTTACCAGGCAACCGGCGGACTGAGCTTTTATAATACTTCCAAATATGACCTGTACCGGCTCTCTCAGGATGCGGGTAACATAGAACTGAACTTCAACAACTATCTCAATGGCTTTAGCAAGAATGTTTATGAAATCATTGAGAACTTCCAGGTAGATAAGATCAAAGCGAAACTTGCTAAGAATAACCTGCTTTTCATGCTGGTGCGGAGGTTTACAGAGATAGAACTTCACCCTGATAAGGTTTCTAATCATGAGATGGGCTACATTTTTGAAGAACTCCTCCGCAGGTTCTCTGAAATGTCGAATGAAACGGCAGGGGAACATTACACACCCAGGGAGGTGATTCAGCTCATGGTGAACATATTGTTTGTTGAACAAAAGGAAGAATTACAAGGGAAAGGGATCATCCGGACCATATATGATCCTGCATGCGGTACCGGAGGTATGATAACCATCGCCAAAAAACATATTCTTGATACGATCAATCCTGATATTGATGTCCACATGTTCGGGCAGGAACTAAATGAGCAGACTTACGCTATTGCCAAATCCGACTTCCTGATCACGAATGAAGATGCGGATAACATCAAGCAGGGAACCAGTTTCAGCGAAGATGGTTTCAGGGGCCGCAGGTTCAACTATATGCTGTCTAATCCACCTTTTGGGGTGTCCTGGAAGAAGGAGGAGGAATACATCCAGAATGAAGCAAACGATCCTTATGGTCGCTTTCATGCTGGTTTACCCAGGGTAAGTGACGGGGCCTTGATGTTCCTGCAGCATATGATTTCCAAGATGGAGCCAAATGGAAGCAGGATAGCTATTATCTTTAATGGCAGTCCGCTATTCACAGGAGATGCCGGTTCTGGTGAGAGCAATATCCGTAAGTGGGTTATTGAAAACGACTGGCTGGAAGCTATTATCGCCATGCCAACCGAGTTGTTTTACAACACAGGCATAGCAACCTATATCTGGGTGGTGACAAATAAGAAACCAGCAAGAAGGAAGGGCAAGATACAGCTCATCAATGCGGTGGATTTCTATAACAAGATGCGTAAAAGCCTGGGGAGCAAACGGAATTTCATTACAGAAGAACATATCAGGAAGATAACAGAGATCTATTCATCGTACCAGGAGGGTGAACACTGCAAGATATTTGACAATGAAGACCTGGGATATACCAAGATGACTGTTGAACGATCATTAATGGAGAATGGAAAATTGATAATGGATAAGCAGGGAAATCTAAAACCTGATACTGAACTCCGGGATTATGAAAAGATACCTTTAAAGGTAAATGTGAATGAATACTTTGAAAAGGAGGTCAGGCCTCATGTACCTGATGCCTGGATGGATAGAAATAAAGATAAGGTGGGATATGAAATTAACTTTACGAAGTACTTTTATAAGTATCAGCCTTTAAGGACATTGGAACAGATTAAGAAAGATATTTTATATCTGGAAAATGATTCAGAAGGACTATTAAAACAAATTTTTGACTAACAGCATAACTATTAAAAAAGTGGGGAAAATGATAAATTACGATTGGTTTAAAGAATACAACAATGAATTCCCGACATCGATTAAAGAAAAATTGAATATTTTCGATCTTGCAGGTTTTCCCGACAGGGAATTAGTGGTCACGAACCTGCTTAAATTCTATTTTAATCCCAACCAGGAACATGGTTTTGGTGACTTATTTTTTCATGCACTTCTTGAATTGTTGTATGAAAAAGATGGAAAATCGCGCTATAAAGATTTTGAAGATTTCGAAAAACATTTCTCCGGAAATTTTACTGTTCGAAAAGAAGTTGATTTCATAGATCTTTTGATAACATCAGGGGAGTCGGAAAATATACACAAGCCAAAAGAATGGGCAATACTGATAGAAAATAAACTCAAGTTCCATCTTCATAATGACCTTGTGAAATACTGGAAAAGCGTAAATGCTGGATTGAAGATAGGGGTGGTGTTATCATTATATGATATCACGGCATCCGATCAATTTATAAAAGCAAATAATCTAGGATTTGACTTTGTCAATATTCTTTACAAGGATTATGTGATTAAACTTGAGGAATACCTAAAGCATTACAAGTTCGGATATGATGAAAGGCATTTGATGCTTCTAAAAGAGTTTATTTTAAATATTAAATCAAAATATTTCAATGTTAATACTATACCCCAAATGGAAGAGAAACTGAACGAATTTCAAAAACACTCTGATGAAATAAAGGAGTTCAATAAGCATCAGGATGATTTGCATGAATATGTTTCGAGACAGTTGCATGCTGTCATGACAAGCTTTTGCTTTTACGCTTATAACTGGAAAGAATTCCTGAGAAAGGAAGACGATTTTTTCCCTGACCAACATTTTCAAGGAAGGTTGCCTGAGAAACATATTTTAGGTTTTAAAATTAACATTGAACAACTATTATTTAATAATATATTGTCAGGACATTATTTTATTCAGGATGACTTTAAGTATGCTGAAGCCATCGTGAATGAACTCTCACAAAATTTTGTTAATAGTAAGACCATCTGGTTTGAAAAAGACGCGTATCATAATCAAATGTTTATCATAGGATTTAATTATGATTTGAAATTGCTGGGAAATGAAATGAGTCTGAAATATAAGCTAACAACCTGTCTGAATCAGCATTTTTTTGATAATAATAAAATCGTCCCCACATCATATGCCTTTTATAATTCATTGCTGCAAAAGGAAAATCTCCAATGATGGTACGATACCCCTCATACAAACCTTCCGGCATCGAATGGTTGGGGAAAATCCCAGAACATTGGGAGGTCATTCCACTCAAACATAATTGTTATATGAAAGGAAGGATTGGATGGCAAGGACTAAAACAATCTGAATTTATAGATGAAGGGCCTTTTCTTATTACAGGTATGAATTTTTTAAATGGAATGATGAATTGGGAAGATTGTTATCATATTTCAGAAGAAAGGTACAGAGAAGATCCAGCAATTCATGTTGCAGAAGGGGATGTTTTAATTACCAAAGATGGGACAATTGGAAAACTATTGTTCATTGACCATCTTCCAGGTAGGACCACACTTAACAGTCACTTATTAATAATTCGATCATTAAACAAGAGGTACGATTCAAAATACCTATATTACCAGCTGAGTAGCAAGTACTTTAATTCATTTATTGATCAACAAAAAACTGGCACAACTTTTTATGGTATTTCACAAAATGCGCTTGAAAATTATAGAAGCATTACACCGTCTTTTCAGGAGCAGGTTTTAATAAAAAACTATTTGGATAATAAAACCCAATTCATCGACACCCTCATCGCCAAAAAGCAAAAGCTCATTGAATTGCTGAAAGAATATCGCACCGCCATCATCAACCGGGCTGTTACAAAAGGACTTGACCCGAATGTGAAGATGAAAGATTCAGGGATAGAATGGCTGGGGGAAGTGCCGGAAAATTGGGAGGTCATTAGAATACATTCATTGGGTAGATTTTCAAAAGGAAGGGGTATTAGTAAAGAACAAACACTTCCAATAGGTTTACCATGTATAAGATACGGGGAGATTTACACTAAGTATGATAGAATAGTATATTCGACTATTTCCTTTATCAGTCATGAAACAAGTAATCAAAGTGAATCTATAAAAAAGGGTGATGTTTTATTCACAGGTTCAGGAGAAACAATAGAAGATATAGGGAAATCGGTTGTTTATTATGGAGATGGGGAAATATTCGTTGGTGGCGATATAATAATTTTGCGACTAATCAAAGAAGTTCACCCCGTATTTATCTCTTATTTAATGAATTGCCATTATGTTATATTTCAGAAATCTCTTGTTGGCAAAGGTGAAATAATAGTACACATTTATTCAAAAGATTTAAAAGACATTATAATTTCAATTCCTGGATATAACGAGCAAAATCAGATTGTTAATTACCTCGACAAAAAAACCGCCGATATTGATGCCCAAATCGAAAAAGAGAAGAAATTTATAGAATATTTGAAAGAATACCGAACAGCATTGATTTCGGAAGTGGTGACAGGGAAGGTGGATGTGAGGGATTACAGCCTAAATACTGCATAGCGGTTCAGGTATTGTAGTAAACGAAGATCATGAACCATTTTCCCAGTATGGGATCAACATATGACGCCTGCCGTAAATTGAAAACATGATTAAAAGCACTGAAAATCAGAATATTTTAATGATATTTGTATTGGGTAACTTTACAGATTTTCCGGAAGGATTTACATATAAATTAGACTAAAGAATAAAACTAAATTGATATTAAACAAATAGTTACAAAATGTTTATTTACAGATTTTTTACATATTCCAAATATGAAATAGGGTTAGCTTGAAATAATGATCGAATAGCTTTTACCAAAAGATATTGATTCCGAAAGAATTATCTTATATGAAAGAATTTCTGAAAGACATTTTTCCAAAGATTTTACAGTTTAGTAAATCATTAGATGATCAGACAATTCTGACAAATAAGCCATGGGTTCTATTTTCTGATGATTCAGATACTCGTGAGGTTTGGATTTTTAAAAGAAATCATGAACTGATCTTTTCAAGGGATGGCATTGCAGACAAGGGAAGCTGGGAATACCTTCCTGAAGCTAAATCTCTCTACATCGAAATTGGAAATGTTAAAAGATTGATAAATCAAGCATTTGTGGATGATGTCGTTTTATTACTGCGGCTTGATGGTGGAAAAGGGTTTGTAACCCTTGCCAATGAGCTAAAAATTGATGAATCATTTAGAATTGAAAGATATTTGGATGATCAATATCAAAAAAAACAGATAGAACCCAGTATCCCTGATCTGCTATCTGATCCTCCTGATGTCATTCAAACAACCCCACTAACATTGGAAGAGCAAATAATAAGGCAACAAGTCGATTGTTCTACTTTTAAAAAAGTAATGATGATCTCTTTAACTGTAGGTTTAGTTTTAATGCTCATATTTATTAACAATACCGATAGGCAAAGTCAAATTGCCATGTTAGTCTTATCATTATTTATCATTTTAATGACATTAATCATTATTTTACCGATTTACCTGAAATCAAGAAAAAGATTAAAAGCTTTAATTAACCAAAGAAATGTAGAAAATATTTCCATTGAACAATAAGGGATGTATACTGACTTGAAATGAAAGAATATCTAAAAGACATTTTTCCAAAGATTATCAGGTATAGCAAGAAACTTGATGATCTTACCATTCTTACTGAAAAATCATGGAAGGTAATGGATGAAATAAGCCAAGAAAAGGAAGTTTGGATATTTTGCCGAAATTATGATTTAATTATTTCAAAAAATGGAATAGCTCGAGAAGGAAAATGGAAATATGTTGCAAATTTTATATTTATTAGGGTTGAGGATTATCAAAGACTTATAAACCAGGTGTTTATTGATGATATTGTTTTATTACTTCGTCTTGATGGAGGGAAAGATTTCATGGCACTTGCTAATGAAGAAAAAATTGATGAAAAATTTAAAGTTGAAAAATATCTGGATGATAAGTATCAAAAGATTCAAATTGGAGCAAATCCGGAAGATTATATTAAGAAATTGGAAGAATCACCAATAGTAATAGTCATTTCAGAAAAAATGCAAGTGGCAGAAGCCCTTAAAGAAACAAGATTAGGACTATTTGCACTTCCTCTGCCTTTACTAATTGGAGGCCTGATTGCCCTAATTGCAGCAGAAGATGCGATACCTATTAGCATTATATTACTTCTCCTTGGTTTAATTGTTGGATTGATACTATTAAATCATTATAAAAACTTGAAGGAAAAACTTATTAAACTAAATAATGAAAAATTAAAATAAAATCTAATCTAATAAAATCATAACGAATGAGTGTGATGCCATATTTAGAAAAAGATTTTGAGGTCCATATTGAAGAAAGCCTTCTTAAATTGAATTATTTACAAGGCTTCCCCGAAACCTATAACAAAGAACTTTGCCTCATTCCTTCCGAAGTCATTACCTTCATTCAGGAAACACAGTATAAGGAATGGCAAAAGCTCGAAAACCAATACGGGAGCGATATGGAGAATAAGTTCTGTTACCGCCTCTCACAGGAAATCGCTAAACATGGCGCCTTGCATGTTTTGAGAAAAGGAATCAAAGACCGGGATGCAAAATTCAGACTTGCTTATTTTAAACCATCCAGCGGCCTCAACCCGGAGCATTTGAAGTTATATTCTTGCAATCGTCTTGCGGTAGTCAGGCAACTAAAATACAGCCAGAGGAATGAAAATTCCATCGACCTGGTGATCTTCCTCAACGGTATCCCTATAATCACAATGGAGCTGAAAAACTCCCTTACCGGCCAGTTTGTGGAGGAAGCAATCAGGCAATACCAGAATGACCGGGATCCCAATGAACCACTTTTGAAGTTCAAACGCTGCCTGGTCCATTTTGCCGTTGGAAATGAAAAGATTTTCATGACCACCAAGCTGGAAGGACCCAATACCCGCCTACTGCCATTTAACAAGGACACTGAAAACCCGGTTAATCCGGAGGGACATAAGACAGCCTATCTCTGGGAGGATATTCTTCAACGGGATAACCTGCTGATGCTTATCCAGAATTATCTTCATGTTCAAAGAATCACCGAGAAGTATTATGATCCCGGATCAAACAGCGTAAAAGAAAAGGAATGGGAGGCATTTGTATTTCCGAGGTATCACCAGCTGGATGTTGTTAAAGATGCCCTGAGATACGCTAAAGCACGCGGAGCAGGGTATAACTACCTCGTACAGCACAGTGCAGGTTCCGGCAAATCCAATTCCATCGCATGGCTGGCTCATCAACTGGCCAGTTTATATCAGAAGGAAACTGATACCGAAAGGATCTTTGATTCGATCATTGTTATTACGGACAGGAAGATCCTCGACAGACAGTTGCAGAACACCATTAAGCAATTCGAGCAAACAGTCGGAGTGGTTAATCCCATTGATTTCAACTCCGCACAACTTAAAGAAGCGCTTGAATTAGGCAAAGATATCATCATCACAACCATTCAGAAATTTTCGGTTATTGCCAAAACCATGACCGAACTAAAAGGCAAGCGGTTGCTGTTATTGTTGATGAAGCTCATTCATCACAGAGTGGTGAATCATCCAAACATCTTAAACAAGTCCTCTCCGTGAGCCTGGAAGAAGCAGAAGAAGCTGACAAGGACGATTTCGACCTGGAAGATGAGGTTTTACAGGAAATCGGTTTCCGGGGAAAGCAGAACCACATCAGTTATTTCGCATTCACGGCCACACCCAAGAACAAGACCCTCGAACTTTTTGGCAGGAAAAATCCTGATCCATTGGCGGAAAAGAAGTTCATTGCCCATCACATCTATTCTATGAGGCAAGCCATCGAGGAGAAGTTTATACTGGATGTTCTTGAAAATTATACCACTTTCAAAAGGTTCTTCAAACTGGTTCAAACAGCTCCGAATGATAAGGAATACGAAAGGAACAAAGCGTTAAAGCTGCTGATGAAGTACGTGGACATTCATCCCCACGAGATCACGATGAAATCCGGTATTATGCTGGAACACTTTCTCAGCCGAACCGTCAATGCTATCCAGGGCCGGGGACGGGCTATGGTGGTCACACGATCCAGACTGCATGCAGTGAAGTACATGCTCATGTTCCAGAAGCTCATGAAAGAGAAAGGACTTAACATCAAACCACTGGTGGCTTTTTCCGGCACAGTGAGAGATCCTGATAGTAACATTGAATACACGGAAAACAGCATCAATCAGCTTCCGCCAAAGGTTGCTATCACCGATGCTTTTAAAACTCCTGAATATAGGATACTGATTGTAGCAAACAAATTCCAGACAGGATTTGACGAGCCTTTTCTCCATACCATGTATGTCGATAAAAAGTTATCCGGCGTGCATGCCGTGCAGACCCTCAGCCGCCTGAACCGGACCATGAAAGGCAAGGAAAGCACCATGATCCTGGATTTCGTGAACGAGATAGAAGACATACAGCAATCATTCCAGGATTATTACCAAACCACTTTCCTGGAGGAAGAAACCGATCCGAACAAGTTGCACAACCTTTCTGACGAACTATATGCTTTTGAAGTATTCACCAAATCAGATGTCGTTGAATTTGCCGCTGTTTTCTTCGATCCTAAAATACCAAATGAGAAGCTCCAACCTATCCTCGATAAAGTGGTGAATACTTTCCGGTACATTGTGGATGAAATCAAAAGGGAGGATTTCAGGTCGATGCTGCAGAGTTATGTCAGGTTATACAGTTATATCTCCCAGATCATCGACTGGGCCGACACAGACCTGGAAAAGCTGTATGTCTTTGCCCGTAACCTGAACCGGAAGCTCCCCAGGAAAGTAACCAGGATGCCTTTTGAAGTTCAGGATTCCATAGACCTCGATTCATTCCGCATCCAGAAGACCTTTGCAGAGATGAAGATTGAACTGGAAAGAACAGATGGCTCGACTAAACCGATCACGTCAAGTGTGAGCCAATTCACTGAAGAACAAAAGGACCTGCTGTCGAACATCATCAAAACACTTAACGAAACTTACGGAGCAAACCTTTCGGAAGATGATAAACTGGATGTGGAAAGACTCCGGAAGAAGGTTTATGAGAATGAAGAGCTAAGAGCTGCAATGAATCCGAAGAATTCCAGGGAGAATATTAAGCTGAAGTTTGACAAAGCAATAGATGATATGCTTATGGACTTCGTGGAAAAGAAACTTGACCTGTATAAAAAGCTCAAAGACCCCAGGATCAACAAGGTATTCAAGGACATCTGGTTTGATGCGTATTTTAATGAGATGAGGAAGGTGGGGTGACTTGCATCCTTAATTGCCGAAATCTTGCATTGTTATTTACCGTTTACATCATAATTTACTGGCTTACTTTGCTCCGGAATCACTGGCTTACTTTCACCGGAATAATCAGAAAGTTTACCAAGATCAGATTTAGTCATAAGTTATAAGCCCATTTTGACTTTCTTTCATTTCTTCAATTGCTTTATTTTTTGGTCTTCAAATGAAAATATAATTTAATATGTCTAAATTTACCATTCTTCCTTAACTTTACCTGATATGAAATCGGCTATGATTGAACAAATTGATTAATTCAATTAAATATTCCAATGCGAATTTCAAGTCAGAATAAGGATAGATTTATTGAATTAATGAAGGCTTTGGACCCTCATGATTTCTTTTACCCGGAGCCTTTTGCCAAGCGCCTATCAGATTGTGGTTTAAAAGTGCGAGTTGCTGAAGACAAAAAATCCATTTTTATAGGGACTACTCAAATTAATGTTCAATTAGGGGAATGGGGAGACCCCGGAATCTCTCCTTTATCAGTACTTGCGACAGTACATGAGCTATCAATAGGTCCTATACCTATATCGAACTATACAGGACTGGGATTCCGATATAGTGAACTACTTGACAAATTGGAGAAACAATGGGGTAAAAATATGCGTAAAAGGAATCATTAAAATGACAGGGCAGAGTATTTTCAAAATCCAGGGTAGAGGGCATTAATAAAATGTACAATAATATCCGATTTCATTATGAAAATTACTTTGATTGCCTTAATCGGCTTATTGCTTATTAATTGTAAAGAAGACAAAAAAAGTCGAACAATTAATATACCCATAGAAAAAGGGATATACGGTATTGATGTCTCCCATCATCAGGGGAAAATCAATTGGGAAAAAGTTAAGTCCTGGAAAGAGAAAGAGATAAAATTTGTATATATCAAAGCCACAGAAGGCGGGACGCATGTGGATTCGATGTATGAGAAAAATATTGAAGGAGCAAGAAAAAATGGCTTTTTAACAGGCAGTTATCATTACTTCCGTTCATCCTCTCTACCAAAAGATCAGTTTGAGAATTTCAAAAAGGTCGCAGATTTTGAGCAGCAAGACCTTATCCCATTAGTTGATGTTGAAGAAAGGAAAAACTGGGATGATAAAACCTTTCATATTAACTTCCAGCAATTTCTTGATTTGATCGAAGAGCATTATGGTAAAAAACCAATGATCTACACTGTAAATAGCTTCTATAACAAGTATTTGGCCGGAAAATATAAGAAGTACCATTTCTTAATCGGTCGATATGGTGAAAATGAGCCATTTATGAAGGATAAGCACAGGTGGACACTTTGGCAATTTAGAGAAGCAGGCAATATTGATGGAATACCAAAAGCCGTTGATATTGATGTGCTTAATCCTGAATTTACCCTTGATACCCTTTTATTAAAGAATGATTAATTCTTATACGAAATAGCATATTTCCTATCTTTGTTATTAACTCAACCAGGCAAACTTCTCAACCTATGAAAATCAACGCCAGATTTTCGTCCCTTAGTTTTCTTTTTGCATTAATCATTTTTCATTTCCCTCTGATTGCACAGATAACCGTCACCGTCTATGGCGGGGCAGGAGAAGTGTCTGGATCCATGACCGTTGTTGATTTCAAAGATACTCGGATCATGATCGACTGTGGGGCGTATTACCCAGATGGGGAAGGAACGTATGAGGAGCGGCAGGGGGAAGCCGATCGAAGGAACCTGGAAATGCCGGTGGACGCTGCTTCGGTTGATGCACTGATCCTGACGCACGCCCACCTCGACCACACCGGCAGGGTGCCGTTGCTTTGGAAAAAAGGCTATAAAGGCCCAGTTTACTGCACGCCTGGAACACAGAGGATTTCCGATGTAATGCTCATCATGCAGTTGAGGTACTCTGCAGAACCGAGGAACTGGCGCTACAGCAAAGCAAGCATCAAAAAGGGATTTGGAGGAGGGAAGTATGTTACGGCGCACTGGACTAATTGCAGATGGGCCTCCAATATCAGCCAGGAGAACCTGGTGTCGTATTATGGATCCCTCAAAGAGGCGGAAGAGGAAGCCGACCTGGATTTCAGTCCTTGCCATCGCTGCGCATCGGACCAGTACTATTACATCCGTCAGTTATACAAACCCTCGGTTTATGGTAAAGATATAACGGTTGCCACAGGAGTATGGTTCCGGTACCTGGATGCGGGACACATCCCCGCCTCCGCGTCCGTGCTTTTGAAAATTTTGCGTTCCCCGGGCGATACCCTGAAACTGCTCTTTTCGGGGGACATCGGCAACGACCTTTCCCCTCTTATCTACGGCCCCAAAACGGCACCGAAAGCGGATGCCGTATTTATCGAGTCGACCTATGGTGGCATCACAAGAGATCCGGGCGTTAAGGATGACCTTACCCGTTTTCCGCGCGAAGTAGCCGGAATAGTGAAGGCTGGTGGAGTAGCATGGATCCCGGCGTTTGCCCTCGACCGAACCCAGAAGATCCTTTTTGCCATTAAGGAGGGCATGGACAACGGTATCATTCCCAGGGATGTGCCCATCTTTTGTCCTTCCCCGAGCGCAGGAGATATAAGCAATTTATACCTGGAAGAGCACCGGACCGGAGCTCAACGTTGGTTTAGAGATGAAATCTATAAAGAAGTCACACTGTTCCCGGCATATGATTCAATATTGCCATACGATAAACTGCCGCGTCCCTGCATCCTCATCACCACAAGCGGTATGATGGATGAAGCCTTCTCAAAGCTCATGCTCGACAAACTCTTACCCGACCCTTCCACCGGCGTCTTCCAGGTAGGTTACCAGGATCCAGGCTCTCCTGGCGGACAGCTCAAGCAGCAAACCGGAACCATTATTTGGGAGGACAAGGTTATACCGGTTGCCGCGAAAGTTTTCAATTATAAAGCATTCTCAGCGCATGGAGATTTTAACGATATCATGAGTTTTCTGAAAAATCAGGATAAAATCAGGGTTAAAATATACCTGGTACATGGAGATCATAAAGCTCTGGATTCTCAAAAGCAGAAGTTGATCCTACAAGGCTTCCAATCTGTAATAGAGGCTAAGAAATCCCAAATGCTCATTTTCAATTAATCCCTTTGAAAAATGAGGATTGTTTTTGCCTTAATGATTATTCTGTCTCTGATTGCTTGTCGCGAAAGTGAAAGCAAAACGAATGCAGATGCTCAATTGGTTTATGTATGCATCAGTAATACATCGTATAGATATCATAGTTTTAAATGCTGGGGCTTGGAGAAATGCACTCATGAAATCCGGAGGATGACTATTGCAGAAGCAGAAAAGATGGGGAAAACGCCTTGCAAGATTTGCTATGGTCAGGAATTGAAACAATCTGGTAGAAATGAATAATACTTTATCCTGTATAATTACCGTAATTTCAGCTTGACAAAAATAGGAATGTGATCGGAAATATTACGCGCCTCATTAAAATCATCGAAATCTTTGTAAAAATGGACAACACCCTTTTCAACTAGCTCAAACCTGGCAGTATCGAAGAAAAAATTATCATATTCACTTGCCAAGCAGCCATCATCCAGGCACCGGTCACGTAGGGTTGTTTTTTGTCCAACCAAAGCAGGATAGTAACCCATCTCTTTTAAAGGATTAAATACTGTATGGGACTGGGGCAAATTGAAATCACCGCAAAATATTAGGTTTAGTTGCGGGTATTCATCAGGAAGGGATTTGAAATACTTCACCTCAGTTTCCGGCTGTCGTGATTTAGTAATGGCATGGAAATTGACTAGAGTAAATGGTTTTCTCCCTACATAAAAGGTGGCAAAGAATGGTTCACGATCAATTTCGAGGTGATATTCCTTTTCCAGCCAAGGCTTACCATTTATTCTTACTTTATTTGTTTTCCAAAGGAATGCATACCGTTCAGCTTTATAGGCTGTAGAGGATGTCGGATCACTAATCGCATATCGCCAAGCTTCTCCACTGCCGGTAAGGGCAAGATACAACCTAATAACCGTTTCTGCCCCGCCTTCCCCTGCCACTACTTCCTGTATAATCACGACATCGAAATCCTTGATTGTATTGGCAATAAAAGTGATCTCTTCATCACTTTTAGTATTCCCGAAATCCTTCAGGTTCCAAGAACAGATTGAAATAGAAGGGGATTGGCACGATGAAAGGAACAGATGTGATAATAATAGGGTAAGGAGAAAATGTAATTTGAGTTTTATGGATCTCTTATGGATATTTCCAAGTGATGAAAGAGCTTTAATTTTCATCGATTATAAAATATTAACCAACTGGTTTGGTTATGAGAATTTGAACCCGGGGTTATTGTTTTTATCTGATTATTTTCATCTCTGATCCAACCTTCCCCATAGCTCCCCATGTCAAGGTAAATGGCATCTGATACATGAAAACTGATTAATTGTTCAGCAAAACTATTAAGGCCTAGACTTTCTTTGGATTCAATAATATTCCATTTTCCGTCGTACGATAATGCCAAAGCTCTCCTAATGTATGGTGCATTTAATCTTTCATAATTGAATGTTTTAACTTTCCCATCCTGCACTAATAGAAATTGCTCAAAGAAATCGCCACCAATTTTCGCAATAGAATCAGCGATTTGCATTGTCAGTTTGCGATCATCAGTGTTATAAATGGCTATTTCATCATTAATAATGGATAATCCACCCCAAATCTCACCTTTGTACTTCCGATGTAAAGTGTCCAATAGATAACGATGTCCATTTATCACGAATAATCCATCGATTTGCCCTTTTGTGGTCGATGTAAATGCCGCCGGGATACACAGCTTAATGGCAGTATCATTTCTATCTGGTCGCTGGTTCAGAAAATCAACAGATAACTCTGAAATATCGTAAATACGAAGGCCGACATTGTATACTTTAATATCCTGGCTATTTGTTAAATGAGTAAGAATAATCAATGCTAAGAATAATGGAAAACGATTGTAGAAAATCTTCATTTATTATTTGATAGTAAAACTTTGGATTACAACTAAATTATTCATGCAAATTTAAGTGACGAGTAAGAGATCATTCAAATGTGATCTCATTCTTATTATAATCTATTGAAACTTTTCCGAATTTTTGTAAGGCAGATTGGCCAAGTAGTAAAGGGGCATTTTGACCCTTAATAACACATGCATGAACATCATTTAATTCACGATTACCAATTTTTACACTTTTTAAATTTATTATAATTCCTTCAGAGATATCCCCATTCGCATCTGTAAATTGGCTTTTACCTATAAAATCGGAATCGGTTAACTTGCCATTAGAGAATAGATATTCCGCTTCATTTATTGAAATAGTTATCAAACTAGCACCTGTATCAAAAATGAAATATAATTCAACGCCATTTATTTCGATAGGAATTTTTAAAACACCACTTTCGTATTCAAACTTAACAATCGTTTTATTTTCATGTACGGGGTCATTATTAATTATTGGCTCCTCTTTTTCTGTTATTCTATTAACACTAACAAGTAATTCATTTATACAATCACCATCAGAATTAAAAATAACAGCTGAAATTACATCAGAATCAAAATGAGATATTTCTTCTTTATACTTATCGTACAAGAGGATATTTCCTGTAAGGTAGTGTTCCAAAATTATAATATTACTTTGGTTATCCTCAACATCAATCAAATTGACCGTAATACCATTAGATAACACGATTGTATTGCCATCAATAATTTTCGAAGCGTAAAAAGAATTATCATAATTACACGAAGGAAGAATTAGGAATATATAAAGTAGAGATATAAATCTTCTCATTTACCGATTTTAGGTGTCATATAAATAATAAATCTTTGGTTTTTCTTTTCCTCCATTTTGTTTTGGGAATAATATGGATTATCATTAAATCGCCCAACTCCCCCTATGCCAGTGCCAGCAATTTGCAACTCAATAATATCATGATAATATTCCGAATCAAAATCAATATTTAAAGTATCTTTCCAGAATTGATATAAAGAATAAGCTCTTCTATAACTAAGAATATAATTTTCATAATCATCACCGAATCTTGAAGCGCTACCAGAAACGACCATTAAATAAGAAATATCTTTCATCAAAGTATCGTTTTCTTTTTGATATTTGAATAGCTCAATGATAGATTTAATCTTCAGCCCGAGTTGCTTTAAATTTACTGAAGTGATTGAGTAATTTGAATCTATATGAGATGGTATTATTTTATAATATTGATAACCTGTTAAAAAGTTTATACTGAATCGTAATCTAATTCTATTATATATTGTATCCATATCGAATATCTCTTTATCAGACTCAAACAATTTTAAATTAGCTTTTACTTTATTAAGAATTTGAGAATCCTCTTTATAAATTTGTACCATGCCTTCAAGTTCATCCACTTTATTCTTAAAATTCAAATAAGAAAGTATAAATAATACTAAAACTACTGCGAATAAAGCAGTCATGAGGTCAACATAACTTGGCCAAAAAAAATTATTTCGATTATCGTCCACGATTAATATTTAAAAATTTAGCAATTCTTCTAATAGTACCTTCAGGTTTTGGTGGTGGGGGAGGAGGTGTTGGAGATGGTTGGGTTGGAGGTTTTTTCTTTTCTTTTGGTTTATTCGGTGGAATGAAGTCACGATTTTTTTCTAATTGTTGAACTGCTATATCAATCTTTTCTTTAATAATCTTGACTTCATTCTTAGTTGACAGGAGATTATCATTGATTTCTTTAAACTCGCTATTAAGAATGATTTTTTTGTCAATAGCAATCAGCTTATTATCAATGTTTTCTAATAAGTTAAGTTTTAGCAAGGGATTAATGCTTATATTGAAATTTAATGCTTCTTCAATCTCTTTTTTTATCTGATCAGCTAATTTTTGAATTCGTTGATATTGCATTTTGAAAAAATCTTCTATATCTGCTGATGATTTTTGCTCATGCTGTTTTAACAATTCGAACTGAACATCCAAATAATTAAGATTTATATCAATGCGTTTCAAAATTTCATTTCCTAAAAATTTATTAGAATCTATATGGACTCCAAGGTTGTTGATGCTGTCTTCAAATGTTTTAATCCTATCTAGTATACTCTCAATAATTTCCACAAATTGATTTGCATGTTCAACAGTTTCAGTTAATTCTTTTTGGCTCTCAATAAACTTAATAAATGTTGGACCAGTTTCTTTTAATAATTGAAAAACCTTAATATTAGCCTCAGCCATTCGATTATATCCCATAGTTTTTAGCTGCACTAGAAATTCCTTCTGCGTATTCGTATTCTCGACTACGAGATTTATATTTTCGGAAAGATTTTGAACGGAATTTCCCAGTGATTTTATATTATCGGAAAATTTTGTGTCGAATAATTTTATGTTATTTTCAAATTTATTGTTGAAATCATTAATATTTGTTTTAAGGCGTTCTAACGTATCCATTAAGCTATTACCTATGTAAGGTAGTAACTCAACCTTCAAAAAATTATCGAATTGATTTTTTCTTTCATTGCAAATTGCTTTTGCTTCTTTATAATTCTTTGAGTTATTCCAAACCGTAAGTATTAAACCACAAAAACTTGCAATCATTGCAATAAGTACACCGCCAATGAAAGTATTGATATTTTGCTCATTGACTCCACCTCTAAAAGCAATGTTGAATAAGCCTATGATAACTCCGAAAAAAGTGCCCATTAATCCTATATATAGTGGGAGGCTAATTATGGTTGATATATGGTTCTCTTTTGCTTCTATATCCCCCTCTATTATGCTCTTTATAATTGAATAATCAGCAGTTCCACTATTTTTCTTCAAATAATTATTAATTGAAGTAATCACACTTTGCAAACCTTTACTATATGAATTTTCGATCCTAATCTGTTTATATGAATTCGTATAATGATCAGAAGACAAACTATATGCTTCTGAATCCTCGGCATTAACAAAATAATCGGAAAGTTCATTGATGTTTTTCAGTGTCAATATAAAGAAATGCACCTGCAATGATACAACTCCTAATGCAACAAGTATTTCAAAAACAATTTGAATGTAATTCATGACTTCTAAATAAATTTAATCTTGATTTTTTCCTTTATCACCCATTTATTAATTTCCCTAACAACTTTACCTGGTGAAATAATTTCAATACTTTGACTGGGGTCATCTGGGAATTCACTAAAATCACAAATTATCCTTAAGAAGCTATTAATTCCTGCCATGGCTCTTTTGATTGCAGTATTTTCAGGAATTATTGAAACCTCACCATTATCAGGATTTGAATTCTCAATAGTGATAATGAAAATTGAATCCGGCTTCTTGTCTATACTTAATCTAGTAGGTTCAAATGAATTATCATCATCAGGGGATACAGCATAGAACTTTGTTTTAGGTGAAAAAGAATTTAATTCTGGTTTCGATAGTTTATTAATTTGATATACAAGGCCTATAAAAGGATAGAAGAACAATGAATCAGTAATTTCATCACCACCTTCTACATACTTTCTTCTTTTATCATAGCCTGTAACAAGGTTTGCTCTTGACTTTGAAAGCATGTAATTTTTTAATGCACTCAAATTGGATTCAATACCAAAGTGTTTACGAAAAGATAAATCGGATAATTCATTCATCCCAAAAAAAGATTCAATAAACTCAGTCAAGGAGTTATTTAATCGATCGAATATTGATTCTTTATTAATATCGATTTCATTGTATCTTTTAAACATTTCTGATTTTTCCTCAAAACCCAGGTAATTAACGGCACTAAATGATCTCTTTGTTTGTTGATATAAACCACCGAAACAAGTCGCTTCCTTTCTATTTGAATTCGGTAATATAATTTGAGGATTGGGGAGATTTGGATTATAAACCTGCCTTATGAAGTAACCACAGATTTTTTCAATGTATTCTTTTGATTGGATTAGATCCAAATATTTACTTCCATTTCCAGTGAAGATTATACATTTAGGTGGATGGGGATAATTATTTATTAGAAGTCTAAACGAATGATAAATTAAAGCAGAAAAATGTAAAAGATAGGAGAGCTTAAACTCCCCATTATTTAATTCTTCTAGCACTTTTGATTTATCATTATTTAAAATCCAAAAATTAATAATCTCATCAGAACCAACATTTGATTCTGAATTTTGAAGCTTTTCATTAAGCGCTTTCAGATCCGAAGACTTAAGTAGATCATTGATTTTCTGTCTTATAGAAAGATATATACCATTAAATTTCTCATCTTGGAATTCACTATAACCATCGCCCCAAAGTATATTTGCCCCAAAATGTACTGAAGAGCCAATAATTGGATTGCCATTACCAAAAAACATTAAATCAGTAGTACCACCGCCAATATCAAGTGTTAAAACAGCACTTGTATCCTCAATTTTTTCGGCGCCAGAAGCATCTGCTTGAATTTTTGAATAATAGAAATATGGAGCTTCTGATTCAGTGATGTTCCTAAGTTGGGTTTGTTTATTTCCATTGAATACCTGCTCATATTTCGTCTCCCAAATTGTATCGTAAATAAATTTTGCCCCAGGTGTAAAACTTAATGGTGAAAACCAAGAGATTATACTTTTATGAGGATCTCCACTATTTAATAAACATTTGAGTCTTAAAAGATAGAAAAGTTCTTCAACGAAAACCTCAACAGATTCTTTGAACTTGCTATCAGATTTAATATTCCATTTTAAGTTTGGAATATTGACCTGATTAAGAAATGTGGTTGTATTATCCTCCTTTTGATATGTAAAGGCGATATTTGAGTTTATTAAAGTTTTTTTCTGTCCTGTTGCGATGGAACTTTTTTCAAAAACTACCGTACGGAAAGGGAAATCGTATTTCTCACTATTCAGCAAAGAAGGAATAAATTCTTGTTTTTGAACTTCAAAAAATTCAAAAAAATCAGGTAATACTGAATGATGCTCGAAGCAATCAATCCATTTAAATTGAGGTTTCTTGTCTTTAGGCTTATTAAGTAGTCCGATTAGGGTTTGTTTTTCGGATAATTCAAACTTTCGAGGAAGTGTCCTTTGATTATCATCATCAGTAAACGCCACAAAAGTGGATGTTGTGCCAAAATCCACAGCAAAATCAATTTGCTTATTTCCTATTTTCTTATCAACCCATTTTGGAACAATTACACCGCAAACAGATGTTTCATATATATTTGGGAATTTGATTTTAATATAATCGAAACAAAAGTTGGTTGAATAATATGTCGAGCCAATAATGGTATCTCTGCTTAGTATTGTTCGATGTTCTTTATCAATTTTATATAAAGTAGCCTCATTAGGATCAATCAGAGTGTTATCCTTTCCAAATGCAACCTCAAAATCATTGTTATCGTATCTGTAATTATTATCCTGACAGACGAACATCAACCTATAAAAGTTATTGAATTTGGCTATTTCAATTAAATTTTGATCAATGACTTTAATGAATGGAAATATGCCTAAATTGACCTTTATTAAATGGGTTTCTGTTAATTCAATAAGTTGTCCATCAATTTCACTTATTTTATTCTTTTGATAAGTTTTAGATAATTTTTGGCCAGCTTTATTTATTGTAACTTCAACAGTACCACTATCTTTTTCATCAATAATAATACTTGAAGGAATTTTAGTCAAATCAAAATCTTCGAAAAAAGCTTCAGATAATGGCAAAAGATAATCATAAGTTCTTTCTTGTTTTGCATTTGAGGCGCAATAGAAGCACTCTTCATTGATTCTAAAATTGATTTTAATAAGACAATTCTCAAAATAATCGAACACTCGTTTTTCTTGAGAAGATTGAAGCTTAATAGAATTGTTGAATATAGAATTGTTTGGTGAATCTAGACCTTTTAAGTTAAGAGACAGATTGTTATTTATAGTATCAGCATGTTTTTCAAGGTATTTTGAAATTGCGAGATCATTGCTAAAAATATTCGCTCCCTCTATTGTAAAAAAGTCATAAATGAATTTTTTAATTTTTGTATCTCTTTCAGAAAACATTCTTGTTCTAGAAAAATATGGACGTTTTGTAAAGGGATTAATAATAGAGAATTTTGTCAAATCGTTAGGAGTAGTAAAAAATCCCGTGAGAGGAGATGTGCCAGCAATTGGCTTGTTATCAACTTTTATAATATGAATATTATTGAAGGGTGCGAAAACACCATCATTCAAATAAAGGTTCAAGGACTCACCCACAAGATTTTCTTTGTACCCCTCCACTTCTTGTAAGATAAGATGCATTTTACCATCATGGCTTTTCTTAATTTCCTCAACCTTATTTTTTTTCTTAACTTGAAAGTCCTTTTGCAGTCTGGCCGTCTCAATTTCTCTATCCCATGTAATAAGCTCTATATTTTTCCCTTCCTTTTTATGTGAATTCCAATTAAAAACTATCTCAAAAACATCAAAACAATCTGAGACTAGTTTCTTATAAGTTTCTCCAGAATTGTTGGTCCCATATAATTCATCTTGATATACTAAACTAACAGCTGTATCGAATAAATGTATCCTTGCTAACGGAGATGGAATAGCATTCAGAGATTTATCACTTCTCGAATCAAGGACTTTTATGTTTGCAATATCAGAATCATTAAATTGGTCAGAATTATGCCATCCTGTTTTATTATGATTCCTTTGTAGAGCACTTAATTTATAGTTATCCATTTTCTTGAGTTTTGAAGTGTGTTTGAACAAATATTTTTGAGCCTTTCCAACATACAGAGAGATATTGACAGTTTTTATTATCCTCTTTTAATAGCCTAACATCTTTCTCAGTGATTGTCTTTGAAATTTTATTTAGTAAATCTGAACTGTCAACTGGAATTGTAAAAATACCATCCCAAAAATGCTTATCTAATTTATCACCAACGACAAGGTTTCTATAATTCTTATTATGTTCCAGATTAAATGGCCTGAAGCTCCTTTGATTTTCATATAATTCTGAAATCCACTTAGAATAAAACTCCTTAAAAAACATTTCTAATCCAGTTTCTTGATCAGTAAAAAAATTATTGTTAAAGAATTCATTGTTAAAATCATTGACTTTGCAAAACGCCAGCCTATTTAAGTTTTCCTTAATCATAGGATGTATTTTAGAAAATAGATGGAGGGATGATAGTCCAGATTTAAATAAATCTCTTGTAGGATTACCAACATTTCCGAAATTGATACTTTCCACATCCCCTCCTAAGCAATATTCCTTAACATCACCTTTAGAATAATTGGAATTTTCAGCAAAATGAATAATAGCTGCAGCTCCAAGTAATTCAATTAAGTGTGCTTTATTTGGTTGATTTTTCTCGTCATTTTTATAAGGATCAGTTTGACCATCTATGTCGGCAATATAATAGATAGAATTATAAAGATTAGTAAAGTCAGGATTAATATAATAGCTCAAGGCTGATTTGGTTTTGGTCATAAAATCATTAGAATCAATATCACTTGTTTCCTTGGCTTCTGATAATTTAAAGTATGGTAAAACGGATAATGCTCCAATTTGACAATCTCTTATTTCAGGATTATCGGAATGTCGGAAATTTTTTAATAGAAGAGGAAAACCTGCGGCGCCAGTGCCGCCAAATACTGAACTAATAATAAATATCCTATCATTACGCCCAAATATAGATTTGAATGTGTTAAAGGCTTTGCCCCCGAATAATGAGTTTAGGACTAAACTCCCCATATGAGGATTACCTTTAAAACCAATATTTAAGGGTTGAGAGAAATTTTTTTCAGAATATAATAGAGATAATAAATCAAGTGTGTTAGGACTAATTCTTCTTATTCCAGTTTTATTGATAAAATCACCAAATGACTCGTTGCTTTTCTCATCAAATTCAATATCATCTTTGAGTGTTTGATCAGTCGATGCGGACTTAAGGGTAATCATCTTAGTTCTAAAAAATCCCTCGGATATTTCTGAATTTTTACTGAATGCTATTTCATTAATTTTTGAATAAAGCCTAATCAGTCTCTTACAATCGTTCAATTCCTGAAGTTCCTTGTGTGGATCCACGATAATTGGCACAACTTCGTCAAATTTACCAGGCTTGATACCTGCAGATAGCAGCATAATCAGAGATTTTATCACTCTGGAACCTGTTCCACCAATACCGAAAATAAATAATCTTGCCATTTTTAAAATTTTAGAAAGGAGTTCTACTACCCATTGGAGAAATATCAAAGAAAAATAATCTTCTTATTACAATTGCCAGAACTTGACAAATGATTGAAAAAATGAAGAAGAGTATGAAACCATAGATTAGATTAATAAAACTTTGGCATATAATTAACAGAGTTGTCTGACACATGAATGAACTAAGAATATTACTGGTTAAGATAAATGTCGAAATTCCGATAATTAAAGCAGATGCAAGCATCCATAAAAACCAACTTCGCAATTTATAATACCTGCCAAATTTGCTATTGAAGTGAAAATAATATAGTAAGGTAGCAAAGAGGCAAACAATCATCAAGATTATTCCTGAATATGGGTAAATTGTATTGAAAAATGCATCTCGGACTAATCTTCCCTGAGCCCCACAACTTGATAAATATGCAGACCATGGTCCTGCAATTACTTGGAAAAAGGAATCATAGATATTTTTCCACATATTGTTTATTTTTTAATTAGTGATATTTCAAGATCTTTAAAAAAATACTCGTTACTATTATCTGGGCAATACGCTTGCTCAAATCCTTCAATTAATTCAGTGAGTCTGTAAGTTTTTTCTCTGTTATTTTCATCAACACTGTCATTCTGTGTCATCTTCCAATCAGGGATAGTATACTTCAATGAAATATTTATTTTAGAAATGCAGCTTTTTAAATCGCTTACTCTTACCTGAAATATATGCGTACAATTATTTGTGATCACTTGGTCATCTCTCACAATGCCAGAATAAGGCAATGTTTGTAATGATAAAATCTCTACAGGCACATTATCCATTTTAATACTAAGATTCTTTTCCAAGTAATGTATATCCTTCACATAATGGGGATAATCCTTCAAATCAATCCCTAACCAAAACTTTAATTGATTTCCATCTTGATCTAAATCAATTTCTTGAATACTAATAAACGCATCATTAAATAGAGAACATGGCATTGCTATAAAATTAGCTGAAGTTTCTGAATATGGTAATACACTATAGTATGGTCGTGCGTATTTAAGACCAAAAT
>Ga0247841_10004586_pt1 | contig 23509 bp, 23 predicted proteins | sample LaCruzMarch2015__2_FD_192410 | JGI IMG/M metagenome (GOLD analysis project Ga0247841, IMG submission 192410) | Freshwater microbial communities from meromictic Lake La Cruz, Castile-La Mancha, Spain - LaCruzMarch2015_18m | ecosystem: Environmental > Aquatic > Freshwater > Lake | place: Spain... | reverse complement strand
GCCTTTAGGTATGAGCGTCTCCTTATATAAAAGAAGTTTCGCTGTATCTAAAAAGTTCTGATACCATGGCGGGCCGACCCTCCACTGCAGTATCGCTGTAACTTTCCTGTCTACCCAGCCTATGACGAGCCCGGCCGTACCGGAGAACAAGAATCCCGGGAAGACAAGAAACATAAATAAATATTCGGCGAGGTTCATTTCTTCTTAGGGGCTGTTTCGACCCTCTCCCATTTAAATGAGGTCTTGACCAGAAGATTTTCCGAGACTTTATATACCTTCTCTTCTATATTCTCTTCGAATTCACCGTACTTTATACCTCCGTGCTGGCACGATTCGGTACATATAGGCACCTCGCTATCTTTAACCCTTCCCAGGCAGAAATCACAGCCCGAGAGCATTAATGGTATGGTCTCCGGATATATCGTGCCGAACGGGCAGGCCCGGGAACACGACCTACAAGAAGTGCAGCGCATCATATAGCGTTTCATCATTTTATATTCCTGCATCTCCAGGGCTTCCCACGGGCATGCGGCCACGCACGGAGCATCGTCGCATTTGCGGCATATGACGGCAAAATGCGCAAGCTCACGGAGGTTCGTTATACCGTTATTTGCGGGATGTTGTATATAGCTGCAGAGCATACCGCACTCCTCACATTTAGAGCATACATCCAGGTCCACGAGAAGTTTCTTCACGCTAGTCCCATATATTAGGCAATCCCTTGATCTTATCGTAAGTAAAGACGGGGCCGTCCTTGCACGCGTAAAAGGGGCCTATCCTGCAATGGCCGCATTTGCCTATACCGCAGGACATATTCTTCTCCATTGAAAGATAGACTTGGTTGTCTTTGAATCCCAGGTCGAGAAGTTTGAAAGTTACGAACTTCATCATTATCGGCGGGCCGCAGACTATGGCCACGCTATTTTCGATATCGAGCGAGTCCTTATTAAGTATCGTCGTCACCAAGCCCACATTACCCTTCCATGTATCATCACCTATATCCGTAGATATCTCAATGTTGATATTTTTGGATTTTGTGCGCCAGGTATCTATCTCGCCTTTATAAATTATATCTTTCGGGGTCCGCGCGCCGTATTTGACGGTGATCTTCTTATAACTATCGATCTCATTAAATAGCGCATAGAGAAGCGCCCTTAAAGGGGCAAGCCCTACACCGCCGCCGACTATGAAGACTTCTTTAGACTTGAAGGTGTCCAGCGGATAACCCAGGCCATAGGGTCCCCGCAGGCCGAATATATCCCCGGGTTTCGCCTCATGTATAAGTTTCGTTACGCGGCCCGCACTCATTATAGTAAAATCGAGAGTCTCTTTATTATTGTGATTTGAAGACGGCGTAAACGGCGCCTCGCCTATCCCGGGGAGACTGACTTCCATAAACTGTCCCGCCCGGAAACCTATCTCCCCTCTGGGTTTAATGGTAAATGTCTTTATATTGGCTGATTCCGTTACGACGTTCAAAACTTCAGCCTGTATACTGCTATAAGGATTTTTCATTAATTCTGCACTTTTCGCTATAAATTATTTATGCGGCGGTTTGTTCCACTTTCCGTTAACCAGACCTTTTAAGACCTCTCTTATATCGATATCTCCGGCACAAGCATCTATACATCTGCCGCATCCGGTACAGGCGAACTTCCCGATAGTCTCCGGAAAGAAGCTGAACTTCTTATCAAAACGGTTACGCATCCTTTCATATAGATGTTTACGCGGGTTGGCCCCGCCTGCTACGCGCGCGAAACTCTTATAAAGGCAGGCATCCCATATACGATTACGTATCGGGTGAACCCCTCTGGATCCGTCGAACAGTAAAAAACAGTGGCATGTCGGGCAGATCAGGTTGCATGCGCCGCATTCCACGCAAGTTGAAGCCGTGTCTTGCCACAACTCCTGCAGGTTATACTTCTCCTTGACCATACCCTTTATTTTTGATGAATCCGGAGTACCCCTCTTATTTATAAAATCTTTGACTTCATCGGATACGGCCCTGCGGTTTGAATCCCTTATCTGGGTATGGCGCGTACCGGCGCTCTTGAAGAACATCCTGTATCTGGAAACTATTGCCTCCCCTTTGGCAGTGGCCACTTCTACGAGTATATTATTGTCCATGATCGACAGGTTCATGTCGAAATTCGCGGTGGGATACGGGGCCCCTTCAATGGCAAGACAAAAACAGGTTTCTTTTGCAAAAGTACAATCGACCGATATTATCGTCGTGTTTTCCCTGTTAGAGGCATATATGGGATCCTTAACATCTCCTGTCAAAAATACCGAATCCTGTATATAAAAACCGGCAAGGTCGCATGACTTTACACCGGCCAATATAAGCGGCTTTGGCTTATCCTTATCGAAGCCTGAAACCTTTTCGCGGGGACGGCTGAAGAAAGATTTGACCGGCTCGGACTGCCTTATCCCTCCAAGCTCTATGCTGTCCTCTTTTTCGGGATCGAAGTCCGCAAAATAGAATCTTTCGCCCTTTATATATGGAACGACTACTCTTGAAGAGGACGCCAACCTGGAAAACAGGTCGAAAAGGTCCTTTTTACTTATTGTGTATATATTGTCTTTCATATAATTATATCAATAGCGGGAGAGTCATTATTCTAGCCCCAGACCGCCGCGCAAGTCAAGTTAGAACTTGACTATCATGGCCCTCGGAGGACAGGCCTTGACGCATAATTCACAGGCTATGCACTTCTCGGGATCAAATATGACTTTCATCGTCTTCTTGTCTACATAGAGAGCTTCGGTGGGGCATATCGATATGCAGGCACCGCAATGCGTACAACGGTCTTCATCCCTCTTAACATCCTGATCGATCGGCTTTATCTTGACCCCTATGGAGGCCAGGTACTTCACCCCTTTTGCATAATTTTCTTTGGTTCCTTTAAGCTCCAGCACCATGAGCCCCTCTTCTTTCGGGGTGATCTTGGCCTGGAGAATATTGAATACCAGATCGTAATCCTTGACGAGCTTATATACTATCGGCTCATCCACCAGCTTATGCGGAAATGTCAGAACTATTCTTTTTGATACCATATCGCCCTCCGTGTCAAACCAGTTTTATATCTCCCCACGTCCCCATCTTATCTCCGACGATTATCAGCGCTCCTTTTACTCCGTCGATAGACCTGGCGACTTCTATGCCTTTTTCGATGTCTTCTTTGGACTTCACCGCATTACCGACCGCAGTAGCTGCTGCATCCGCGAGCGCAGCCGAATCGGATATTATAAGCGTTGCATCGGTCTTGCCAAAACTCAGGCTATGGCTGACTGTGCCGCTCGAAGTACATATGCCAAGGCCGGATCTCGCGTCTTCTATGCTAACGGCAAGCCGTCCGGTAAAAGGCGACTCTTCTCCGGCATATACACCTATCGTCCGCGGAATAAGGCTTCGGATGAATATATCGCCGCCGTTTTCTATGATAACCTGTTTTGATGATTTAAGCAATTCCCTTCCTACGAATTCCGAGAAGGCCCCCGCTACCGCCGCCATAGGGCCCACGCCTGCAATTTTACCGGCTTCGGCCATGGCCCTGGCTATTTCCGGAGCGCTGTCTTTTAATTCAAGCGGCTCAAGCGATGAGAAGAACCTGGGATCGCGTCTGATATAGGCTTCAAGGCTAATCCTTAAGCGGGATACAGCCTGAGCGGCTTCTTTTTTCAGATCGAGATCCGCATATATCGCAAGGTCTGTCTCGTTATCCGTAACCTCAAAATATACGAGATCGTCTGCCTTCGCCCATTTCCTGTATTTTCTCGGTTTATACATTTTTTTAACATATCCTCGGCAGCTGCTCACCCGATGGCATATCTACAAGCCTTAAACCCCCGGAGCTTGTTTTCATGTAGACTTTACCTTTGTGATCGAATGTTACCCTGCCTATAATTTTACTGCCTCTCCCAAGGCGGTCACGTCTCAATACTTTTATAATTTTAGCGGCATCCTGGGGAGCTGCTATAATTATTGCCCGGCCCTCGCATGCTAGGTACAACGGATCAAAACCGAGAAGCTCACAAGCTTCCCGTACCCCCTCGCTTACAGGTATATCCTTCTCTTCTAAAGCTATGCCGAATTTCCCGCCGGTGACTATCTCGTTTAATGTCGTTCCGAGTCCGCCGCGGGTCGGATCGCGCATCAGCCGGATGTTTCGGGAAGCTTTCAGGGCTCCGGCGATCAGCATATTTAAAGATGCGGAGTCGCTTAAAACATCGGTCCCGAAGCTTATCCCTTCTCTTTTGGACAATACCGCTATAGCGTGCTCGCCTAAACTTCCGCTGACTATTACGGCGTCTCCGGGTCTTATTCTATCGCCCGACAAGCCCGGATAATAGACTTTACCTATACCGCTTATGTTTATAAATATCTTATCGCAGGAGCCTTTTTCGACGACCTTGGTATCGCCTGTCACGATAAGAACTCCGGCGGCCTTTGCGGCGGCGCTTATGGACTTTGTTATTTCTGCCAGCGTCTTTTTATCCAATCCTTCTTCGATGACAAGCCCTAGGCTTAAATAGAGAGGTTTGGCGCCGCAGACGGAAAGATCGTTCACGGTACCGTGCACAGCCAAGGACCCTATGTTGCCGCCCGGAAATATTATAGGGTTAACCACATACGAATCCGTCGTAAAAGCTATATCTTCGGCCCCGATTTTTATTACCGCCGAATCGGACTTTCGCTTCAATATCTTGTTATCGAACTCTTTCAGAAAGAAAGAATCTATGAGCGAATGCATCATCTTGCCGCCGCCTCCGTGCGACATCATTATCTTATTCAAATCTATCACCTCTATACTTGTAATATGCGGCGCAGGCTCCTTCGCTCGAAACCATACATGCTCCTACGGGGTGCTGGGGCGTACATGTCTTTCCAAATAGCTTACATTCTACCGGCGGTATCAATCCTTTTAATACGTCGCCGCACCTGCAATTTTTATTCTCTTTTGGCGGTGCCGGCCTGGGATGAAACTTTACTTCGGCATCAAAATCGGCATAACATTTTTTTATCTCAAGCCCGCTATCCTTCACCTTGCCTATGCCCCGCCATACGGAGTCACATTTCTGGAAAACCTTATATATACAGGCCCTTGCCTTTGGATTGCCTCCGGAGGAGGCTATTCTCTTATACTGTATCTCCACTTTCGGCGATTTCTGCTTTATCAGGACCAATATCGATTGTAGTATATCGAGCGGCTCGAACCCCGACACCACGCACCTCTTTTTATAAGTCTTGGCCAGGAACCGGTAAGGGGCCGTCCCCGTTATCGCTGATACGTGCCCCGGCAGAATAAATCCGTCAACTTTCAGATCCGAACCGGCAAGGCTCCCCAGGGCTTCCGGCATCGTCTTGTGGGCCGACAGAACGGAGTAGTTCTTTATACCCTCTTTCTTAGCTATCATTATCGACCTAGCTACCGTCGGCACGGTCGTCTCAAAACCGACGCCCAGGAACACGATTTCTTTTGACGGATTCCTTCCGGCTATATCGAGAGCATCCGTAGTAGAGTAGACGGTCCTTATGTCGCATCCGGAGGCCTTCTGAATCTCCAGCGTGGAACGGGATCCCGGCACCCTTAGCATATCCCCGAATGTCGTCATGATAACGTTCTTCTCACCTGCTATAGCTATTGCCTTATCGAGATAACCGTTCGGTGTCACACAGACCGGACAGCCGGGGCCTGAAAGAAGCTCAATATCATCAGGGAGTATCTGACGCAATCCAAATCTGAATATAGACATCGTATGCGTGCCGCAGACTTCCATAAAACGCCATTTACGGTCTACGGCGGATCTTATGAGGGCCGCTTCTTTCTTTATAAGGCGGCTATCTCTGAATTCATCGACGTATTTCATCTATATCCCCGACTATCTTTAGCGTCGCCTTCGCCTCTTTCGTTTTAACCTTCTCTATAGCAAATCCGGCATGGACCAGAACATATTCGCCTATGCGCGCGTTTTTTAAAAGCGAGACGTCGGCTTTCCGTTTGAGTCCTCCGGCCGAAACGGTAGCGTCATCACCATCTATATGCAGTATCTTCATCGGTATTCCTAAGCACATAAATACCTCATCTGCGTTATGGCTATCTGGCCTAAAGGTATCCCTGAATCGGTAGCGGAAAATCTTTCATGTTTATAAACCTTAAGCCCGAATTTTTCGATATATTTTATAGCCTTATCAGCCAGGTACTTATTCTGGAATACCCCTCCTGACAGGACAACTTTTTTTACGCCGTTCTTCTTACCCAAAAAATCAGCGGTTGCGGCTATGATACGAGCGATCGTATTATGAAACCTGGCAGAGATTACCGCCGTATCTACGCCCTTTTGGATATCGTCCATGACACTTTTAATAATAATTGCGGTACCTATCGAAATCGGGGACCCCTGAAAAGAAGACGGACTTATCTTGATGGTGTATCGATAAGCCTCTTCGTAGTCCTTCGCCGCGATCTTTTCAAGCGCTATCGGCAGCTCTGCTTCGAAATCGGATTTTTTTCTGCCGAGGACCAGGCTTGCAGCTGCATCGAATAGCCGCCCGGCGCTTGAAGTAAGAGGTGAATTAATCTTTCGATCAATCATCTTCTTAATGACAGGGTCCTCGCATTTACCGACGGACGCATATATGTAGCTCGCAGCCATGCGCCATGGCTCGCGCACGCAAGCGTCCGCGCCCGGCATGGCAACATACTCTAAATGCGCGACTCTTTTAAAACCTTTTAACCCTCCAATAAAAAACTCTCCGCCCCATATATTGCCATCGGTGCCGTATCCTGTGCCGTCGAATGCTACTCCGATAACATCGCCTTTAATACTATTATCGATTATGCATGAAGCGACGTGGGCCTCGTGATGCTGCACAGCACATAGTGGATAGCGGTGCGTGGACAAATTATATGATTCGGCGAAACGCGTAGAGAAATACCCTGGATGCATATCGTGTGTAACCACAGCCGGCTTTATTCCGGTCGTCTTTATCGCCTTCTTTACGGCCTTTTCGTACCTTTCGAAGTTATCGAGATCGCCTAGGTCCCCAAAACCTTCGTAGAGAAAAATATCGTTTCCCTTGGCAAGCGCAAAAGCACCCTTTAAGTCCGCCCCGCATGCTAAAATCGACTTTTTAACCTTAAAAGGAAGCTTCATCCGTCGCATATCCATAGGTATATTATACCAAATAAGCTCCTCGGCTAGAGAAATTTTTGGGGTCCTGCCATCCTAACCCTAAGCCTCATTGCACTCGCACCGAAAATGTTTCTCTCGCAGATGGCGGTAGTTTTGCGTTACCGCCTTCCGCTCGCCGTAAATTTGGGTAGGCGTCCAAATTTACTGTGGTAAAATTTTGATGGCCGCTGAACCTGCATCCAACACAGTTATAGGCAGGGCTTACGCCCTGCCTACAGTATATAGTTCTTTATAGTACAGTTTCAGCGTCCTGCTAAACCGCCAATAAGTATCAAAATTTTACAACATTCGCTCCAGGCGGATAACGCCAAAACTACCGCCATATCAGCTCGTTTCACTTGAAGGAAAATCAGCGATAGTTAAGACGGCAGCTGATTTTCCAGCAAAAGTGTCTAGAGAAACTTTTCGGGTGACGCGCCCGAGCCTTTTAGGCGCACTAAGTAAAACATGGGATGGGGGTGCCCGCCGCTTAGGATTGCGGCTTTAAAAAAGAGACACCGTATAAGGGGTAGGATGTTCCGGCAATCCTGGCGGGCATACAGACATACCACGAGTTTAAGCTTATTGATAATGAACCCCATGTTTTGCGCAGGAGCACTAAAAGGCGAGGAAGCGGCAGGACCCGAAAAGTTTATTTAGAGTTAAAACAGAAAAACGGCGGCTGCTACGACGGTCGTAAAGTTGCCCTCTGGCCCGACTACAGCTGTCTGGGTAGTATTCGATGTGCGGACTATCTTGTCGCTTAAGTGATAGATCGCCTTGTTCTCGTCCCAGGACTTATCCTCATCGAATTCAAGGCCCAGTGTGGACGCTAACATTTCTACCGCGAGATCTTCGGCAAGATCGCCGGCAACCTTTTCATTCTGCCCGAAGGCATGGTGCTCGCTCAAGTACCCGTACGCAGCAGGATCCGCCGGAACGGCGCAGCCGATGGAAGCCGCCATCAAGCGGTGAGGCTCGTCACCGGAGCAGCGTGACATGACTACATAGGTTATCATGCCCGGATAGACTTCTTTTAGGCCCTCGTTCTTCGATATCATCTTACACTCCGGCGGCAGGATGCTTGAGACTTTAACGAGATTGCATTTTTCTATTCCTGCTTCGCGCAGAGCCAGCTCAAAACTCCGAAGTTCCGCCTTATGCGTACCAACGCCCTTCGTAAAGAACATCTTCTTCGGGACTAAGAGGCTTTTTCTCGGCAATAAAAGCATATCATCTCTCTTCTGTTATCTCTTCGACGGAAATATATACCCGAGGAGCCTGTATAAAAGCTTTGCGGCCAGGAAATCGCTTGCGATATTCCCTTTTATCGGACAGAGCTCCACTATGTCAAAACCAACCACTTTCTTATCTTTGACTACACCTTTTAGAAAATCGATCGCCTCATACCATCCCAGCCCGCCGGGTTCAGGCGTACCCACGGCCGGCACCATCGAAGGATCGAATACATCAAGGTCGATCGTTATATATACGTGCTCGGAAAGATTGGCCGATGCTTTGTCCTTCCACATAGGCATATCGAGTATATCGTATACGCTTATGGATTTTATCTTGCCGTTTTGCTGTGAGGCCAAAAAGTCCTTCTCTTCTTTAGAGTAGCTTCTCATACCTATTTGTACTATCGGGCAGATCTCCGATATCCTGCGTGCAACACAGCCATGATTCAGCTTCGAACCAAAATAGATGTCCCTCATGTCGTAATGGGCATCCAGCTGCAGCACCGAAAGGTCGGGGTATACTTCTTTAAGCGCCTTCACTGCGCCTATTGATACGGAATGCTCGCCGCCAAGCAATATCGGGAATTTATTGGTCTTCAATATCTCTGCCGTCGAAGTATGGACTTTTTCGAGGAGCGCCTCCGGTTCCAGGCCCTCGACTGCCAGAGGCTCCATCGTATGCAGACCCATCTTAAAAGTCTCCTGCGCCAGCTCCTCGTCAAACCTCTCGAGATATCTTGATGAGTCTATTATGGCAGCCGGGCCGTCCTTAGCCCCATGAATATAAGTGGTCGTCTTATCGTAAGGAACCTGCAATATAACGGCCTTAGACTTCTTGAAGCTGGAATAGTCTTCTTCCAATCCGAGAAAATTTTTAAGTATATTATCCATTTTTAATAAGCTTTGCCGATAATGCCGCTGTTAGCTCTATTACTTTAGCCGCTCTGGTCTCATCCATTGTGCCTACCCCGCAGGACGGTGTTACAAGGGATGAGATGAGTTTTCTGTCAATACCCTTATCCGATAATAACTTAAAGGCCTCCTCGCACCTTTCGACGAGGGACTTGCAGGTCTCTTTATCTACCGCATCGGACGTAGGTATCATGCCCCAGGCTATCGTGCCGCCGCGTGACGTAAAGTTCTTTATGTCTGCGTGGTACAATGAAAACTCTTTCATAAAATTATAGGCGTCGAAGTTCAATATGTCAATATCCCTCTTTAAGAGCATTGACCAGTCCGTATTACCGCAGCAGTGAAGCCCGGCAAGCGCGCCCTCTTTCTTTATTGTATCCACGAGCTCGTCAAACTTAATGACGACGTCCTCAACCTGTATATTAACAAAGCTCGAACCTATCGACACCAGGTATGGCTCATCTATAAATATGATGACTGAGGGATGTATCTTCTTAAGGCGTCTTATCTGCCACTTGGCCTTCATGACAAGCGTCTTTGTAAGTATCTCGAAGAGGTCCTTGTCATACATCACAGGTCTTTTGTTCTGGTCGGTAAGAAAAAGCCCGTAGCTCAAAGGCCCGGTTATGTGCCCTTTGACATATTTTATATTCTTGCAGCTTTTTACCGCCTCGGGGAATTCATACAGGCCCTTGGCTCTATCTTCCGATATTTTGAAAAATTCGACGTCTCCGTCGAGATATTTGGAATATACATTCTCTATCTCGGCAGCTACCTTTGAGGTGTCTATATGGATCGTCTTCTTCTCTTCGTTACAGACTATACCGGGGAGGCCTTCGGCATACTGGACATACATATTCTCGAGAAATGATCTCTTGGGGAGCTGCGGCCAGAACGGTATCGACTTAAAATTCTCGCAGATGATACGGCAAGCCGCCTTCGGGTCAACAAAAGGGACGCTTCCTATGCCGGTGGCTTCAAAATTAAACTTCAAACTATCTGCCCCAGTTGCTTAAACGTTTTATCCTCTTAAGCATATTGGGATGCGTACTCATGAGCTCCATCATCTTGTCGCCGAAGCCCAGTTTGACCTGCTTACTCGTAAGCCGGGCCATCTCCGAAGGCGATATGTCGCCGGACCCGTCAATATCCAGGTTCCTCAGGTCATTTAAATCGTTCATCGCCTTTGACGGATCGTTAGCAAAGAATGCTTTCATCCCTTCGACATCTTTTATGGCCTCTTTAGGCATCCTGGCGGACCCGTATACGAGTTTATAAAGAGCTGAGGCAAGCGCCGAGGGCCTGTTGCCTAGATCTACAGAGCCTTTATCGGCAAAATACTCTCTGATCCTTGATGCGTAAAGAACAAGAAGATTGGTTATGAAGTAGAATAAGAACGCCACGATTCCTATAAGAGCTGTGCCACCGGAGGAGTTTCTATCGCGTCTATCGCCGAAGAATAAGAGCTGCCAGGCTATGCGGTACAATATCATCGGTATCACGGAGAGGAGTGTTATCGTCAGGACATCCCGATTCTTTATATGGCTCATCTCGTGCCCCAGCACCGCCCGGAGTTCTTCGTCGGACAAGAGGTTCATTATGCCCCTCGTAACGCATATCCTGCCGTCCTTTATACTGCGCCCAAAGGCAAATGCGTTTGGTATCTCTATGTCTGCCACCCCTATGCGGGGAACGGGTATATGCGCGGCTGTGGCAAGTGCCCTGACCATCTGGTGGAGCCTGGGATTTTCGCTTTCCTTTATATACTTCACGCGCATCGACCATTCGACTATCTTAGGCCCTATCATGTACTGAACGAGCATTATCACGAATGAAAATATCAGGTAAAAGTAAAAGTTCGTGACACCCATCTGATAACTTACCATCGAAACTACGGCATATATTATCGCAAACAATATCGCCGTCAAAAGGAACATCCTGAATTTTAATCCCCACATAATACGCGCCCTCTTCCTTAGAATTGCGTCTGGACTTTACATACCCATTCCTGGTAGAGCGTGGTATTCTTGCCCCACAGCGTCATACCATACTGGAATTCTATGTTAAACATCTTATTGCCCTGTCTAAGCACGCTATCTCCGCCAAGGATCTGCCATACACCGCCGATACGCCATATGCCGTAACTTTCCTTGTCACTACCCGTCCCGGGAGCGGCCACATATCCGTCGAGCTCACTCTTTATAAGCAGCCACGGCTTAGGCCAGAAACCGCCCTCGATAAAATACGGTATATCATCACAAACATCCTTAGTGCGCCACCTGTATCCGGTCTCGGCGCCCCAGTAGCACGGAAGTTTGAAGTTCTCGTTTATGGGTATGGAGAAGACCTTGCCTATCAGGATCCTTTGTTCAACCGCATCATCCCCTTTGCCTATAGACGGAGTATTTGTCCATGGCTCGGTACCACCGCGATGTATCCCATATCCGGGATATATAAATACTTTCGTCTGTGTGCTCACGACTAAAGGAACATCCATGAGTCTCCACCTGCCGCCGACTTTTACCGTGCTGACGCCGTGATTTGAGTGAGTAAACGATCCCCATGCAGGGGGCCTGTTATACTCCTTATAATGAGACTCTTTGTACTCGAAGCTGGCTAAAGCAGTCAGCCAATCAGTAACGCCAAATTCCAGCTTAGGTTCCTGCACAAATTCCCAGCTCCTGGCATTATTATTCAGCCGCTCCTTCTTCCAATGGCTGTTAAAAGCTTCTTTGCCCCAGTTCCACTTCATGTAGTATTCGCTCCATACATGATCTTTCGGAACGGTCCACGCGCCGGCAAATACGTTCTCTACGCAGAATAGAGATACCAGAATAAAAACTGAAACGGCAATAAGAGCATGGGTCTTTTTCATACATCATCCTCCGATATACTTTTTACCAAAGCACAGGTTCTTTTCATAAAGTACCTGTACTTTGATAAGCAACAAACAGTCTTATCAAAGTATACTACATATTGACTATTTGTCAAAATCATTAAATTATCTCTTGGATGCTGCAAACTCAAGCTCTTTCTTCACATCCGCAAGCCCTGCCTTTGGATCAACCCCTTGCAGGACAGCTCTTTGTATAACATTATCTATGCTCTTTGTATAAGCATCCCAGTTGGCTATCGCCGGCGGACCTTTTGAATCTTCGGCCTGGTCTACAAGCACCTTTTTAAATTTAGGATTCATGTCAATAATAGCCCATGTATCTTTATTCGGAGGGAGATAAGTATCTTGTTTACCCAGAGCGGCTTCGTACAAGATCTTCTGCACCTCTTTGGTGGATAGATACTGAATGAAAGCCCACGCCTCTTTCTTATGCTTGGACTGTTCGAATATACCCATTATCCTCCCGCCTATGAATGCCGTTCTCTTGCCGGAAGGGCCTTTAGGCATCATGGCTATAGACCATTTACCGGCTATCTCCGGAGCTAAGAGGCTCAAGTCATCTATCTTCCAATTACCGGATATTGCCAGAGGAAAATCTCCGGTCCTCATGCCCTGCTCAAGAGGTATCTTAGTCTTCGGGACATTGTACTTCGTATAAAGCTCGGAAAAGAACTTCATAGCCGTTTCCGCTTCCGGAGAATCTATCGTGACGTGCGAATAATCGGACGAATAGTAGTCCCCGCCGGCCTGCCACAGAAATGGCGAGTATCCTATCCAGCTCAATGACCCCCAATCAAATATCATTCCCTTATTCAGCTTATTGAGATTCTCGAGTTCTGCCGTCAGTTCTTCCCAGGTGCGCGGAGGCTCTTTTATGGTATCATTTCTATAATATAGCACATACTCGGTCAGATCGAACGGCACGCCATATACTTTTCCTTTATATTCTATGGAATTCCATAGGCCGGAAAATACCGTCTTCTTTATAGCCCGGATCTCTTCCGGATATGCCGCCGCCAGATCTACCATCGCATCGAGAGTGCCGAACTCCGTACCCCAAGTAAGCCCAATAGTTCCTATATCCGGCGCAACACCCCCGGCTATTGAGGTCAGATATTTTGAATGCGCATCACCCCAGGATATGGCCTCGCAATTCACCTTTATCCCGGTCTTCTTCAAGAAATCTTCTGCAAGAGATCTTATCGTTATGGCCTGGCCTTCGGAGCCTATCAGCCACATCATTATCTCTGCGGCCTTCCCGCTGCCGGCATCATCGGCCTTCTTCCCGCATCCGTAAATTAACAGGCAACCTATAAGGACAAAAGCTATATTTCTTTTCATTTTTTTCGGGGCGTCCTATGGCTGCCTGACTTATATCCTAGCAAAAACCTGCTGCATCACAAGTGATGCCGCGCCGCAGGCTATTGAATCTTCTTCCAGGCTCGTAGGCACTATTCTGACGATCTTGAGGCTCTCTTCATAAGCCCATTTTTTCGCTCCATTACGCACAGCCGCCATAAATACTTCTCCGAGCTTTTCTACTCCCCGGCCTATCACCACGGCATCCGGATTGAATAAATTTATCAAGAACGATATTTTTGCCCCCAGATAGTCTCCGGCCTCCGCAAGCAAGGCCATTGCGACTTTATCATCTCCGGCTGCAGCTTCGACCACTATCTTTAAGGTTATTTTTTCGGGATTGCCTCCTGCTATATCCAATATCTTGGAAGAGGTTTTATTATCTCTGAAATAGGCCTTTGCACGCTGAACTATGCCTAAGTCTATACCTCTTGACCGGAAACCGCAGCCGTAATCATATTTGGCCCAGCAGTTATTGTCCTTGTAGTCCGGTGACGGCGGGTTTATATTTAATTCCCCGGCGCTCTTAGACGCGCCATAATATATCTCGCCGTTAAGTATAAGGCCGCAGGAGGAGTCAGAGCACATATAAATTATATTCTCAGCTTCCGTATTCAGCCCCAGCCCCATCCACTTCTCTCCGAGAGCTCCGGCGGTAGCATCGTGTTCTACTATGGTAGGAGCATCAAGGTCTTTTTCCAGCAGGGATTGTAGATTTGTATAGTTAAATAGGCCGCCTTTTTCTACCGCATACCTTACGACGCCCTTATAGCGATCGAGCACACCCCAGCTGCCTATGCCTATCCCTTTAAGCCTCTCTTTATCAATACCCGATTTATCGAAAGCATCGCGGGCGATCCCCCGTATCTTCTCGGTAAATTTATCCTGCGACTCTTCTTCTTTTTTGATTTTAGCCTTAGCGATTATCTTACCCGATGTGTCCAGGACGACAGCTATGGCATATGAATCCTCGGTTATATGGGGGCTGCCCAGGTCTATACCTATGGCGTAGCCATATTTGGCGTTTAGATCCAAAAGTTCGGGCCTGCGCCCTCCGGTGGATACGTCGTATCCGCGCTCGAGAACGAGGCCCTTTGCTATGTAGTCGTCTATGTAGTTAGATATCGTTACTATGTTTAAATGGGTTATCTTCGATATCTCGGCCCGCGATATCTGGCGGGTCCTTCTTATTATGTCGAGTATGGCCAGATTACGCCGCTCTTTTTCGGTAAAGCGGTCATTTCTTAAAACCCTTTCCCTTATGGCCATACTCCCCCCATTCGGTTGGTATTAGACTTGTTACCAGCTGGATTCTATATATATCACTCCGAAGGTCTTCCAGCCCTTGAATCCGCCCTTCATGAGCGCCCAATTCGAGACATACCTTATCCATGCGAACGTCAGGAATTTACTTGATGGTTTCAGTTTCAATACCGGCTTGAAGTATCTGTAAAGAAATACCAAAAATAGCACCACCCATATGGGCAGCCATACAGTGGCTACGCCCGTGACCAATGTCTGGATCATGTTTATCACTAACGCAAGCCCGAAAGCATGCATGAAGTGGTAGTCGCCTATGTAGATGATGCCGGGCATAAAGAATGGTATCACCGCCGTTATATAGTTAGGGGTATACTGAAGCTGTATCTCCAATACCTTTTTGGCATGCTTCTTCACAGCAAGCGGATGGCCGAAGCCGTAACCGAAAAGCTGCTTGCAATAAGCGGCTAATGTAACCCTGTGCATGTGATCCACTATGGCTGAGGGCTTGTAATAGAGCTTGAAGCCTTTCTTCAATATCCTAAGCGAGAAATCGACATCCTCGCTCGTTATCTCGTGCCAGAATTCTCTTCCTACAGCATCAGCCGCGACCTTGGAGACAGCCGCGTTTGCCGTAGCGAAAAAGGGGCTGTGCATATTGCCGTTCAACTCATGAGGAAGATCTTTCGTTATGCCGGGATAATATCCTTCGGTGGTCATAAGGCACCTTCCTGCCACGGTAAGGAATTTTGTCTCCTCGCAATAAGCTTCCACATCGTTATTGGGGTCTGTCCTCAATGTATGGATCTCGCCGCCTACCATACCTATCCTCGGGTCCATAAAGAAAGGCTCGAGTATCTTCTTTACCCAATCAACACGCGGCGCACAGTCGCCGTCCGTAAATAGTATATAGTCGCCTTTCGCCATCTTCAAAGCCGCATTTCTTGCTTCACCCGGCGATTTGGAATTAGGAACTATAACCAGTTTTATGAGGTCGTATTTCTTCTGCCATTCCCTTATTATTTCGACTGTCTTGTCGGTGGAACCGCCGTCGCCGAATACTATCTCCATTCTATCTTTGGGATAATCCACCCCCAAGAGATACTTTAAGTTAGTATCTATCGTCCTCTCTACGTTGCGTATAGGATTTATAATCGTTATAAATGGTAACTGCTGCATTGCCCCTAACCTCTCCTTTCTAAATTTAGCCCAACACCGCTTCCACTTTATGAACCTTGCCGTCATTGAATGCCGGCACCACATTACCCTCTATCTTCATTCCGTCAACCAAAAGGTGTTTAACCCCTTTATTTATGCCCTTTGGATTTTTCACCTCAATATCATAGGTTGCGGACCTGAAGACCCTCTTTACCTCGAAACGCTTCCATTTCTTCGGAATGCACGGGTCGATCACCAGCCCGTTATAATCCGGCCTGATGCCCAATATGTATTGGGATATCGCGACAAAGTTCCACGCTGCTGTCCCCGTAAGCCATGAATTCCTGGCGCGGCCGAAGTTCTTATTATGCTTTCCTGTTATGAACTGCGAATATATATAACCCTCCGTAAGATGGATATCCGCCATCTTATTCTTTGTGGGAGGCAGTATCGTCTTGTAGTATTTATACGCTGTCTCCCCCCTGCCCAGGATCGTTTCAGCTATCATAGCCCAAGGATTAGAATGGCAGAATATGCCGCCGTTCTCTTTTAAGCCGGGAGCGAATGTCGTGACTGCCCCGAACTTCTCATCATATTCGGTATACGGCGGATTTATCAGCATTATACCATACTCGGTATCCAAAAGTTTATTGACGCTGTCCATGCAGGTAAGGCCGCGCGCGCCTTCCGCTATACCGCTCATGACCGCCCATGATTGCGGAAGGAGATCTATATTGCCGCCCTCCTTGCACTTTGCCGATCCCACCGGCTGCTCATATTTATCTATACCCCGTATATACCATTTCCCGTCCCAAGCTTTTTTATTGAAATTATCCTTTATCTCGGAGGCAATGGCGCCGTATTTCTCATAATCTCCGGCGCGGTCAAGGAGTTTGGCCATAGTAAGAAACTCCTGTATCTCCATATATAAGAGCTCGGGAACCCACGTGGTCTCTGCGATGTCGTTATCTATGCCCAGGTTCAGGCAATCATTCCAATCAGCAAAGCGCATCTTCACAAAACCCTGCCTGCCTTTTTCGCTCAATACAAAGTCTATGGCCTTCTTAAGGTGTTCATACATCGGAGCGGGATCGCCGTCTATGAATTTAACCTTCTCGCTTAGGAAAGATATATCTCCGGTCTCCTTTATATATGCGGCAGTCGACATTATGAGCCATAGCGGATCGTCGGAATAACCGCCCTTCTCTCCCGTCTTAGTGAGGGGAAAGAACTTATGGTAGGAGGAACCGTTTTTGAATTGATTTTGCGCAAGCTCCGCAATCCGCGTCCTGGTCCTTTTAGGTATCGCATGCACAACGCCCAGGGTGTCCTGGTTCGAATCCCTGAAACCCATCCCCCTTCCTATTCCGGCCTCGTAATATGAAGCGAAGCGCGACCAGTTGAATGTAGTGCGACACTGGTACTGGTTCCATATATTCACCATAGAATCGACTTCGGGATCCGGGGTTTTTGCGTGGTAGTGGCCCAGGTATTTAGCCCAGTAAGACTTAAGTTCGTCGAGCTTCTTATAGACGTCCGTCTCTTTTAAATACTTCGAATAGGTCCTCTTCGCCTCTTCCTTAGTTTCGGCAACACCGAGGGAGAATATTACAGCCTTCGTCTCGCCTTTTTTAAGCGATATGCTTAAGGATATGCTAGCTATCGGATTGCCTCCCGAGGCCGTAGAACTAAACGACCTGCCTTTCTCTACCGCCTCCGGGTTTGATTCAGACCTATACCTGCCTATAAAATCCTCCCTATCGCAATCGTATCCCGATATCTTTTTATTACACCCGAAATACGACAACCCCAGCCTGCCGAACTTAGGGGCATAACCGGTCTGGTGAAATATGATATTGCCTTCGTTAACGGCGCTTGCTATGTTGAGCGTATACTGGAAATCGGTCATATCCATCTCGGCATGCCAAAGGCAGAACTCTAGGTAGGTAAATATCTTTATCTTGCGGGCCTTCGGGGAATCGTTCGTGATCTTAAGCGCCCAGAACTCCAAATTTTCCCCGAGCGGTACGAAATAATCGGTGCTGGCGGATATACCGGCGTATTTTGATCTGATCGCCGTATACCCCATGCCATGGCGGCATTCGTATTTATATCCTTTTTCTCTGTTTACCGGCCCCCCGGTAGCCGGCCAATAATCACCTGAGGCCTCATCACGCAGGTATATATATCTTCCGGGACGATCGACGGGGACGTTATTATATCGAAAACGCGAGATCCTTCTGTCCTTTGGATCCTTGTGAAAGCTGTATCCGCCTGCCGTATTCGATATGAGCGCGCAATACTCATCGCACCCCAGATAGTTTATCCATGGCGTCGGCGTATCGGGCCGAGTAATAACAAATTCCCTCGCCTTATCGTCAAAATATCCGTACTTCATCGTCTATTGAAAGATCCTCTAATCCGAAAGTTCTACGTTATCTATATAGATGGGGCCGCGGTAAGCGATCTTTCCGTTAGATTCAATACGTATACCTATCTTCTTTACATCCGCCCTGAAGCCGTCATCTATGAAACGCCTCCATGCCATACTTTCCGGCGTAAGATCCGCTTTTATTATCGTCCATTCACCCGGTGTGAGCGGTATAGACCTGTTCATCTCGGTCCATTTCCACTCGTCGCCCACGGTAAGTATGATCTTAGCTCTTAAGCCCCTCGGCGCACCGTTAGGCAGAAATATATCGGCCGATAAAAAGTTAAACGGGCTCCAATCGGTCACGTCGACAATGCGTTCTACATATGCGCCCTGCCACCCGGGAAGCCCTGAAAAATCCACACCCAGCTCAAGCGCATACTTTCCTTCGCTTGCGTTAAATTCAGAAACGCTTAAAGACCTGGCAACATGATCTTTCTTGGTCGTTGCCCAGTCCGGTATATCCCAGCCTTGGGGATCTTTTTCAAACGTGTATAGGGTTATCTCTCTTGCGTATGAAGGCCCTGCAAAAAGCGCAACTGTTAATAAAACCATAAAAAATATATTTAAGATTCTCATAAAAAAATAAGACCTTTATTTGTAGAGGGTTCTCTTAGGCGCCGGCTTCTTATACCACTCTCGTACAAGGTTCTGTGCGGGTTTATTCTGCGGTGTAAAGTTCTTATTCCCCGTGCCTCCCAGCCTCTTATTGGTCCCCCATTTCCACCAGTACACTCCGTAGAACCACTCCTTAGGCCAGAATAGTTCGAATATAGCGCGATAGCAGTCTTCCTGCAGTTTCATGTTAAGAGCCCCACCTGCAACCTCTTCCCATGGCCTTTTGGTGACACCATCCGCGGAACAATATCCTACTTCGGGGAATATTATAGGTTTATTCACTCTCTTCTGGAACTCCTCCATATCTTTTATCCATGGAGTCCATCCGGCCTTTATCTCTTCATAGGTAGGTATCTTATTATCTGATAAAGGAAAATACGCGTCTATGCCTACATAATCCATCTTATCCCAGAACTTTACATACTGATATTCGTCATGCCAGTTTGCGGCATATGTGAGCGGGCCTTTGTACGCTTCCCTTATCGGGGGTATTACTACTGTCTTCCACTTGTTTTCTTTGATAGTCGCCACTGAAGTAAGCTCCGTCCCGATGCAGAACATCTCGCACTTCGTCTCTTGGGCGATCTTTGCGTAATGGACGACGAAATCCCTATAATTTTCAAACCATACATCCCACTCGGGCTCAGTACTGCACATTATCTCTCCCCTAAAACCGCCTTCTATGCTGTCTGTAATGTCCAGATGAGGCTTAAGCATTACCTTCATGCCTAGTGAATGGGCTTCATTTATTATGCTGATTACGCTTGAGTCACTTGGAGTGCTATCGGTGGGGAACATTACGTTTGTAGAGCATTTTTCCTGGTACCAGGTGGGTACTATGGCAACCCAGGTTGTACCGATATCCTTAACGACCTTTATAGATTCACGGGAATTATTTGAGGCATAGGCATCCTTCGACCAGGTTACATAACACATGCCTTTCTGAAATTCAAAGGCCGATTTGGCGGCAAAACACCCGGTCTTGGAAACGCCCATATATCCTAGGAAGGCGGCCGCTATCAAAATAACTATAAGTACTGATGATCTCTTTTTCATATTGTTCCGGTTATTATACAATAATTATTCCGGGTTTGCAATCAAATTGCAAACCCGGAATACAGCAACTATTTACTTCGTCAATCTCAGATTGTCTACGTATATAGGACCGGCATATTCCGGTTTTTTGTTCGACTCGACCCTGACGGCCAGCTTACGCACATCTTTACGGAAGTTGTCGTCTACAATCGTCTTCTTCCAATCCTCGCTGCCCGGGGCAAGGTTTGCTGATATTGTAACCCATTCTCCCGGAACCAGCTGCACCGACTTTGCCATTTCCGTGAACTTCCAGTTCTCACCTACCGTGAGGACCATCTTTCCTTTAAGCCCGAGAGGAGCTGTCTTCGGTATGTATATATCTACCGATATCGCTTTATAGGGTGTCCAATCGAAATATTCGAAATCCTCCACAAGAGCGGCGGTCCACACCTTACCGGGAAACGCAGCATCTATCTTTAGCGACTGTTTCCCCTCGCTGGCAACATCTTGTGACACTGCTATGCTCTTCGCCACGTGATCTTCCTGTTCCATCGCCCAGTCAGGAATCTCAAAACCCTGAGTGTCTTTCTCAAAACCGAACAGCACCTTATCCTCGGCGTGCGCGGATATTGAGAATAGGCATGCGATGATCACTGCCATACCCAACATCATTATCTTTTTCATACAACACCTTCCTTTCTTTTAATTGCACTATTAGTATACATTTATAGCCATTAAATCTCCGTTAAAACAACATTAAATTATTCTAATCAAGCTTTGGCTACAAACCATCCATAGACTTGCGGGCTAAAGGCAGGGTTATCTTGAAGGTAGCGCCATCCCCGGGATGGCTTAAGACAGCGATACTGCCGCCATGGGCCTCGGCGATAGATTTGGCTATGCTAAGCCCCAGCCCAAATCCTGAACTTGAGCGGGATTTGTCCACACGGTAAAACCTGTCAAATATATGATCTATCTCATCCTTCGGTATCCCAGGGCCCGTATCTTTTACGCTTATATCGGCCGAGGTACCTCCCTTTACAGCAGAGACCTCTATCCTGCCTTTTTCCGGCGTATATTTGAACGCGTTCTCTATTATATTAAGGAACAGGATCTTTAGCTGGCTGGGATCCCCATATATCCACAAGCTTTCCGGGCTTGAGAATAACAATACTATCTCTTTTAATTCTGCCAGCCCTTTTGCATTATTCGTTATACCTTTCAGAAGCGCAGCAAGATCCAGCTTCTCGCTCTTCTGCGGCATCTCTTTTGAATCGAACTTGGCCAATATAAGAAGATTCTCCGCCAGCCTTATTATCCTGTCGGTTTCCTCCAGCGCGCTCCTTAATGTACCCTGATACTCTTCGTTTGACCTGGCTTTTTTAAGTATAACCTCAAATTCCCCCTTCAATATAGTAAGAGGCGTCTTTAATTCATGCGAAAGGTCCGCGAAGAGCCTGCGCTGGGTATTGAAAGCCGACTCGAGCCTCCCCAACATATCATTGAATGTCTCGGCCAATTTCTGGATCTCGTCTTTTGTATTCGGGATCTTCAATTTTACATGCATATTCTCGGCGCGTATCTTTAGTATAGTCTCTATCATGTTGTCCACGGGGTGGAGCGTCGCCTTGGCAAGGAATGCGCCCATGGCCCCTGTCACGAGTACCGTTATGGGAAAGAGTATAAACAATCCGACCTTCAGATTATTAAGGGCTATCGTTATCGACTCTATGGGGCTTGCCACCTGTACTATGTAAGCTACCTTATCTTCCTCAAACACAGGCGTTGTATATATCCTAAAGCCGGCTATGGTATCGAAACGCGCCTTACCCTGAAGAACCGGAATGAATTCGCCGCTCGGTATCGCACCCAATCCGGTTATGTTCTTAGAGGATGCTACAGCCCTGCCGTCCGTATCGAATATCTGCATCATTATGTCCAGTAACTTAGGGTCGCTCGATTCCTCTTTCACCCATCTTTGCGCTATTCTTGAGAAGTTGGTATTCCTGCGCTTTCGTAAAACTTCAGATGCGGCACCTCCATCCATAGATTCGAGATTGGCCGATTGCCAATATGTATCTATCGCCTGGGCAATACCTCCGGCCTTGGACTTAAGGAGTGTATCCATGTTGCTGTTTAAGCCCACATTGACATTACGATATAGTATGAAGCTGAAAGACGTGAGCGTCAGGGCGAGGATCGCCATGTAGAGGATCGTTATCTTAAATCTTATCGATTTTAAGAACATATCCCCTTCCGCGTATGGTGTGAATTAATTTCTTTTTGTGTCCGGTATCTATTTTATTCCTAAGGTAATTTATATATACGTCTATAACATTGGTAAATGTGTCGAAGTTGATGTCCCACACGTGCTCGGATATCATAGTCCTGGTAACTACATCCCCGGCATTCCGCATTAGGTATTCCAGCAGGGAATACTCTTTTACTGTAAGAGGTATGTCTTTTCCGGCGCGTGTCACTTTGTGTGTGGAAAAGTCCATTACAAGATCTTCAACCTGTATCGTCTTGGAAGACCGATTATCTCTTTTGCGCAGGACGGCGCGGATCCTGGCCAATAGCTCTTCAAAAGCAAACGGCTTTGTCATATAGTCGTCGGCGCCCAGGTCAAGCCCCGCGACCTTATCCTTAGTAGTATCTTTTGCGGTTAGCATTATTACGGGGGAGAATATCTTAGTCTTGCGGAGCTCTTTAAACAGGCTGTGGCCATCAAGCTTCGGCAGCATCAGGTCCAGCAGGATCAGGTCGTATTCACCGGTCTTGGCCAGGAATAAACCCTGTTCGCCGTCATACGCCGAATCTACGGCGTAGCCCTCTTCCTTAAGACCGCGCTTTATGAAGTCGGCAATCTTCTTCTCGTCTTCGACTACGAGTATGCGCATATGCTCCGCTCAATAATTTCCCGTACTCTAATGGCGGCACCTTCGTGGCCGCCTTCCGCTCGTCGCAAATTTGGATTGGGCAACCAAATTTGCTGTGATAAAATTTTGATGGCCAATGAACCTGTAAACACACAGATAATTGAACAGTTTCATTGTCCTGCTGCATTGCCAAGAGGTATCAAAATTTTATAACATTCGCTCCAGGCGGACCACAAATATGCCGCCATTGCAGTGCGAACGGAAAAATTTTTTGCTAAGTAAAAAGGCTACCCGGCCACGTGGGTTGAGCCGTAAATTTTGCGATGAACTTCACTAATACTTAATTTAAATTTAAAGACATAACGGTAACTACATAAACTATAGCAATCCTTGACGAGCAAAATTAGGCAAAACCCACTGGCCGGGTCAAGCCTTTTAATTCCCGGGAAGCAAAAATTTTTATTTGAGCCTCTTGAACCACTCCGATAATATCTTCTCGCCCTTTTTGCCCCGCAGCGTATATCCGAGAGGACCTATGTCGGGCCTG
>Ga0247841_10004585_pt1 | contig 23512 bp, 15 predicted proteins | sample LaCruzMarch2015__2_FD_192410 | JGI IMG/M metagenome (GOLD analysis project Ga0247841, IMG submission 192410) | Freshwater microbial communities from meromictic Lake La Cruz, Castile-La Mancha, Spain - LaCruzMarch2015_18m | ecosystem: Environmental > Aquatic > Freshwater > Lake | place: Spain... | reverse complement strand
GGCGTCAACAACAAGATCAAAGTCATCAAGCGGATCGCCTACGGCTATCATGATCTCGCCTACTTCTCGCTCAAGGTTATCCAAGCGTTTCAACCCCGTACGGTTCAACCAAACGGGAGATGAACCATAAATATAAGCGGATCAACTAATGTCATCGTGGGCGATCACAATAGCCAGACATTAACCCAAACTGTTCGCGATCTTATTGCCTTCATTGAGTCATCCAACGCAACCGCTGAGCAGAAAGGCGAGGCGAAAGGCCTATTGCGCAAGTTTCTTGAGCACCCATTGCTGACCTCAATTGCTGGTGGGGCAATCGGGCTATTATAGTTAAATGCTCTTTATCCATGTTTGATTTAGCGAGGCAAAGCTATGAAGATCAATGTCATTAAAGTAAGCGCGCGGCTTGCTTCAGGCGCAACGAGCATTGCGCTATTTGCTGTGTTATTGGTCTTGTCAGCTACGGTAGCGGTGGCGGGTGTCGGCATCACCAGCGCGCCAGCGCGCGTGGCGTGGGATGTCGGCAGTTACACCGTGGCAGGCACGAACACCAGCGATATTGTTGGCAATATGTGGGTGTCGAACACGACGGCAGGCGGCGCGGCAATTAGTCTAAGTCGTAGCGGTGTTTCCTTTGTTGCGCAGGCAATCGCGCTACAAGGCGGCAAGAACTACATCACCGTTTATGGTACAAATGCGGCGGGCGATGTCAGCAGTGATACATTCAACATTTGGCGCTATAACATTGACGGAAGCGGGCAGCAAGCGGGATCGAAGTACGGCCGGCGATTGCGGGGCATGCTGGTCGGCTGGGGAGATAATTGGGCTGGCCAGACAATCTGTCCGAGCGGCAATGATTTTGTCGCGGTGGCGGCGGGCTATTATCATTCGCTGGCGTTGCGCAGCGATGGCACGCTAATCGGCTGGGGTGGGAATCCAAAAGGCCAGACGAACTGTCCGAGTGGCAATTATTTTGTCGCGGTGGCGGCGGGCAGTGAGCATTCGCTGGCGTTGCACAGCGATGGCACGCTGGTCGGCTGGGGTTACAATAATCATGGCCAGACCAATTGTCCGATCGGGACTAATTTTGTGGCAGTGGCGGCGGGCGAGTACCATTCGCTGGCGCTGCGCAGCAATGGCACACTGGTCGGCTGGGGCGGCAACGGAGATATTTATTATGGCCAGACCAACTGTCCGAGCGGGAGCAATTTTGTTGCAGTGGCGGCAGGTGCATACCATTCGCTGGCGTTGCGTAGTGATGGCTCGGTGGTCGGCTGGGGTTACAATGGGCATGGCCAGACCAACTGTCCGAGCGGCAATGATTTTGTGGCAGTGGCGGCGGGCGGCAGTCATTCGTTGGCGTTGCGTAGCGATGGCAAGTTGGTCGGCTGGGGCTACAATGGTTATGGCCAGACCAACTGTCCGGGCGACAGCACTTTTGTCGCACTGGCGGCGGGAGGGTACCATTCGATGGCGTTGCGCAGCGATGGCACGCTGGTCGGCTGGGGCGGCAGCGGAAGTAGTTACCAAGGTCAGACCAACTGTCCATGCGGGACTAATTTTGTCGCGGTGGCGGCGGGAGAGTTTCATTCGCTGTCTATCATATTCTTCCCGTTTTCTGGTGTCGGCATCACTGGCGCGCCGGCGCGCGTGGCGTGGGATGTCGCCAGCTACGCGGTGGCAGGCACGAACACCAGCGATATTGACGGAGACATGTCGGTGTCGAATGCAACGTTGGGCGGCGCGGCGATTAGTTTCAGCCGCAGCGGACTTGCGTTTGTCGCGCCGGCCATAGCGCTACAGATCGGCAAGAACTACATTTGTGTATATGCGACAAAAGCAGCGCGTGTTGTCAGTAGCGATACAATCAACATTTGGCGCTATAACATAGACGGCAGCGGACAGCAATCGGGATCGAAATACGGCCGGCGGTGGCGCGGCAGGCTGGTCGGCTGGGGTTCCAATGGTGCTGGCCAGATCAACTGCCCGGCGGGGAATGATTTTGTCGCGGTGGCGGCGGGCGGCGGGCATTCGCTGGCATTACGCAACGATGGCACGCTGGTCGGCTGGGGTGACAATGAGTATGGCCTGACAAACTGTCCGAGCGGCAATGATTTTGTCGCGGTGGCAGCGGGCTATTATCATTCGCTGGCGTTGCGCAGCGATAGCACGCTGGTCGGCTGGGGTCAAAATGATGAAGGCCAGACCAACTGCCCGAGTGGGAATGATTTTGTCGCAGTGGCTGGGGGCGAGTATCATTCGCTGGCGTTGCGCAGCGATGGCACTTTGGTCGGCTGGGGCAATAATCAGGATCTCCAGATCAACTGCCCGAACGGGAGTAACTATATCGCGGTGGCGGCGGGCCTTTATCATTCGCTGGCGTTGCGCAGCGATGGCACTTTGGTCGGCTGGGGCAATAATGAATTTGGCCAGGCCAAATGCCCATCGGGTAACAACTATGTCGCGGTGGCGGCTGGAGAATGTCATTCACTGGCGTTGCGCCGCGATGGCACGCTGGTCGGCTGGGGCTGGAATTACTATGGCCTGACCAACTGTCCGAGCAGAAGTAATTTTGTCGCGGTGGGGGCGGGCGGGTATCATTCGCAGGCGTTGCGCCGCGATGGCACGCTGGTCGGCTGGGGTGACAATGGGTCTGGCAATACCAACTGTCCGAGTGGTAATGGTTTTGTAGCTATGGCGGCGGGCTATTATCATTCGCTGGCTATCAAATTAAGCCCATTGGTGGATATTACCAATGCTGATGCTCTTGTGAGCTACGACACCACACGTTACACGATCGGCGGGACTAACTCACCTTTGATGGGTGCCACGAATCGCGTGGTGGGCACAATGTGGTGGTCAAACGCACTGAATAGCGCTGAGGGGACTTTTCCCGTTGCTCAAATTTGGAGCATCGGCAATATTCCATTGAACTTTGGGACAAATGTGATTGGCGTGTGTGGCACGAATGTTTATGGATGGCTTGGTTATGACAGTGTGATCATAAAGCGCTCATTACCGGTTGGCACACAGATTGGTTTAGTAGCTCCTATTGACAATTATTTGACCAATCAATTCAAAATTGGTTTCAACGTCGGATATGGCGATGCCATTGTGTATAAATACTTGGCAACAAATAGCACGCCGGTGTTTGACGCTCCTCATATGTTCCCATACACAACCAGCTTAACTTTTAACGGTACTGGCTCGATCTACTGGACGGCGCTTGGCTATGACAGCGGCTACATTGATCATTGGGCGTTTGAGACCAATCGCCTGACGATTCAGAAGACCCTGACGCCGGGCGTGCATTTGGTGGCGCCTGCAACTGGTACGCGCTTGACCAATGTCTTTGCGTGCAAGCTGATCGCGGACTATGGTGCGGCAACGGTGGATCGGCAGTTATCCATAATTAACGCTGCAAGCTGGTTTGCGTATGATGCGGAAAATCCGGTTGTGTTTAATAATGTCGGCACGTACCGCTGGACGGCGCGCGGTAGAACTGAGGCGGGCTGGTGGTATGCGCCGGAAACGAATACGCTGATCGTGACGACCAATTACAGCGGCGGCAGCGCCATATTTCTAGTAGAGCCAGCAGATGACAGCGTAGCGACAAATTTCACGCCCAGTTTTCGCGTGCTGACCTATGGCGCGGCGTTTGCCTTTGCGCAGGTCGCGATTGACAATGAAGCATTTGAGACAATCTCATTTCCGACCAACATAGAATTATCGGACGGACAGCATCAATGGACGGCGCGCGGCGGCGTGCTGCCGGGGCCGGTGTACACCTATGCGCCGGCGACGAACACGTTCACGGTCTTGCCCGAGGGATTGAGCGCAGGCATAGCCGCGCTCATCCTGATGGTGTTGGCAGCGCGCAGACGATCCCGGCTGCGGACGGCACCGTCTGCAATCGTCAAGAAATGACAATTGTAAATCAGGCGCGGCGTGCCTCGCGTGGCCGCCACCATTAGACAAGTGAGTATTATGCACAGCCATTTAATTAGGCCGCCTGAACCAAACCGATTGTCCACGCCGGGAACCTACAAGAATGAGGACATAGGATTTACATGAAATCTCTCATCAGGATTCCCATTGTTGCTTTACTGTTTTCAGCGGTCATTCTCACAAATGCAACTCGATTAGCAGGCAATCCCGTTGGCGACTTCACGAACTATTATGCAAGACTTATTGACTTGAACGGAATAGTATATCGCAACGTGACAGTGCGCGGAAGCGGGCAAAGCAATTGTGTGTATCTCATGCACTCTCAAGGCAAAACATTGATTTATTTGCAATATTTGCCCGACAACATATTGTCCGATCTTGGTCTTGCATGTAATGTGGCACGGCGACCAACGTCTCATGAGAGAAATAGAACTCAGGAACTTCTGCGTACCGAATTGCGGTGCGAAAATGAGCGGCTCGCAACAGAAAAATTTGAAATGGCACTTGCAAAGCGGCACATAAACGAGCGGCTCGCAGCAGAACAGCTTGAAAAATCATCTAAAATCATCTTGGAACAGTTGAGAAAGGATCAGTCACTCAGTGATTATGTTTTTGTGATCCCATGCGTGTGGTTCCCAGTGCTCGTTTTTTTGTTCGCGCTGGCGGCTCGTATTATATTTAGCATTACAGAATACATCAAATGCGCCAGAATGTCACCGAGTGAGTTAAAGGATTATAAATTGAAACTGAGTTATGGGACGGTCATCCCCGATCTGAGTTATGGAACGGTCATCCCCAAACTGATCTGCCCGCATTGCCAAGTAGGAGGACAGGTCAGGCTCAAGCGCAGTGAGCAAAAGAAAGGTATAAGCCGCGTCAAGGCAACTGCGGCCGTGTTGACAGCCGGCATATCGCTTATCGCCACCGGGATTTCGGGAAAAGAATCATGTACTCAAGCCCATTGCGACAACTGCGGCTCGACTTGGATCATATAGTAGGCATTGCCTGAACCCTGTGAGTCCTGAAGAATCGCGCGCCGTCCTGACGATAATAAAGAAACGGCCGCGATATGCGCCTTTTGATCAGGTTCCTTAATAAATTTGTTTGTGACGATCCAATTTATTACGTCCTTTGACAGCCAGCGCCTGTTTTGTGTACAATTTGTCTTTCGGTAATGAACAACTATTGAGGATGTTTATGTGGCTGTATCCATTGCTGACCATGAGCTTCTTCGGCGCGACGTTCGGCGTCGGGCTGGCCTATGCCTCGCGCAAGTTTGCGGTGAAGACCGACCCGCGCGTGCAGGAAGTGTTGGACGCGCTGCCGGGCGTCAACTGCGGCGGCTGCGGCTTTGCGGGTTGTGCCGGCTATGCCGAGGCGGTCGCGGCCGGCAATGCGGCGCCCAACCTGTGTTCGCCGGGCGGGCCGGATGTGGTGCACAAGCTGTGCGCGATTCTCGGCGTCAGTGCGGATATCAGTGAGCGGCGCGTCGCCATGGTGCGCTGCGCCGGCGCGGCCACCGCCGTGCGCGATGCCGCCTATGCCGGCGTGCAAACCTGTGCCTTGGCCGCCTTGGTCGGCGAGGGCTTTTTGGCCTGCAAGAATGGCTGCCTGTTGTATGGCGATTGTGTCCAGGCGTGCGCCTTCGACGCCCTGGAATGGACGCCGGGCAGCGTGCCCCGCGTGCGGGAAGACAAATGCACCGCCTGCCGCAAATGCGTCGCCGTGTGCCCGAAAGCATTGATCACTGTGCGGCCGGAATCAAAGAATGTCCAGGTGGTCTGCCGCTCGCAGGATCGCGGCGCGATTGCCAAACAAAAATGCGCGCTGGCCTGTATTGCCTGCACAAAATGTGTCAAGACCTGCCCGGTGCAGGCGATCAGCATGGATGGCTACGTCGCCGTCATTGACAGTGCCGCCTGCACGCTCTGCGGCAAATGTGTCGAGGCCTGCCCAACTCATGCGATTCAACAAGCCCATGCGGCCGCCTAGCGCAATGAGCAAGCGCGATTTGAGCCATGTGCGGCGCGTGGTCGTCAAAATCGGCACCAGCACCCTGACGAAAACCAACGGCGATGTGGATGCTGCCTGGGTGCGCCAGTTTGCCGTGCAAGTCAGCGCGCTGCGCAAACAACGGATCGAGGTGATTGTGGTCTCCTCCGGCGCAATTGGCGCGGGCTGCTTTGTGCTGGGCTTGAAAAAACGCCCGGCTTCGCTGGCCGAAAAGCAGGCGGCCGCCGCCGTCGGCCAAGCCCGCTTGATGCGCGTCTACAAAGATGCGTTCCGCCGCGTCAAGCTGCCCGTCGCGCAAATTCTGCTGACCTATGACGACCTTGACAGCAAGCTGCGCTGCAAGAACGCGCAGAACACCCTGTCCGCCTTGCTGCACATGGATGTCGTCCCGATTATCAATGAAAATGACACCGTTGCCGTCGAAGAAATCAAGTTTGGCGACAATGATCACCTCAGCGCCTTGACCGTCGAATTGATCAAGGCCGATCTGCTACTGCTGCTAACCGACGTTGAGGGCGTCCTCACCACGACCGATGTCGGCCAACCGTCGCGCGTCATTCCGCTCATCACGCCCGAAACGTGGATCTCGGTCTGGCGCATGGTCGGCGGCGCAACCAATGCCCGCGGCACCGGCGGAATGCAAAGCAAAATGCAAGCGGCCCACAGCGTGGTCGCGCTCGACGGGCGCGCCGTCATTGCCGGCGGCGGGACACCGCGCGTGCTTGAACGCATTCTGGCCGGCGAGCCGCTCGGCACCTTCTTCACCCCGTGACGGCACCGCGCATTGATTACGTTAGCACGAATCGCACGCTGACCACGCCGGCGGCCGCGCCGGTTTTGTTTACCGAGGCGTTGTTCATGGGCCTCGCGCCGGATGGCGGCTTGTTCATGCCAACCTCCCTGCCGCAGTTTTCCCCGGCCGACTTGGAGGCCTTGCGCGGCGCATCGTATGCCGACGTTGCCTTCCATATTCTGCGGCCGTTTTTAGCGGGCGTGCTCGATGACGCCACCCTGCGCGCGCTCACCCATGCCGCCTACAATTTTCCCGTCCCCATCGAGCAATTCGAACATGACACCTGGCTGCTGCGCCTCGATCAGGGCCCGACGGCTTCATTCAAGGATTTTGCCGCGCGCGGCATGGCCCGCGTCATGCACGCGCTCAAACCCGCCGGCGCGCAGATCACCATTCTGGTCGCCACCTCGGGTGACACCGGCAGCGCCGTCGGCGAGGCCTGTCACGGCCTGGATGGCGTGCGCGTGGTCATTGTGTATCCGGCGCGCGAAGTCAGCCCGGTGCAAAAGCGCCAGCTTGACTGCATCGGCGGCAATGTCCAAGCGCTTGCGCTGGACGGCACGTTTGACGAGTGCCAGGCGCTGGTCAAGCGCGCCTTTCTCGATCCCGCCCTCGCGCCGTTGCATCTGACCTCGGCCAATTCCATCAATATTGGCCGGATCCTCCCGCAGACCATTTATTATTTTTACGCATGGCTGCAGGCGGCGCAGGCGCACGAACCGCTGCTGTTCTCGATCCCCGCGGGCAATTTCGGCAATGCATTCGGCTGCGAACTGGCGCGCCGCATGGGCCTGCCGGTCGCGCGCATGATCCTGGCCGTCAATGCCAACGACGAATTTCCGCGCTTTCTCGAGACCGGCGTGTACCAGCCAGTGGTGCCTTCGCGCGCCTGCCTCTCCAACGCGATGAACGTCGGCAATCCCAGCAATCTGGCGCGCTTTTTTGACAGCTATGGCGGCACGCTCGACCAGGCCGGCACCGTCCGGCGCCTGCCGGATCTTGCGGCCATGCGCCGCACTCTGTTTTCGGTTTCGATCAGCGACGCGGAGACGCTGCAGACCATGCGCGACGTCTATCGCCGCCATGCAATCCTGCTGGAGCCGCACGGCGCCGTCGGCGTGGCCGCATTGCGCCACTATTATGCCAGCCATCCGAAGACTCGCGCCGTCTGCCTCGCAACGGCACATCCCTCCAAATATGCCGAACTCATTCGGCAGGAATTGGCGGCGGAAGCGCCGTATCACCCGTCGTTACTGGCGCTTGACCAGCGGCGCGGCGCGGCGCACACGATCCCCAACGATTATCACTCTCTCCAAGAACACCTGCTGCACTATGAAGCATGAATGGATCAAAGTATTTTCACCGGCGACGATTGGCAACATCGGTCCCGGTTTCGATGTTTTGGGCTTGGCAGTCAAGGGCTGGGGCGACACCGTTGAGGCGCGCCGCGCGCCCGCCGGCGTGGTCATCAGCGCCATTACGAGCGCGCAGCCCCTCAGCAAAGACCCGCGCCGCAACACGGCCGGCATCGCCGCCAAGCTCATCCTGGATTTGCTGGGCGTCAAGGGCGGGCTTGAATTGAAACTGAAAAAAGGCCTGCCCGTCGGCTCGGGCCTTGGCTCCAGCGCCGCCTCGGCCGCCGCCGGCGCCTTTGCCGCAAATTACTTGTACCATGGCGGGCTGACCAAAGAACAACTTATTCTGCCGGCGACCAAAGCGGAAGAAATCGTCTCGGGCGGCTTCTTTGCCGATAATACCGCGCCCGCCTTGCTCGGCGGCGCAACCCTGACACGCTCGTGCGTGCCGCTCGATATTACCCGGATCGGCTCGATTCGCAAATTGCATCTGGTGCTGGTGACGCCCAACATTGTGGTCTTGACGCGCCACGCGCGCCAGATTCTGCCGGACAGCGTGCCCATGAAGGATTTTGTGTACAACATGGCCAACACGGCCCTGATCACCGCCGCCTTTGCAAAAAACGACTATTCACTGTTCGCGCGCAGCTTGCACGATGTGGTCGTCGAGCCGGTGCGCGCACACTTGATCAAGGGCTTTGCCCAAGTCAAAGAAACCGCGCTGCAGGCCGGCGCCGACGGCGTCGCCATTTCCGGCTCGGGCCCAACTGTCTTTGCCATCACCGACAACATCCGCAAAGCGCGCTTCATCGAGCAGCAAATGGTGATGGCCTTCATCGAGCACGGTGTCAAATCGCGCAGCATTGTCACGTCAGTCGATGCGGAAGGCACGCGCCTGATTGACTAAAACGCGATGCGATAAGCTCAATTGAATTTGAGCACGCCAAAGAACACATCCTTTTGATATAATGAAATAAAAGGAGTTGATCAGCATGACACGTGAATTCAATGTGGTGATCGAACGCGACGAAGACGGCTACTTGGTGGCGACCGTGCCTGCGTTGCGGGGCTGCCACACACAAGCGAAGTCGCTGGATGCCTTGATGAAGAGAGTCCGCGAGGCGATTGAGTTGTGTTTAGAAGTCGAGGAACCCGCCACAAATCAATTTGTGGGTGTTCAGCGCATCGCCGTCAACGCATGAGTATCCTTCCGGCAATGTCCGGTGTGGCACTGATCAAGGCTTTGCGCAAACTTGGTTTTGAGGTCGTGCGCACAAAAGGAAGCCACAAAAGCACCTGTAGGGCCTAAAACGCGATGCGGAAATCGCGATAGGCGCCGCTGGGCACGACCGGCATACTTTGCACGTCGGTGATGTAGTGCGCGTGCGGCCCGCCGCGGATCGCGCGCAGCAGCTCGGCAATCTCCGCGGGCGCGCCTTCCACATACAGATGCACCGTGCCGTCGGACATGTTTTTCACATAGCCCGTCACGGCATAGCCCTGCGCCAGGCGCAGGACGGTGTAGCGGAACCCGACGCCCTGCACCTGCCCGTGATATTCCACGGTAAACGCCGCCGGGGTTGTCGTCATACCCCATTATATCATTCTACTACGGTGGTGCAGAATGATGCGTGCCACAAGGTAACTAAACTGGCGAGCCCCGCCACCGGCGTGGATCGGTGGGCGCAACAACAACGGTCAATCGCCGAACCCGGGAACAACGCAGTGTGGGCGGTTGAAAATCCGGGTGCAGATCGCTATACTACTGGTGTGCAAAACAATGGACAGGACATGGCCCAGGCTTTTGACATTACCCAGACCCGCGACCGCAGCGGCACGTGCCTTGCACTGCGCGGCGTCCTGGCGGTGGACAATGCCACGCCGGCGCTGGCAGCGGTGCGTGCGGCGGTGGCCGGCCTGCCGGCCGGCGCCCTGACGGTGGACTTGTGCGGCCTACAGTATTGTGACGCGGCCGGCGCCGCCGTCTTGTGCGAGATCAACCGCGTCTGCCATGCCACGCAGCGCCGCCTGTGCTTCACCGGCGCCACCGCCAAAGTGCAGGGCTTGCTGGCGCTGCTCAACATGGATCTGCTGGCCCGCCCGGTCTGCCTGATCCACCCGCCCCGGCCGCATATCGTCCTGCGTCTGGGCGCGGCCGGGCTGCAATTTGCGGCGGACATCCGCGCGCTGCTGTTCTTCGTCCAGGATGCGCTCATGGCACTGGGTTATTCGCTGCTGCACCCGCGCGCGATCCGCCGCCGCGAGCTGTTGGTGTATCTCGACCGCGTCGGCGTGGATGCCGTGCCGATTACCATGCTGATTAATTTCCTGCTGGGCGTCACGCTGGCGTTTCTGGGCGCCGAGCAGTTGCGCCAATTCGGCGCCGATATTTATGTCGCCGATCTGGTCGGCATCGCGATGGCCCAGCAAATCGGGCCGATCATGACCGGCATCCTGCTGGCCGGCCGGTCCGGCGCGGCCTTTGCCGCCGAGATTGGCACCATGAAAGTGGCCGAAGAAGTGGATGCCCTGGTGGCCATGGGCTTTGATCCGCAACGCTTCCTGGTGATGCCGAAAGTGCTGGCGGCGCTGATCGCCATGCCGTGCCTGCTGCTGATCGCCAGCGCCACCGGCATTATCGGCGGCGCGCTGGTCGGCATGTCATTTCTGGGTTTGACGGCGGATGCCTATTTCAACGAAACATACAAGGCCCTGTCCTTGTGGATCATCATGCAGGGCATGCTCAAGGGCGTGGCCTTTGCCGTGCTGGCGGCGGGCGTGGGCTGCATGCGCGGCCTGCAAGTGCGCGGCGGGGCCGAGGGCGTCGGGCGCTCCACGACCTCGGCCGTGGTCAGCGGCATTTTCCTGATCATTATTGCCAATGCGCTCTTCACCCTTTTGTTTCAATATATCTAAGCCGCATGCCTGATGACGTCCTCATATCTGTCCGTGACCTGACCACCGGCTATGGTGACCAGCTCATTCATGAGCATCTTTCGTTCGAGGTGCGGCGCGGCGAAATCCTGATGGTGGTCGGCGCCAGCGGCTGCGGCAAGAGCACCTTGCTGCGGCATCTGATCGGCGTGCAGCAGCCGCTTGCCGGCGAAATCTGGCTGGAGGGCGAGAACCTGACCGCCAGCCGCGGCGCGGCCCGCACGCGCATCCTGCGCAAGTTCGGCGTGCTGTTCCAGTCCGGCGCGCTGTTCGGCTCGCTGACCCTGGCCGAAAACATCGCGCTGCTGCTGGATGAATACACCAGCCTGCCGCAGGCAACCAAGGAGGTGATCACGCGCATCAAGCTGGCGCTGGTCAACCTGAGCGGCTACGAAAATTACCTGCCGTCGCAGATCAGCGGCGGCATGAAAAAGCGCGCCGGCCTGGCGCGCGCCATGGCGCTCGACCCGCTCCTGCTCTTTTTTGACGAGCCGTCGGCCGGGCTCGACCCGATCACCTCGGCCGAACTCGACCGCCTGATCCTGCAGCTCAATGCCAGCCTGGGCGCCACGATGGTGATCGTGACCCATGAGTTGGCCAGCATTTTCGCCGTGGCGCAGCGCGTCATCATGCTTGACAAGAACAGCAAAGGCATTATTGCCGAAGGCCGGCCGGCCGCGCTGCGCGATCACGCGCCCAATCCGGTCGTGCATGCGTTTTTCAACCGCGAATTACTTTCAGTCACACCATGACAAGGACTCTCCATGGCAAATAACGAAGCCCGCACGTTGCGCGTCGGCGTGTTCCTCCTGGTGGGCATCATCCTGCTGGTTGCGGTGGTGATGCTTTTTTTCGCCCGCCGTTATTTCAGCGACACGCGCCACTATGCCACCTATTTTTACGAGAGCATTCAAGGGCTGGATCGCACCGCGCCGGTCAAGTTCAGCGGGTTGCAGATCGGGCACGTCAGCGCCATTCGCATCGCGCCGGACGGCACGCTGATCGAAGTCGTGATGGACATCAATCGCACGTTCAAGATCCACCGCACCAACCTGGTGGCGCGCCTGCAGAATGCCGGTATTACCGGGATCAGGTACATCGAGCTCTCGTTGCGCGCCGACCGCAAGCATCTTGAGCCGAAGCGGGCCTTCAAGTCCGCTTTTCTCGTGATTCCCTCGTATCCCGCGGCGCAGATGTCTGACCTGCTCGACACCATGAACACAAAAATGCAGGGCATCGACACGGCCAGCATCTCGACCGGCATGGTCGCCGCCCTGCAGCAAATCAACTCCTTTTTCGCCACCAACACCTGGCAGCCGATCTTTGTCCAACTGAGCACCAGCGTCGCCACCGCCGACCGCATCAGCAAAGAACTCGATGGCTACATCACCTCCGGCGGCATGTCCAATCTGATTGCCGACGCGACCGCCACAATCCAGCACTTGCGCACGATCAGCGAGCATATCAAGCCAGACGAGGTGGATCGCATGCTGCGCGAACTGACCAGCCTGACCGCGCGGCTGAACGCCAGCGTCTACACCATCGACAGCAATCTGCAGCCGATGCTGCAGGTCATGCAGCAGACCATGGACAATCTGCGCTCATTCAGCGAGGCGCTCAAGACGCGCCCGTCGCAAACCATGTTTGGTCAACCTGTCAAACGGGAGCAATAATGCCAACCTGCCTTTCTCGCCCAATTACCTGCCTGAGTGTCGTGGCCATGCTGCTGTATGGCTGTGGTTCCTTTGACAACTTGGTCAAACAGCCGGCGGCGGAGATCGACCGTTATGCACTCGATTATCCAGCGCCCAAGCCCACCAGCGCCGCGCCCGTGGCGCAAACAATCATGATCTTGCCGGTCAGCATCGCTGCGGAATATGACCGCGACGCCTTGGTGTACCGCGACGAGCAGCACCGCGCGGGCTTGTACGCCTACGATCAGTGGATCGCCAGCCCGGCCAAGCAAATGACGGAAAAACTGGTGCGCGACTTTGAGGCCGCCCGCGTCTTCCAGGCCGTCTTTACCGCCGGCGCATTTCAAAAGCCCGACTACGCGCTCTACAGCAATATTCGCGAACTGGGTGAACGCCGCGAAAAAAACGCCCGCTTTGGCGCCGTCGCCATGTCGTTTACGCTGACCTACGCGCGCACGGAGGCCGCCACGCCGTCGATTGTCTTTCAGCGCGAATATGTCCGCCGCGTGCCCTGCGCTGACACCAGCCGCACGGCACTGGTCGCCGCCATGTGCAGCGCCATGCAGCAGACGGTCAGCAATCTCGTCGGCGATGTGCGCGCCGCCGTGCAAAAACCATGATCCACGCAATCTTTGTCTGGCCTCCCCACCGAGCTTGTCTCGGTGGAAGGAAAGATTGGGAAGAGCGCCGGCGCACGCGGGTTTTCTCAATCTTGTTCACCCACGGCGCAAGGCCGTGGGGGTCTTTGGATACCTACCCGCAGCACACCATTGCCAGTCATGATTCGGAGATGGTGCGCGGCGCCGGATCTGGCTCCGTAAATCTGCTCACCCCGCGCGCACAACCAACCATGCACTGCCTGCTTGCACTGCTCCTCTGGCTAGGCAGCCTGTTCCTGCCGGCGGCCGGCAACGCCGCGACCAATGCCCCGGTCGGCCTCCCCGACCCGCCTGCCGTGGCGCTGCCGGAGACCGTCTTGGATCAGATCGTGGTCGTGCGCGGCACGCAAGGCTCCGGCACCGGCTTTATTGCCCGCGACGGCAGCAATACCTATCTGTACTCGAATGTGCATGTCTTGATGGGCAACCGCGGCATGGCGTTCGCCAACAGCCGCGGCACGCACTTCAAGCCGCTGGCGTTCGAGGCGGCCAGTGATCGCGACCTGGTGCGGATCACCATCGCCAGTCCGCCCGCGAATGGTTTGCGGATCATTGAGCCGCGCGGCTTGCAGCAAACCGTCGTGGTCTGCGGCAATGCCGAGGGCGAAGAGGTGATGCGCCAAATTGGCGGGTTGCTGATCGGCATTGGCCCGGCCAAAATCGAGACCAGCGCGAAGTTTGTCAAAGGCCACAGTGGCAGTCCAATCCTTGCCACCAACGGTGCCGTGCTCGGCATCGCCACCTATGTGCGGCGCGCCAACACCGACTGGGTCAACACCAACACGCCGTTCACGGTCACGCGCCGCTTTGGCTATCGGGTGGACAACGTGCCCGGCTGGGTGCGGGTGCAGCCGAAACGGTTTGCGGACGAAGCCGGCCTGGTGCAGGCGCGCGAAGCGCAATTGGAGACCCTGACCGAAATGATCGGCCTGTGGGCCCATAATCCCTATTGGATCGAATTGCCGCCGGAAGCCCTGCCGCAGGGCCTGCCGGAATGGGTGCGGTCGCACAACCAATGGGTGGTCGACAACAAGCGGCGGATGCGCACGGCGCGCGCTGACAACAGTAAGATCCGCGAACTGACCCGCGATTTCCACCAAAAACTGAAAGGCGAAGTCGAGGCCCTGAAAGCGGAAATCAGCAAGCTCAAATACAAACCGCCGCCGCAATGGCACTTGCGCTTCTTTGCCAATTACTGGGCGGATCTCGATGAATGGCAGGCCGGCCTGCTGAAAGGCATTGATTACCTGCAGACGCTGCACACCTCGTACGACCCGGTGGAATTGCAAAATGGAGAACCGCAATGAAGACGCACGGAAAACCGATCGCCCTTTGTGTGCTGCTGGCCATAAGCGCGCTGGCCAATCCGCCGCGTGACGGCGTGGGTGGCAGCACCGCGTCTGACTCGGCGCGTGCGCGCAAACAGGCCGCGGCATTCAGCGCCGCAATCAACCAGCCCAATCCGCGCATGGCGGCGCAACGCGCCCAAGACAGGGATGCCCTGCGCGCCCGCGACCAGCGTGCCTGCAACGGCGGTGCCGCGGAGGTCACGCAGGAGATGACCGCGGCGGTGACGGACCGCGTGCTGGTCGTGCTGGTCGAGTTCGCGGGAACCAACCGGTTCACGTGGACGCCCGGCGTCAGCGTCTGGGATCCGTTTGGCCAGTGCAATCCCGCCGAGTATAATGGTTACAGCGTTGGCGATGCCGCCGCGTCCGTGTTCATGGCCACCAATCACAATGTCTCGACGCCGACCAACTTCACCTACAGCGGCCCGCTGCACAACGAGATCGCGACGCCATGGTCGGCCGAGGACGCCTCGGGCAGCATGATCTGGACGCCGGACTTCAACACGGCGTACTACGCGAACATTGTTTCCGGCGACGGCGTCGTGTTCTCGTTCACGCGCACCAATGGCTCGGCGGTGTACAGCGACTACACGGGCAAGTCCGTGCGCGGCTACTTCGACGACATGTCGGCCGGGCGGCATCTGGTGCAGGGCGACGTGGTGGGCTGGGTGCGCGTGACGAACTCGGTCTGGTGGTACGGCGCGGACCTGTGCCCGGGCGCGCGGTCGGGCGCCCAGTCCGCTTACGCCCTGAGCGGCGGGATACCCGGCGCGGGCACGCCGCAGTCGCTGGTGCTCGACGCGCTCCGCGCCGTGAAGGCGGCCAATCCAGCGTTCCCCTGGGCCCAGTACGACCAAAACGGCGACGGTGAGATTGACCATCTGTGGATCATCCATGCCGGCTTGGGCGAGGACGACAGCACCAACTTGCTCAACCGCACGGCGTATGGCGAAGGCGGCTTGTGGTCGCAGGCCGACACCATTGCCGGCACCAACGAGATCGTGCCCGGCGTGCGCGTGGGTCCATTTCTGATGGCGCCCGAGAACTGCGGCATCAGCGTCCTGGCGCACGAGTACGCTCACAATCTTGGCGCGGTCGACCTGCTGGCCTATGGCGGCGGTGTGGCATCGCCTGGCTTCTGGACGTTGATGGGCGACAACTGGAACGGGTTTCCCACCGGCTTTCTGCCACCCAGCCTCGATCCGCGGAATTTGGATGACTGGGGCTGGCTCGAGCCGCAGGTGCTGTCCATTCCCAGCGTGACGACCGTGGTGGTGGGCCAGGCCAGCGCGTTTCCGGGCGGCGCCAACGTGCAGCGCGGCGTGCGCCTGCTGCTGCCCGACCAAGAGATTCCGCGGATCGTCAAGCCATGCGGCTCGTACGAATGGTGGGGCGGCAAAGAAGATTTAGCCAACGCCATGATGACGCTGAAGATCCCGGTGGCCATTCCCACCAACGGCGCGGCGCTCACGTTTGATCTTGCCTACGACATCGAGGAGGAATGGGATTTTCTCTGGGTTCAGGTGTCGGCGAACGGCGGTGCCGCATGGACAACACTGACCAACAACCATACCATTTCCACCCATGTGGATGGCTGGATCGGCGGCTTGTACGGCTTTACGGGCGACCTTGCCGCCGCGGGCATCGGCGGATTTAGCGGCTATAATTCCTCGTTTCCCGCATTTGAGCAGCAAGCGTTCAACCTGGCGCGCTTCGCCGGCTCGAACCTGCTCGTCCGCTTTTGGTACATGACCGACTGGGGCACGGTTTACGAGGGTCCCTACATGGACAATGTCGCCATCATCGCCGAAGGCGCCACCAACTTCTTCGATGACGCCGAACAGGGGGACACCAACTGGACCTATGCCGCGCCATGGGCATGCGTGGGCGCCACCAACTTCGTGCCCCATGCCTACTACCTGCAATGGCGCAATGTCAATGCAGGCGGCGGCTATGACATCGGCCTAGGCGATGCGCGCTGGGAATTCGGCCCGGCAAACGGCGGCCTGCTGGTCTGGTACGACAACAGCAAGTATGCGGACAACGAGGTGAGAAATTACCTGTTCGACACGCCGGGTGCGGGCCCGAAAGGCCGGTTGCTGCTGGTGGATGCGCATCCCGAGCCATACCGCGATCCGTACTGGGTGACCTATGGCTACACCAACGAGGGCGCCAATGTAACCAGCCGGTCACTGATGCGCGACGCAGCCTTCAGCCTGCGCAATGCCGTGCCGTTCATCATGAAGCCGGGCAATGTCTACACCAACACTGCATTTCCCGGCAGGCCCGCAGTGAGCACATTCAGCGATGCGCTGGGCTATTATCCGGGCTCGGAACTCGTCTCGCGTGGGCCGGGCTATGTCCCGGCTTCCTACAAGTGGGTGACGGCGCAATACGATGCGAGCGTGGTGATCCCCTCGAAAGTATTCTACGGCATCAAGGCGCCGGGCTACACCCGCAACCAGGAGTTCCGTTACAGTGCCCAACGTGTCATGCCTGCGGGCCTGCTGGGTTGCTACTTTTTAGGCGTGAACACCGGCCTCGGCTATGATGGCGGTTCAGGCAACCCCGTGGACGTCGCCGGCCAGCACGGCTGGAACGTCCGCATCCTGAGCCAGTCGGACAGCATGGCCACGCTGCTGATCAGCGTCACCACGATCGCGCCGCCCGTCAATGTCGAGCCCGCGGACGGTGCGACCGGCGTGGCCCAACTCGCCACGCTGGTGTCCACCAATTTCACCGACTCGAGCCCGGCAGCCACGCACATCGCCAGCCAATGGCAGATCAGCACCGCTGCGGCGTTCATTACCACCATTTGGGACAGCGGCGAGGATGCCCTGCATCTGGCATCCGTGACCGTGCCGGCCGGCGCGCTTGGCATCCTCAACGAATATTACTGGCGCGTGCGCTACAAGGATTCGTTCGGGGCGTGGAGCGCGTTCTCGGCGCCCACGCGGTTTAGCACGACGGACAACCCGCGCTATGCCGCCATCAACGGCGCGGCCATCTGGCCCTATGACTCCTGGTGCAGCGCCGCATCGAACATTCAGGATGCCATTGACGCCGCGGTGCTGGGCGCGTCCGTCTTTGTATCGAACGGCGTGTATCCACTCGCCGCGCAACTCATGCTTACCAACGGCAACACCGTGCGCGGTGTTGCCGGCGCGGGTGCCACGATGCTTTTTTGCACCGGCGCAGTCGGTCGCGGCGCACTGCTCGCGCATCCCCGCGCTGTCCTCGACGGCTTCACCGTCACCAACGGCACGATGGCCGGCCCGGGCGGCGGCGTCTACCTCGCCACCGGCACCGTGCGCAACTGCGTCATCATCGGCAACAAGGCCGTGGCGGCCGCGGGCGGCGGCGTGTATGCGCTGAACGCCACGCTCGAAGCATGCACCATCAGCGGCAATGCCGCGGGTACGCTGGGCGGCGGTGTGTACGCCGTGCGTTCCGCCATCGCCGGCTGCACCGTCATCGGGAACACGGCCGGCGATTCCGGCGGCGGCATGGCCGCCCTGACCAGCGTGGTGACCACCTGCATCATCCAGGATAATCTCTGCATGAACCGTGGCGGCGGCGTGTATGCCACGGCCGTCGTCATGCGCACCTGCCTGGTGTCCGGCAATCTTGCCGGGCAGGACGCCGGCGGCATGTACCTCGCGGGTAACTGTTCCATCGAATGCTGCACGCTGGCCGGCAATCAGGCGGGCACGGGCATCCATGGCGGCCTCGCGGCCGAACCAAACACCAGAACCAGCATGGTGCTCAACTCGATCCTCCGGCTCAACCAGCCGTTGAATGCCGATGCCGGCGCGAATGTTGCCTATGCGTTCTCCTGTGTCACGCCCGAAGTGTCCGGCACGGCCATGATCACGAACGACCCGCTCTTCGTCGCCGCGGGCGCGGGCAACTACCGGCTGCTTATGGGATCGCCCTGCATTGACGCCGGCACCAACCAGCCGTGGATGGTGGCCGCGACCGACCTCGACGGCCATCCGCGCATCTGCAACGACCTGGTGGACATGGGCTGCTATGAGCTCGTGCCGGAACCCGCGGCTGCGGCGCTGGCGGTCATGGCGTGGTGCGTATGCGCTGTGCGCCGGCGCGCAGGGTGCCGCTGCACTGATTGACCGCCGCACATTCGCCCGTCTTCCACGTGTCGCCGATCGAACGCAATCGGCACAAAATGTTAATTGTGCAAGCCTGACATCCCGCCAGCAACATTGGCGTGGCCGCACCTGTCACCTGCCACGCTGCACGTACGCCACGCGCTCCGCGCGGGGCATGCTGCCGCTGCATCGCGCCACCCCGCCAGCAACATTGGCGTGGCCGCATCTGTCACCTGCCACGCTGCACGTACGCCACGCGCTCCGCGCGGGGCATGCTGCCGCTGCCGCCCCGCCTTGCCATTCTTCCAGCCTTCCAGTCATCCACCCTTCCATATCTGCAACCACCGACTACTGCATACCGAACACCACTCCATGCCCCAATGCTGCAAGTCCCTGTAGCTGCGAGCGCCAATCGCGGTACCGCCGCACTGGCTGGCCGCTTCGCAACTGGTTTCACCGATTATTCAATTGATGATGAGGCGCGTCGTGAAGTGCATGCCGTGCGCGATCCCGTGGCGCCGGCGCTACCGTCGCCCGCAAGAATGAATCGTTAACCATACAAAGCGGTTTGAAAATCGCTGCCAGTGGCGGGATGCGGCCGCGCGGCGGGTGGACAGCGCCAGTGCCCGCCCGGCGCGCGCATGGTAATATGCTATACTATTCTAATGAATGGTGCCATCCACACACACGGGCCGCGCCGCTGGCGGGCGGCGCTTGGTTGCTTGACGTTGTTGTGCGCCCTGCCGGCGGCGGCGGTCGTGATTAACGAGTTGCATTACAATCCGGCGGGCAGCGAGGATGTCACCGAATTTATTGAATTCTACAACAGCGGCGCGGATGCCGTGGCGCTGGGCGGCTGGACGATGAGCGCCGGCGTGGATTTCACGTTCCCGGCCGGCGCGCTGATCCCGGCGCAGGGCTACCTTGTGCTGGCACAAATCCCGGGCGCGTTTGCGGCGATGTATCCGGGCGTCAGCAATGTGTATGGTCCTTTCGCCAATGGCACAAAACTGGACAACAGCGGTGAGCGGGTGGCGCTGAGCGACCATGGTGGTGGCGTGGTGTGCGAGGTGACCTACCGCGACGACCCGCCGTGGCCGACCGCGCCGGACGGCAACGGCCCGAGCTTGGAGTTGCAGCAGCCGTTGCTGCCGCCGCAACTGGCCGTGAGTTGGGCCGCCAGCAAAGTCACGGGCGGTACGCCCAGCGCGCGCAACTCGACCTGGCTGGGCGACACCGCCGTCATTGACCAGGGCAGCACGCCGGCGTATCCGCCGGCCGGGCAGTCGTTCACCATCACCGCCATCGTCTTGGCGCCGACCAATGTTGCAAGTCTTGTGCTGTATTATCATACCAATCAAGACAGCGAAACCTCCGTGAACATGGCCGATGACGGCCTGCATCAGGACGGCAGCGCGGATGATCGCGTGTATGGCGCGCAAGTGCCGGGCTTTCCGGACGCAACCTACGTGTACTACTACTACCACTTACTGCTGGTGAATGGCAGCGCCTACGATTTCCCCGTGGCGGTGACCAATGAAGCTAACAGTCCCTGGTTGCTGCTGCGCCTGTCCTACAATGGTTTGGAGACGCAAGTGGCGCCGCGCTCGTTCTGGCAGACCATCTCCACCACCGGCGTGGCGACATCGAGCCGCTTGTACGCCTATTTGGGCGGCCCAGGCGAGATCCTGCTCGACGACGTGGCCATCACGCTGGGCACGACGCAGTACGTGCGCAACGGCAGTTTCACGAGCAACGCCGCCGACTGGACCATGGCCGGCAATCATAGCGGCTCGGTGTTCGACGGCAGCGACGGCAACAGCGCGCCCGGCTGCTTGCGCATCGTGGCGACCGACGCGGGCAATGGCTCGGGCGGCAATCATGTGCGCTGCGACACCAGTCCGGCGTTGACCCCCACCGGCCCGGTCTATACGCTCAGTTTCGCCTACCGCGCGCCCACCATGGCCGTACACGACTGGTACACCTGCTCGATTGGCGTGACCAACTGGAATCTCTTGTGCATCAACGAAGTGCTGCCGTGGAATGCCACCGGCATTACCGATGAAGACGGTGCCACCTCCGACTGGATTGAAGTCTACAACAGCGGGACGAATGCCATGAATCTGTATGGCGTCGGCTTGTCCGATGACGACGACGATCCGTTTCTCTGGCGCTTCCCGGACTGCGTCATCGCGCCGCACGGCTTCCTGCTGGTGTACGCCTCGGAGAAAAATCGCACCACGCCGCGCTTGCACACCAATTTCAAACTGGATGCGCAAGGCGAGACATTGTGTCTGACGGCGCCAAGCGGACTGCGGATACAGCACCTGACGTACGACCCGGTGCCGGCCGACGTCTCGCGCGGCAGTGTGCCGGACGGCGGTTCGAGCAACGTCTATTTCACGACGCCGACCCCGGCCGGGCCGAACACCACCGCCTACTATGCGGCGATGACCGAGCAGCCGCGGTTCTCGCGCCCGGGCGGCTTCTTCAGCGGCACGCTCGCGCTCACCATCAGCGTGCAGTCCGCCGGCGCGCACATCCGTTACACGCTCGACAACAGCACGCCGACGGCCGCGTCCACGCTCTACACCAACGCCCTGAGCATTAAGACCACCACGTATGTCAAGGCGCGCGCGTTTCAAGACGGCTTGCTGCCCGGGCCGGTCGCAACGCATGCCTATTATGCCACGCTGCCGGGCTATGTCACCTGGTCTTTGTTGCCGATCATCGTGGTGGACACGCTCGGCGGGGTGATTCCAGACGAACCCAAGATCATGGCGCGCATGGGCGTGCTTGACCGTGGCCCCGGCCAGACCAATCTGATCACGGATCCGTTCACCCAGTACGAAGGCATGATTGGCATTGAACAGCGCGGCAAATCATCGCAGGGCTTTCCCAAGAAACAATACGGCATTGAGTTGCGCACGGATGACGGCGCCGGCACGGACGCGGCGCTGCTGGGCTTCCCAGCCGAAAGCGATTTCATTCTGAATGCCAACTATTCCGACAAAACCCTGATGCGCAATGTCTTTGCCTATGACCGCTCGAACGACCAAGGCCAGTACGCCGTGCGCACGCGCTATTGCGAAATGATCCTCAACGGCGCCTACAACGGCGTCTACATCTTCATGGAGAAGATCAAGCGCGATGATCACCGCGTCGACATTGCCAAACTGCGCTCGTCCATGAATGTCATGCCGGATATTTCCGGCGGCTATATTCTGAAAATCGACAAGCTCGACACCTACGACACCTACTTCTACACCAGTAACGGCACCGAGCTGGTGCATGTCTACCCGCAGGGCACGGACATCACCATGCCGCAGAAAAACTGGATCACGGCCTATATGAATGAGTTTGAGGCCGTGCTCAAAAGCGCCGCGTTTGCCAACCCGACCAATGGCTATGCCAAATACATTGATGTGGCCTCGTTTGTGGATCACTATATCCTGATTGAGATGACGCGTAATATTGACGGGTTTCGGATCAGCTTCTACCTGTACAAGGATCGCGAGGGCAAGCTGGTGGCCGGGCCGCCGTGGGATTTTGACTTGTCGTGCGGCAACGCCAATTACTCTAGCTGCTACATGACCAACGGCTGGTACACGGAGTACGATCGGCCGTTTTGGTGGACGCGCCTGCTGCAGGACGCGCAATTCCAGCGCGCCTGCCGCGCGCGCTGGAACGCCCTGCGCAAGGGCACCTTCGCGGTGCCCGATGCCACCGGCTTTTTGGCCCGCACGGCCGCGTCGCTCAATGGCGCGCAGCAGCGCAACTTCGTGCGCTGGCCGATTCTCGGCACCTATATCTGGCCCAACTGGTATATCGGCCAGACCTACGCGCAAGAAGTCGCCTGGATGCAGCAGTGGGTGCGCGGCCGCATCGGCTGGATCGACAGTCAATGGCCGGTGGTGCTGGCCGACTTCAGTGCCACGCTGACCAACGCCATCATTGGCGAAACAATCACGTTCACCGACACGTCGACCGGCGCGCATTCCGTGCGCTGGTGGTCGTTTGGCGATGGCACCACCAGCAGCCTCGCAACACCCAACAAACAGTACGCGGCCATCGGCGTCTACACCGTGCAACTGGTGATCAGCAATGCGCCGGCGGCGTATGGCTGGATCAGCGACACGACCGCGCGCACAAACTACATCACGATTCTGCCGGAGCCCGGCGGGTTGTTGCTGGGCCTGCTGGCGTTGTGCGGTGCGCGGCGCCATCGCCGGATGGCACCGGCTCCCACGTTGGTTCAATCGCAGCGCTGCCCGCTTCACCGGGCTTGCCCCGGTGGACGGAAAGATTGACCCGGCGGCGGGAGGGTCGCCGGCCCGGCGATCACGCCCTTTCCTGCACCATCGCCTATGCCTACGATAATCTTGACAATCGCACCAACATGCTGATTGCGCCCGCCAGTGTCAACGGCGCGGCCATTCATTGCTTCGTGCATCATTGCTTCGTGCATTTGACTATTCGCCGCCCTTCTGCTACACTGTTCGCGCAACGTTTGATGACACCATGAATCCAGCCATTAAAAATGCTATAATAATTCAGTCCGGCAGTCCGGCAGTCCGGCAGTCCGGCAGTCCGGCAGTCCGGCAGTCCGGCAGTCCGGCAGTCCGGCAGTCCGGCAGTCCGGCAGTCCGGCAGTCCGG
>Ga0247841_10004584_pt1 | contig 23517 bp, 17 predicted proteins | sample LaCruzMarch2015__2_FD_192410 | JGI IMG/M metagenome (GOLD analysis project Ga0247841, IMG submission 192410) | Freshwater microbial communities from meromictic Lake La Cruz, Castile-La Mancha, Spain - LaCruzMarch2015_18m | ecosystem: Environmental > Aquatic > Freshwater > Lake | place: Spain... | reverse complement strand
TAACTGCTCCTTCCAACCTTTCTTCAAAAACAAAATAGTAGAAATGCATAAACATGTCAACTAGATTTCTATTGACTTTTAATAGAGTAACAGGACGAAACTAAGTAACTCGGCACGTTAGTGCCGTATCATGATGGATGAGATAATCGAACCCTGCAGTGGTGACACAAATGAGCATGGATGCATCCGACAGACCACTTACCATTCTATCAGGCAGTGCCGGACTGTTTCGTTTGTATCTTTCCTTCCACGGCACTAACGTGCCGAGTTACTTAGTTTCGTCCTACGGACTTCAGGCAGACTTCCCATGGATTTTCTAAGAATGAGGTCATTTCCTGCTTTTTTTCTGCTCAATCGTAAGTTGGATATCTGTCGTAATTTAGTCGATAACTAGTTGGGATTAGTTCGACTGGATCTCGACTGGATATCAATAGGGTTCCGAGATATAAAAGAGCGTCAAAAAAGAAAAATTAATGAAAGATGTGGGAATATTCCTGATTGCAAATGAGGAAGAAATGAATAGGATGAGGGAAATTTCCATGCAAAAATTTGTTGCTTTCTTTCGGATAATCCCAGCGGGATTTTTTATATTTATTAGCCCATGAATTTATTCATGGGTAAAGAGATAAATCAAACGAACCCCAGCGGGGTTTTATATTGTGGAATTGATATTTTTAGAATATTATCCCCTGCAACAAATTCTGAATAGGAAACCCTGATGGGGTTAATTTGAACTGCACAAATATCCCCACGAATAAATTCATGGGCTATCGAATGCAAAACCCTGACGGGGTTGATTTGAACTGCATATCTATCCCCATGAATGAATTCATGCGCTATCGAATGCAAAACCATGATATGTTTGCCGGCTGGATATTGTGTTGTGTTCAGGCATTAATTTCAGCCTGTAACACATGTTTTATACTTGTTGAGAGTGGGGGGATTGTTTCCCTCCACTCTAACAGATACATTCTTATGTGCAAAGGGTACAAAAACCTGTGCATTCAACAGGAAAAAATCCTGTATTATTGCTTCACACAAAAAATACGGCAGTTTCAAAGGGTCGGCAAACAAGAATTATGCCAAATTGAAAAATAATTTCAAATAAGCCCTGCTTTTCCTTGACAAAATAAGATGAGTCCTTAATTTTAGGATTATGGAAGAACATAAAATTCGAGCGGAAAAACTCGTTAAAATATACGGAAAACGACGCGTCGTAAATGAGCTTAGTCTGGAAATTGCCCAAGGTGAAGTTGTGGCTATACTTGGTCCCAACGGTGCAGGAAAAACCACGACGTTTTATATGATACTCGGCTTGGCACGTCCCAATGCCGGAAAAGTTTATTTTAATGATATTGATATCACCAAAAAGCCGATGTTCAAAAGAGCCAGACTTGGCATCGGGTATCTTGCCCAAGCCCCTTCCATTTTTCATAAGCTCTCGGTTGAAGATAATATTATGGCAATTCTGGAAACCCTGAGACTTTCAAGAAAGGAAAGACTGCACAAGCTGGAAGAATATCTGGCAGAGCTAAATCTCACCCCCCTTGCCAAGCAAAAAGCCTATACCTTATCAGGCGGTGAAAGACGCAAACTGGAAATCACCCGTGCCTTGGTTACAAACCCCAAGTTTCTGTTTATGGACGAGCCTTTTGCCGGGGTTGACCCGATTGCCGTTTCTGATATTCAGGATATTATCGGCAAGCTCAAAGAAAAGAGCATTGGCATCATGATTACTGACCACAATGTAGTTGAGACTTTGAAAATCGTCAACCGCGCTTATATTATCTATGAAGGCAAGATAATTGTTTCTGGTACAAGCCAGGAACTGGTGAATGATGAACAGGCGCGGGAACTATATTTGGGTGAAAGATTTCAGATGAATACGGTGTTTTAATAGAAATGGCATCTTTGGAACATATTCTCTCGCTCAGGCAAAAGCAGGAACTGGCTCTCAAGCCAAAGATGCTGCAATCGCTCAAAATGCTGTCTCTGCCTGCTCTGGAGCTGGAGGTTTATATCAAACAGGAGCTGGTCAATAATCCCCTGCTGGAACTCAGAGAAGATAAAGATGAGGAGGATTTGGAAGAATTCACTCCTGAAAGCAGCTCTGTGGAAAGTGAAACCCCGCTTGAAACTCCAGCCAGCGACCCTGAATTTGGGCAAACCCTTTCCGAAGCCAAAGAATTGACCGATACTCTTGACCAATGGAACGAATTTCATCAGGATTATGAACCGCATGGTGGTGGCGATGATAATGAACACACAGAATTTCTCATCCGCTACGAAGAAGACGGTAAATTCAAGTTTCTGGAAGCGCTCTATCCCTTTGACCTCACTGATAATGAGCTGGAATTTGCCACAGAACTGGTTGAAAACTGTGACACTTATGGGTTTTTACCCCGAGAATTCAATCTATATGCTGCCGCCAAAGTTTATGGCATCAATCATCATAATGCAGACAGGATTCATGCACTTATTCTAAACCTCAGCCCACAGGGTATCACAGCCAGAAATCTGTCTGAATGTTTGATGGCACAATTGACCCCGGAACAAAAGAGAAACAGAATATTAGTCGGATTGGTCAACGAGCAATTTGATAATCTGATTCACCGCCGTTACCAGAAGATTGCTTCCTTTTTCTGCGTTTCAGAAGACATAATCATGGCTGCCAGAGAACAGGTTTCACATCTCGACCCCAAACCGGGTTTGAGGATACTGGCTTCCAGCAACAATTACATTTTCCCTGATGTCACAATCAAAAAGATTGAAGAGGAGTTCATAGTCATCATCAATGATATGATAACTCCCAATATTGTAATCAGTTCACGCTACCGTAAGATGATTACGAGGGGTTTCAAAGACAAGGAAACGATGCAGTTTGTGCGTGATAAAATCAATTCCGCCAAGTTCCTGATTAAGTCTATCTATATGCGGATGCGGACTTTGGAGCGGGTATCCCTTTCCATTATTAAACACCAGAAAGATTTCTTTTACAATGGCTCGGGAGTTATGCTGCCTCTCACTTATTCGGTTATTGCACAGGATTTGGGAGTCAGCGAATCAACCATCTCCAGAGTTGTGAAGCATAAATATGCAGAAACACCTTACGGAATATACGGATTGAAGGATTTCTTTACTTCCACAGCCGGCAAAGATGACAACTATGAATCTGTTTCACGCCAGAGAGTCAAATCACACATTCTGAAACTAATCGAAACTGAAACAAAGGATAATCCCTTGAGTGACCAGGAATTAGTGGAGAGAATGCTCTCGGAAGGACTGACGATTTCGCGCAGGATAATTGCCAAATACAGGGATGAAATGGGAATTCTGAATAGCCGTTTGCGAAAGGGCAACGATAAATAGACAGGAGAGAGTTTGAAGCATTATCGGGTTGCAATAATTGGTGGCGGACCCGGAGGTTATGAGGCTGCCATCAGGCTAAATCAATATGGCATTGATTGTGTCGTTGTGGAAAAATCCCGGCTGGGTGGTATCTGCCTGAATTGGGGCTGTATTCCCACCAAAGCGTTGGTCAAATCATCCGAGCTTTGGCATGAGATAGCTGAGGCTGAGACTTATGGCTTAGCAGCTAAACAAGAAACCTTGGATTATGCCAGGCTGTTTGCCAGGAAGAACGAAGTTGTGGAGAAACTGGTTTCGGGAGTGGAATTTCTCTTTAGGAAGAGACAGATTCCCGTGCTGCTTACCAAAGCTCTGTCCATTACTAAGACTGATGAAAGGTTTTCCATAAAGCTTGAAACTGAAGAAGACATCAGCTCTGATTATGTGATTATTGCCACAGGCTCGGTTCCCAAGGAACTTCCCAATCTAAAAATTGACGAAAAGGATATACTTTCCTCAACCGGAATCCTGCAGATGGAGCAATTACCAAAATCCTTAGCTGTAATCGGCGGAGGGGTGGTCGGATGTGAATTTGCCTCTGTCTATAACGCGCTCGGGGTTGCAGTTCATTTGATTGAGTTTTTGCCCGCAATTTTATCCACTGAAGATGATGAAGTGGCAAAACGCCTGCAGATGTGCCTCAAAAAAGCTGGTATCAAGATTAAAACAGGCGTTGGCGTAAACAGCTACTACAAAGCTAACGACAACATTATTCTAAAACTCTCAGACGACTCTGAATTGGCAGTTGAAAAAGCTCTGCTTTGCGTTGGAAGGACTCCCATGCAGAGTGTTAATTTTCTGCCGGCAGAACCTGTCTCAGATCACGGAGCTATCCAAATAGACCAATACATGAGAACTGATATTCCCAATGTCTATGCTATTGGAGATGTTACGGGCAAATTGCCTTTGGCGCATACAGCCAGCAAACAAGGATTGCTGGTGGCTGAGCATATTCTTTCGATTGAACAGAAAACGCCTATACACTTTGACGAGCTTATCTATGAGAATATTCCCAGATGCACTTTCACAAATCCTGAGGTGAGTTCTTGTGGACTCACAGAAAAGCAGGCTTTAGATAAATACAAAGAAATCAAAATTGGCAGATTCCCTTTTTCTGCCAATGGAAAAGCTTTAGCAGGAGGTAATACAAACGGTTTTGTTAAAATTATCGCCACGGCGGATGATTTTCAGTTGGTGGGGATGCATATCCTCGGTCCCAATGCAGCGGAACTAATAGCTCAGGGCAGCATCCTAATCAATCTCAAAGCCACGGCAGCAGATGTCGAAAAAGTGGTGTTTGCACATCCGACCTTGTCGGAAGCAATCATGGAAGCAATCGAAGACCTCAAAGGTCTGTCGATTCACAAAATATAATAACCAAGGAGGTTTAATCATGCAGATTACAATTACAGCCAGACACTTTGAATTAACCAAAGCCATCCGTGATCATGTCGAAACGGCTTGCCTGAAACTGGATAAGTATTTCGACCAGATAATTACAATCCACATAATCCTGGCTTGGGAAAATAACCGAAATCTCTGCGAAATGTCACTGCATGCCTCAAAATTTGGTCTTCAAAGTCAATCTGAAGAGGTTGACATGTATCTGACAATCGATAACACCATCGACAAGATGGAAGCGCAGATTAAAAAGCTCAAAGACAGAGTCACCGACCATCATAAACATTCAATCAAAGAATATGATGACTATTCCAGAGCTTCGCTCTACCAAACCAATTCCAATAATCAGTCCAAGAAGCTGATTAAAACCAAGCGGGTGGTTCCTGAAACCTTAACTGTTCAGGAAGCTATTTCCAAATTGGATGCATCCGATGAAGGCTATTTCATTTTCAAAAACGTAGAAACCGATGGCATTAATGTCTTGGTGAGAAAAGACGAAACGCATTTCAAATTATTCGAGCCTTAATAAATCAGGGGAGGGCAACCTCCCCTGTTAATTAGTGAGAATTACTAATGAAAGAGATTACTGTTAGGGACTTTTTTGACGCCAAGAAGAAGGATTTGGCTCTGTCTTTGGTTACAGAGCCGGCGACTTTGAATAAAAAGATAACTTCTCCCCATGTAAACCGTCCCGGTTTGGCACTGGCAGGCTACACAGAAGTTTTTGCTGCGGAAAGATTGCAGGTCTTTGGAGAAACTGAAGTCCGTTATCTGCAGACCTTTGATGAAGAAAGCCTCTTCCCCCGCATGAAAGAAGTTTTTACCAATGACATCCCCTGCATCATTGTTGCCAAAGGACTGACCCTGCCTCCCATCATTGAATATCTGGCAAACGATATGAATATCGCCATTCTCTCCAGCCGGCTTTCCACGATACACGTGTTTCAGTTACTAACCAAGTATCTGCACGAAGTCTTTGCACTGGAAAAGACGATTCATGCCACCTTGGTTGATGTGTTTGGACTGGGAGTTTTGCTAACGGGAAAAAGCGGTATCGGAAAAAGTGAATGCGCCCTTGACCTGATTCACAGAGGTCACAGCCTGATTGGCGACGACATGATAAACATGCGCTTTATCAATGACCATCTGCTGGGAAAACCCGGAAAAGAATTCGGCTATTTCATGGAAATCCGTGGCGTTGGCTTGATTAACGTGGAAAAGATGTTTGGCATTGAACGGGTTCGTCATCAGAAAAACATCGATATGCAGATTGAATTGATGCCCTGGCAAGAGAACATGGACTATGAACGCATCGGTCTGTCCGACAATTATGTAGAACATCTGGGAGTCAGAGTCCCCGTGATTTATCTGCCTGTTTCTCCCGGCAAGAATGTATCTGTGATTGTCGAAGTCGCTGCCATGAATCTCATTCTCAGGCATGAAGGTTATGATGCTGCAGAGGATTGGAACCGCAAAGTGCATGATGAGATAAAAAGAAAAACCAAGCTTAAGAACATCGATGCTTCGGCGGATGAAGATGATAACAAAGCAGATTACCGTCGAGAATAAACTGGGACTGCATGCCAGACCCTCAGCCCTGCTGGTAAAAACTGCCACCAAGTTCAGGTCTGATTTCTTTATCGAGAAGGACGGGATGCGGGTCAACGGCAAAAGCATCATGGGTGTCATGATGCTGGCTGCAGAAATGAGTTCCCAGTTATTGTTGGTAGCTGACGGAGTGGACGAAACTTATCTGCTGGAAGAGATTTCAGCCATGTTTAAAGCACGTTTTGACGAGGATTGATGCAGCTTTTTCAAGGTTTAGCCATATCGGGTTCAATCTTTATCGGAAAGGTTAAAATTCTCCAAACACTTGAATTTCAGATAACTCAAAAGAAGATTTATTCAGACCAAATATCCGCAGAACTCCAGAAACTTAATGACAGCATCAAACTCTTTGAACAGGATATTTCTATCCGTTTGCAGCAGCCTGAAACAACTCAAATAAATAAAGACATTTTAAATACGCATCTGCTGATTGCTACTGATATCGAAATCTATAAAATATTGGAAAAGGCTATCTCGAAAGACCTGATGTCTGCCCCTCAGGCTGTTTTCTCTGCCTTTGAACAAATAATCAGCAACTTTAAGCAGATGGACAATAACTACTTTGCTCAGCGGGCAGATGATTACAAAGATGTTGCTCATGGTCTGTTAAAATTGCTGCTTGGCATTCAGGACGAAGAAATCACCTTTAGGGCAGACGACATTGTTTTTATGCCGGAAATAACGCCCAGCCAGGTCTCAAGTTTTGCTCAGAAAGGCATGAAAGCCTATTGTACTGAAAGCGGTAGCTATGTTTCACACAGCTCTATTCTCACTCGTGCTTTGGGACTGACAGCTTTGGTTGCAGGGGAAAACCTTATTTCGAATCTATCCGAAGGAGACATTGCAATACTTGATTCAGAGCAGAACCGCATTATCATCAATCCGGACTCCAAGCTCATTTCTGACTATAAAAGTAAACAAAACAATCTTAATGAGAAAGACCTTTTTTTGCAATCTCTACTAAAGCTGCCTGCCATAACCAGGAACAACATCAATATCGCACTCAAAGCTAATATCGAATACCAGAGCGAACTTAAGCATGTTTTGGACAACAACTGTGACGGAATCGGACTTTTTCGCACCGAATTTCTCTATCTCAACCGCCAGACTTTACCCGACGAAGCAGAGCAGACCGGAGTTTATTCTGAAATACTAAGCGGTTTACACGGACTGCCTGTAACTTTTCGCACCTTTGATTTGGGTGGAGATAAACTTTCTCATCTGATACCCTCTCCCAGAGAAGAAAACCCTAACCTCGGACTCCGGGGCATCAGGTTTTCTTTGCAGAAGCTTCCTTTGTTTAAAACCCAAATCAGAGCAATCCTCAAAGCCTCTGTGCATGGCAAAGCCAATATTATGTTTCCTATGATTATCGGAGTTGAGGATTTCCTTCAGGCAAAAGCTATAGTTGCGGAATGCTCTGGGGAGCTCGAAAAGGAAGGAATTGAATTTGACCGTCATATCCCTTTGGGAGTGATGATAGAAACGCCTTCCGCTGCTTTATGTTCAGCTCAGTTAGCCCAAGTGTGCGACTTTTTCAGTATCGGCACCAATGATTTGGTGCAATACACTCTGGCAGTTGACCGTAATAACGCTAATGTGGCTCCCTACTTTTTACAGCATCATCCGGCTGTTTTAACGCTGATAAAACAAACCATCACTTCAGCTAAGCAAGCCGGAATTCCAGTTTCAGTGTGTGGTGAAATGGCATCTGAACTGATGTATGCGCCCCTGCTTGTCGGTTTGGGGATAGACGAACTCAGCGTAAATCCCATGCAGACCTTGCCCGTCAAAGCTGTTATCCGCAATTGTGATGAGCAATTATTCAATCTAATCGACAGCTTTGATTTTAATACCGGTCTGGCAAATATTGAGCACCTGTTAAAAGAAACCCTCAAACCTTACTACACAATCCAATCATAAAATTTACTCGGGAGGTTAAAGATGGAACTCCGCTTTGACTATCAGAACTTGTTATACTCAGACCACATCCGATGTGGCATTACCAAAGAAACTATCAAAGACCTGCAACCCAAATGCACTGAAGCACATCAGGATATTTTGAAGGATAGAAAAGCCAATATTCTGGGCTTTTATGAGCTGCCCAATCAGGACATCTCCCCTATCCTCGATTACCTCAAGACAATTGAAAGCCGGTTTGACACTATGGTTGTCCTTGGCATCGGAGGTTCTGCTTTGGGCAACAGAGCTGTGTATTCTGCCTTGAAAACAGAGCTGGAGCTTAAGAAAAAGCTGTTGGTCTGTGACAACGTTGATCCCACCATGCTCTATGATATTCTGGAACAAATCAACTGGGACAAGACTATCTTCAATCTCATCTCCAAAAGCGGCACAACCAGTGAAACCATGGCTGCGTATATGATTATTGCCGATATTCTTAAGAAGAAATTCCCTGCTGACTTCCGCAAACGTATTATTATCACTACCGATGCGAAAAAGGGCTTTCTCAGGGATATTATCAACAAAGAAGGCTATCCGTCGTTTGTAGTGCCTGATAATGTGGGCGGAAGGTTTTCTGTTTTGACCGATGTGGGTTTGGTTTCCTCAGCTTTTGTGGGTCTCAATATCAAGGCATTGCTTTCCGGAGTAGAGGCTATGAAACTACGCTGTGAAAGTGATGATATCTGGAATAATCCTGCTTATCTGAATGGTCTTTTACATTGGCAATATATGCGCCAGGGCAAGAATATCTCCGTCATGATGCCCTATGCCAATCCGCTTTATGATTGTGCAGACTGGTATCGTCAGCTTTGGGCAGAAAGTTTGGGTAAAAGATACAACCACCAGGGCAAGGAAGTCTTTGTCGGGCAGACACCTGTCAAAGCTTTGGGTACCACAGACCAGCATTCCCAGGTTCAGCTTTATACCGAAGGTCCCAACGACAAAGTGTTCACCTTTCTGACCGTGGAAAAGTTTAAGCACGATTACATTATTCCTGACCTTTATCCTGACCGTGATGAGGTGAATTTCCTTGCCAATAAACCCATCAGCCGTCTGCTTAATACGGAAAGACTGGCAACAGAAATTGCTTTGACCCGCGCCGGCAGACCCAATGCTAATATCACTTTCCCGGAGTTGAACGAATATACGCTTGGACAGTTCATTATGTTGTATCAGATTCAGACTGTTTTCACCGGCAAATTACTCAATATCGACCCGCTTGACCAACCCGGAGTAGAAGCCGGCAAAATTTCCACCTATGCCATGATGGGCAAAGCTGGGTTTGATAAAGAAATGGAATCTATAGATAAGTATCTGGCAGAAAGAAATCAGTTGACAAAAAAACCCCTCACAGATTGAAAGGCATAACGTTATAAACGGTATCTGCACAGGCTGATGCTGATTTGTAATTGTTTATAGAGTGCATATCTGTGGAGGACTAGTCCTAATTGGTAAGGCAGCGGTCTTGAAAACCGCCGGGTTCTGCCCATGGGGGTTCGAGTCCCTCGTCCTCCGCCAGTAATAAAAGTATGTAGTCCCGCATTTATGCGGTTTTATTGCAATGCATTTCTTGCCTAAAGGCAATACTACATACTCCATAGAGTGTTAAACTACATGTTATGTGTAGGAGAGGTGGCCGAGTTGGCTGAAGGCGTGCGCCTGCTAAGCGTATGTAGGTCAAAAGCCTACCGAGGGTTCGAATCCCTCCCTCTCCGCCATATACTTTAATAAATTTATTCAGTAGGGCTGTCGCCAAGCGGTAAGGCACCGGGTTTTGGTCCCGACATCCGGGGGTTCGAATCCTCCCAGCCCTGCCACATAATATTTTTTACCTACTGGGATGTCGTCTAATGGTAGGACAGCGGATTCTGGTTCCGTACGTAGGGGTTCAAGTCCTCTCATCCCAGCCAGATTTCAAAAGGACAAGCATATTACTGCTTGTCCTTTTTTTTGTTTGACAGAAACACCTGTTTTCAGCATTAAATTTCATTATCAGGGAGAAGCTTATGTCCCGAAACATGGTTTTAGAAGTCTGTCTGGATTCTGTTGAATCCGCCATCATATCTCAGGAAGCAGGAGCAAGCAGGATAGAACTTTGTGCCAATCTGTCTGAAGGTGGAACTACTCCATCTTTGGGATGTGTTCTTGTTACCCGACAATGTCTGCAAATTCCCATCCATGTTATTATCCGACCACGGGGAGGTGATTTCTGCTATTCAGACCATGAGTTTGAAGTGATGAAATCAGATATCTCAGCAATGAAGCAAGCCGGAGTAGATGGAGTTGTCCTGGGTATTCTCAACCCGGATGGCAGCGTTGACATGCAGCGAACCAAAGAACTGGTTGACCTGGCAAGACCGATGAGTGTAACCTTTCACAGGGCATTTGACCTGACTCGCAATCCTTATCAGGCACTGGAAGATGTTATTCAAACCGGAGCAGAAAGAATCCTGACTTCCGGACAACAACCAACTGCAATAGAGGGCATTCCTTTGATAATCAAACTTATTGAACAAGCCCAAGACAGAATCATCATCATGCCCGGAGCCGGCATCAAGGAAGGCAATATCCGGTATCTGCTCGAATCAACACTTGCCAGGGAAATTCATCTGTCTGCCGGCACTTTAGTCTCCGGCAAGATGCAGTTCAGACCAACGACAATTAAGCTGAACAGCACGCAAACTCTCTCAGAATATGATCTCAGACGCACAGATTTTGAACAGATCAAGCACATCCTTGGAAAGGAGCTTGTATGAATATTGCCATTGGCGGCTTTTTCCATGAATCCAACACGTTCAACCCCATTATCACAGGCGAAACTGACTTTATCATCTTTGAACAGGATGCCATCTATGCTAACCGAAATGCGTTTCTTCTGGCAAAGGGCATCATTGAATATTTTGAAGACAAGCCTGAATATAACCTTGTTCCGTTGGTTTTTGCCAAAGCAGTTCCCAATGGTGAGATAGATACAGAGCTATACAACTGGCTAAAAGCCCGATTCTTCGCATATCTGAAGTCTGCTCCGCACATTGATGCTTTTGTGCTTGCTTTGCATGGCTCAATGCGGGTTAAGAGCATTGGTTCTGCCGAATCTGACTTACTACTTGCCATCAGAGCCCAATACCCCACAACCCCGGTTTTCTGTGGTCTGGATATGCATGCAACCATAACAGACATTATGCTACAATCTGCCAATGGCTTTACCGGATTCAAAACAGCACCCCATCTGGATGCTTATGAAACAGGATTTAATGCAGCTCAAATGGCTGATTTGGCATTGAGCGCATCAACACAGCTGTGTATGGGCTATGCCAAAATAGATATGCTTATCGCAGGAGAAAAATCTGAAACTGATTGTGAGCCGATGAAATCTCTGATTGGTGAACTGCACAAAATGGAAGCTGAACAAGATGTCGTTGCAGCATCATATTTTCTGGGTTTTCCCTGGGCTGATGCCAAAGAAAATGGAGTAACAGCCCTCGTAGTTACCAATAACAATCCTGAGAAAGCCACACAGTATGCCGGCTATTTGGCAGACAGATTCCTTGCCTGTAAACAGAACTTCTGCTTTTCTTCTCCATCATATCCTCCCGAACAGGCTTTATCTTTAGCTCTGAAAGAGACTTGTAAACCCGTTTTTGTCTCTGACTCAGGAGATAACCCAACCGCCGGTTCAACCGCTGATAATACAACAATAATCGGATTACTCAGTAATGAACTAAAGTCTCTTACCTCACAAAAGAATATTCTTGTTGCCGGTATCTTTGACCCTTCAGCCGTTCAAATCTGCCGGGAAAAGCTGAATCAAAACATAACTTTATCAGTCGGAGGCAGTTTTGACACAATGTATTGCCGACCTGTGCAAATAAGTGGCATTCCGGTTAAATACATTGAGAGTTTCGGCTTGTTTAAGTCAGAACTTATCCTTTTCAAAACGTCTGAGTTTGACCTTATTCTCAGTTCCAAACATATCGGCTTCACAAATGTTGATATGTTTCAGGCATTGGATATAGCTTATCTTCAGAAAGATGTCATAGTTGTAAAATTAGGCTATTTAACGGAAGACTTCAAAGAGATTGCAGCCAGGTCTTATCTTGCCCTCACCCAGGGTTGCACGGATGAAGTACTAAACAGACTGACATACAGCAAACAGTATGAGCTTATATAAATCTTAACTTTTGTTTGCCTGCGAAGCAGGTTATATCCTGGCACTTTTCTTTATCTGTGTCTGTAAGGCTGCCCATGCTTACGCAATGTTGCGTAAATATCCTTATCTCTGTTTGCGTTACGCAAGTATGCGTAATTTTGTTTTGGGACAGACGAGGGCGTCTATCCTACCTCAGGATGAAGCATAAGTCAAGCGTAATAATATTACGCTTGACTTACGCTTGACCTTGGGGAAGATGCTTGGAAAAAAAGGGATTTTTTCATGGGATTTTCTTGTTTTAAGCTATCTACCTAAACGGGATTTTCTTGCTCGAAACTATCCGCCTACAGGGGATTTTCATGTTTTATGCTTTCAGTCTAAACGGGGATGATAGTGAAATTGGTTTGGAGTTCTTTCCCTTTTACAAAAAGGGGCTACTCTCCTGCGGCTCTCTTTTCTCTGTGGCTCTGTGGGTAATGAAACAGGCTGCCCTTCGTCCAGGCTCAGGGTGACAAACGGACTGCGTAGGAATGACTGCATAAAAGTAGCCCCGTTTTGTAAACGGGTTGAAGCTCTTTACCGTTTAGAAAACGGTGCTACTTTCTGCCTATACCGTAATAGGTGAAGCCGAGTTGCTTCAGGTGAACGGGGTCAAATTGGTTTCTGCCGTCAAAAATGACAGGGGTTTTGAGCAGGGATTTGATTTTATCGAAGTCCGGATGACGGAACTGGTGCCATTCTGTAATCAACAAAAGGGCGTCTGCAGACATTAGAGTTTCGTATTGATTGGAGGCATATTGCAAGCCTGAAACGTCTCCCAGACGGTGTTTGGCTTCATTCATCGCAACCGGGTCAAAAGCCACAACTTTGGCTCCTGCTTCAATCAGACCATTGATTATCACAATAGATGGCGCTTCACGCATATCATCAGTCTGGGGCTTAAACGCCAATCCCCATACTGCAAAGGTTTTTCCTGATAAGTCAGCTCCGAAATGCTGCTTGACTTTTTGAATCAAAACATGCTTTTGTGCATCATTTCTGTCTTCCACTGCAGCCATGACTTTGGGGTCAACTCCCGCCTTCTTAGCCATGTGTATCAAAGCTTTAACGTCTTTGGGGAAACAGCTTCCGCCATAACCCACACCAGGATAAATAAACTTGTAGCCGATTCTGGAATCCGAACCGATGCCGTGACGCACTTCGCCTACGTCCGCTCCCAGCTTTTCACACAACAGAGCAATCTCATTCATAAAGGAAATCTTGGTCGCCAACATGGCATTGGCAGCGTATTTGGTCATTTCTGCAGATGGGATAGACATCACGATAACGCGGTCATTATTCATATTGAACGGCATATAAAGTTCCCGCATGACTTCACCGACTGCTTCATTATCTGCTCCAACCACAACTCTGTCCGGCTTCATAAAGTCTTCAATGGCAGCGCCTTCCTTGAGAAACTCCGGATTGGAAACCACATCAAAAGTATGAGTGCAGTTTCTGCTGTTCAGCGTATGCTGCATTTCCCGGCGCACCAATTCAGCCGTGCCCACCGGAACTGTGGATTTATCAACCACGACTTTGTGCCCATTCATGTGATTGGCGATGTCACGCGCCACTGCCAAAACGTATTGCAAATCAGCCGAACCATCTTCATCAGGCGGAGTTCCCACCGCGATAAAAATAATCTGAGACTTTTCAACAGCAGTTTTGATATCGGTGGTAAAAGTCAGTCTGCCTTCTGTGGCATTGCGTTTGACCATATCTTCCAGACCGGGTTCATAGATGGGAACCTGCCCTTTGAGTAACACTTCAATCTTTTTATTGTCATTGTCAACACAGATAACATCATTGCCCATCTCGGCAAAACACGCGCCTGTCACCAGACCTACGTAACCTGAACCTATCACTGCAAGTTGCATAAACACCCCATTAACTTATATCTATTGTACTAATCTACTTAATATGTCATTCCTGAGTATGCAGGAATCTTAACAAAACAGACTGGATTCCTGCCTGCGCAGGAATGACGCACTTTTATATGTTATGTTCTCTTAGAATAAAAGAATTCTATGGTTTCTGAAATTCCCTGAGCCAGAGTATAATCCGGAGACCATCCCAAAACATGCTTTGCCTTGTCCGCATTGAGCAGACTACGGTGCAAATCACCGGCTCTTGCCTGTCCCAAAATAGGTTTGATGTCGCATTTCATCTGGCTGGCAATTTCCCGATACAAAATACCTGTGGTGGTTTCAATGCCTGTGCCGATATTAAAAGCTTCTCCCTCACCTGTGTTAAGAGCTAATACATTTGCCTTCACTACGTCTTTCACATAGACATAGTCGCGAATCATCCCATCAGGTTCACCCTCAAAGCTGTAAAAATTAGGCTGCACACCCGCAAGAAACTTCTCGATAAAGATGGAAACCACTCCGGCTTCACCATGCGAAACCTGTCTGGGACCGAACACATTGGCATAACGCAGAACGGTATAATTGAGCCCATACTGATGTTTGTAAAAGTAGAGATAACTCTCTGAAACCATTTTATTGATGGCATAAGGCGAAAGAGGTTTGGTCGGACATTTTTCTGTGGAGGGATATTCCTCTGCTTCACCATAAATCGCACCGCCTGAGGAAATGAAGATAACCTTTTTGACTTTGTATTTTACGCAGTTTTCCAGTACATTGATGAAGCCTTTGACGTTGACTTCAGCATCGAGCCTTGGGTCTTTTACTGACAATGGCACGCTGATTTGAGCAGCATGATGATTGACGATATCCGGCTTTTCAGTGGCAAAAACTTCTTCCAGTTCAGGCGAACAGACGTCTATCTTGTAGAATTTGGCTCTGGGATTGACATTATGCAGATAGCCGGAATATAGGTTGTCAACAATTACAACTTCGTGTCCAAGGGCAAGATAGGCATCAGACACATGTGATGCAATGAATCCGGCAGCGCCGGTGATGAGTATTTTCATTTCTTTCCTCTATGTGTTGGTCTGGGATTGATTAGTGCCCATAGTATTCATACATGATTCTCACGTCAGCAGGATTGACTTTGACTTTGACGGATTGACGCAGGATATTTACCTGCAGAGTCACTTCGCTTAGTTTGGACTGGGATTCCACCACGCCCATCATACCCTTCATAGGACCGTTGATGATTTCCACCTGCCAGCCCTGCTCCAGCCATTCGGCTTGTACAAATTCAGCTTGTTTCAATCTGCCCTGATAAATCCAGTTGAGATCATCAAGCAGTTCCTGTTGATTGGAAACTTTGATGAAACGGACAACAAAGCCGCAGTTTAGAACGATAAATCTGTCTAAAAGTTCACAACGGACAAAGACATAACCCGGAAATAACGGCTTGGTGAAGAGCACTTTGCGGTGCTGATACACTCTTTCACTATCATACAAAGCCAGATAATACCAGATGCGGTTGTGTTTGAGGTAATCCACAAGTTTCTTTTCGCATTGCGGTTTCGTGTGCACGACGTACCACTTGGCGGTACCCTCAGAAAGGGTCAGCTCACCAAATAATTCATCGACATGGACAGGTTTATGGGTTGCCAATTCTACTCCGGAGAGCTATAGAACTTCTATATTGGCAGCCTTGATATTTTTGCAGGCATTTCGTGTATCGAGGATGGCGACACCGCTATTTGCCAAAGTCTGATAATCTACGTTGCTGTGGTCGGTTATAATGATAATCAGGTCATATTTAATCAGATTACCCAGCGGAACAGTCTTGTAAATCTTATCGTTTTTCTCGTTATGGAACTCGTCAACATAAGGGTCATAGATGTCGAATTCGGCATTGTAGTTTTCCAAAGCAATGATTACACCTTCGACCGGTGACTCGCGCATGTCTCTGATATCTTTCTTGTAAGCAGCACCAATTAGTAAAAGTTTAGCTCTGGAAATGGAAATGCCTTTCTTATTCAGTATCTTATTGGCACGAATGGCAACATAATCCGGCATGGCAATATTGATTTCTCCGGCAAGCTCGATAAGTCTGGTATGGAAATCAAACTCTCTGGCTTTCCAGGTCAAGTAAAACGGGTCAATCGGTATGCAGTGTCCGCCCACTCCGGGTCCGGGATAAAAAGCCATAAAACCGTAAGGTTTGGTCTTGGCAGCATCCACCACTTCCCAAATGCTAATACCCATGCGTTCGCAGAGCACTGTCATTTCGTTGGCAAGAGCTATATTGATATTTCGGAAAGTGTTCTCATAAATCTTTTCCATTTCAGCTACTTCAGGAGAAGAAACACAATGCACCGGAGCATCCAAAATGCTTTCGTACAATACTTTGGCTGCGTCGTTGCAGGCAGGAGTCATCCCGCCCACGACTTTGGGAGTGTTATTGGTCTTATATTGCTCATTACCGGGGTCAACCCGTTCAGGTGAAAAAGCTACATAGACGTCTTTTCCAATCACCAGCTTCTGCTTTTCAAGCTCGGGCACTATGATTTCTCTGGTCGTACCGGGGTAGGTGGTGCTTTCCAAAACCACAAGGGTCTCTGGTTGCAAATGAGGAGTCATGGCGAGGGTAACTCTATCAATAAAAGTGGTATCAGGTTGGTGATATTTGTCCAAAGGTGTGGGAACAGCTATAATGATAACGTTTACTTCTTTAATCCTGCTGTAATCTGCAGTTGCAGACAGCATACCGGCTTTAACCACTTTCACTAAGTCTGCATCATCCACATCACCGATGTAGTTCTTTCCTGCATTGACGTGCTCTATGGAATATTGACTAACTTCAAAGCCTAGTACTTTAAAGCCTTTCTTGGCAGAAGTGACTGCCATGGGAAGTCCTACATATCCCAAGCCAACCACTCCGATTACTGCAGTTTTGTCTTGCAGCTTTGTAATGAGACTCATCTATCCTCCAAAGTCTTTGTTAATAACGGTAATTTTCCGGTTTATAGGGTCCTTCAATGGGAATTGTGCAATACTCTGATTGGTGTTGAGTCAGTTTTGTGAGTTTGACACCCAGCTTACCCAAATGCAGTCTTGCCACTTCTTCGTCCAGCTGTTTGGGCAGGATAAAGACTCCCATTTCGTGCTCAGTCTTCCACAACTGTAATTGAGCTAAAACCTGATTGGTAAAGCTGCAACTCATCACAAAGGACGGATGTCCCGTGGCATTGCCCAGATTCACCAGTCTGCCTTCAGATAACAGAATTATCGAATGCCCGTCCGGAAAGAAAATCTGGTCAACCTGAGGCTTGACATTCATCTTTCTGATACCGGGCAAAGCATATAAAGCATCGACTTGAATCTCGTTGTCAAAGTGCCCGATGTTGCAGACGATGGTCTGGTCTTTCATCTTTTGCATGTGTTCCGTGGTAATCACATCACAGTTTCCCGTGGCTGTAACAAATACGTCAGCTTCTGCCAGAGCATGCTCAACAGTGCTTACTTCAAAACCTTCCATAGCAGCCTGCAAAGCACATATAGGGTCAATCTCGGTAATTATGACTCTGGCTCCGAAACCGCGCATAGACTGAGCGCAGCCTTTGCCCACATCGCCGTAACCGCAGACTACTACCACTTTTCCGGCAACCATGGTATCTGTGCCGCGTTTGATGCCGTCTGCCAAAGATTCACGGCAACCATAGAGATTGTCAAACTTGGATTTGGTCACTGAGTCATTTACATTGATGGCAGGGAAAAGCAAAGTCCCGGCTTGCATCATCAGATATAAACGATGCACACCTGTAGTGGTTTCTTCGCTGACACCTTTGATTATGGCAGCCATTTTATGCCATTTCTGAGCGTCTTTCTGAAGCTCTTCTATGAGGATTCTATGCACAATTGCCAGTTCTTTATTATCGGTTGTGACTTGGGGAAGCACGCCTGTCTTTTGAAATTCTGCTTCCAGACGGTAGCCTTCATGTATCATCAGAGTGGCATCTCCCCCATCATCAACCAGCAAATCAGGACCCGAGCCGTTTTCCCAGGTCAGAGCCTGCAAAGTGCACCACCAATATTCTTCCAGAGTTTCGCCTTTCCAGGCAAAAACAGGAACGCCTGCTGCTGCAATTGCTGCGGCTGCATGGTCTTGAGTGGAATAGATATTACAGCTTGCCCATTGCACTTTGGCACCGAGCTCCACCAGTGTTTCAATCAGAATTGCGGTTTGAATAGTCATGTGCAGGGAACCGGTTATACTCGCCCCGGCAAATGGTTTCTCTTTGCCATATTTTGCTCTTAGAGAAAGCAAACCCGGCATTTCTTTTTCGGATATGGTTATGTCTTTGCGACCATAGTCGGCTAAACTAATATCAGCTATTTTGTAAGCCATGTTTACCTCTGTATTATAGTATGTAGTACCGCATTTTTGTCATTCCTGCGTAGGCAGGAATCCGGCCTGTTTAAGAAAACCTGCCTAAAGGCAGTACTACATACAAGTTTTATTTATCTTCTGAATCCGCCGCGTCCGCCACGGTCATCTCTGCCACCACGGTTAAAACCACCTCTGTCGTCGTTACGAGGTTCACGGGGCGGGGGATTTTGTCCTTTTTCTATTGCTTCAGGGCTGGGCACAGGATTGCCTTCCAAGCCTTTCATGCTCAGTGCAATCTTGCCTCTTTCGTTGCCAATGACTCTGACTCTGACCTTGTCACCAAGTTTGAGCATGTCACCGGGTTGGTTGATTCTTTCATTGCATAATTGGGAAACGTGTACCATACCTTCTTTGTTACCCAAAAACTTGACGAAAGCACCAAACGATTCCATTCTGGTGACCACGCCATCGTCATAAACATGATTAAATTCAGGCTCTATTACCACGCTCAAAATCATAGCTTTGGCTTTGTCAATAGCTTCTTTATTAGGTGAAAGAATTTTCACCGTGCCATCGTCCTGAATGTTTATCTCAACCTTGCAGATTTCGATAACAGCTTTGATATTCTTGCCTGATGGTCCGATTACCTCTCCGATTTTATCGGTAGGAATCTTGAAGCTTTCTATTCTTGGCGCAGTTGAAGCAATATCTTCACGCGCGGTTGGTATGGTTTTCTCCATTTCGCCGATGATATGCAATCTGGCAATTTTGGCTTTCTCTAAAGCGATGGTCATGATTTCTTTGGTGATGCCTTCAATCTTGATGTCCATCTGCATGGCAGTGATACCGTCACGTGTGCCGGCGCACTTGAAATCCATGTCGCCCAGGTGGTCTTCCAAACCCATGATATCGGTCAAAACCACGAAGTCTTTGCCTTCCATGATCAGCCCGTTGGCAATACCAGCCACAGGTGCTTTAATCGGCACACCGGCTGCCATCAAAGCCAAAGTTCCACTGCAGATGGTCGCCATTGAGGAAGAACCATTGGATTCAAGGATGTCTGAAACTATTCTTATGGTATAGGGGAAAAGCTCATTATCAGGAAGAACCGCTTTCAAAGCGCGTTCTGCCAGATTGCCATGACCAAGTTCTCTGCGTCCGGGTGCACCCATTCTGCCAACTTCGCCCACACTGAAGGGAGGGAAGTTGTAATGCAGATAGAATCTCTTTTTATATTCTTCTTCGAGACTGTCTATCACTTGTTCATCGCTGCCGCCACCCAGAGTGACTGTTCCCAGAGACTGGGTCTCGCCGCGTGTGAAAAGCGCTGAGCCATGCACGATGGGCAGAATGTCTATTTCGCAGGTGATATCGCGTATTTCGTCTAATTCTCTGCCATCTACTCTGATGTGTTTGTAAAGGATTGAATCACGCACGTAGCGCTTAATCAGTTCGTGAAAAGATTCTTTGTAATAACGTAAGTTTGCTTTGAAAGCTTCGCCATCAGCTGCTTCATATTTGGTGAGCATGTCTTCTTCTGCATGGTCAAAAGCTTCCTGACGTGCATGTTTGCCCAAAATGACGGCAGCGTCAGCCACCAAAGTTGCATAGTCTGCTTCGACTTTTGACATGATTTCAGCCGGAGTTAGGTCATATTTGAGCTCAGTTTTAGGTTTACCTGCTTCGGTAATGAATTCCTTTTGCAAAGCCACTAATTTCTTGATTTCATCGTGTCCGGTATAAACTGCATCCAGCATAATCTGTTCGGAAAGCTCTGTCGCTGCAGATTCTATCATACAAACAGATGTCTCTGTGCCTGAAACGGCAAGATTGAGTTTGCTGGTTTCATTCAATTGCTGAATGGTGGGATTCACGACAATAGCGCTATCCACATAGCCGACAACCACGCCTGCCAGCGGTCCGCCAAAAGGAATATCAGATATGCTGAGAGCCAAAGAAGCACCCAAAACACCTAATACATTGGGGTCATTCACACCATCATAGGACAGAACATTTACAACCACTTGCACCGCATTGCGAAAGCCTTCCGGAAACAGAGGTCGGATGGAACGGTCTATCTGGCGTGCATTGAGGGTTGCATCTGTCGAAGGTTTGGTTTCTCTTTTGAAAAAGCCGCCGGGAATCTTTCCCGACGCAAACATCTTTTCATTGTAATCCACGGTCAAGGGCAGAAAATCCGTGCCTTCCGTGAATTCTTTTGCCATAGTGGCAGTTACCAAAACAGTCGTGAGACCGTATTGCATAAAAACAGCACCATTGGCTTGCTTAGCCATTTTGCCTGTTTCAATAGTGAGGGTTCTGCCGCAAAACTCAGCGGTCTTTTTGATAATGTTGAAGTTGTGCATTATATTCTCCATTTGGGGTTGTGGGAGAATAAGCAATAGGGTGAATGAAAGGGGGAGGTTTCACTCATCGTATTGCTCCGTTCTCCCGATCTTGTCATTCCTGCGAAGGCAGGAATCCAGCCTGTTTTAAAGTTTGTAGTACCGCATTTATGCGGTTTTTCCAGATATATACATCTGTATCACTAATAACATTTGTATCATTAATAACAACCTGCCTGAAGGCAGAACTACATTTTCTGTCATTCCTGCGAAGGCAGGAATCCAGCCTGTTTTTAAATCCATCTTACCGTTTTGTAAAACGGTGCTACATCTTGTCATTCCTGCGTAGGCAGGAATCCAGCCTGTTTTAACTATCCTGCCTCAAGGCAGAACTACATTTTCTTTTCATTCCTATTCAGGGAATGAGGATTTTTCACGCTATGGTTCAGCCTGAGTGGCTGAGATACAAAACGAAGAAGGGGATAAAATCTTATCCCCTTAATACTGGCATTAGTTTATTTTCTAATTCCAAGAGCCTTGATAATGGTGCGGTACCGGTTTATGTCTATCTTGGTAAGATAGTCAAGCAAACGGCGACGCTGACCGATCAGTTTCAGCAAACCGCGACGGGTGGAAAAGTCTTTCGGATGAACCTTCAGGTGTTCTGTGATATCCTTGATTCTTTGCGAAAGAAGAGCCACCTGTACTTCGGATGAGCCGGTATCTGACTCATGGAGTTTAAACTCTGCCATGATAGCTGTTTTTGCCTCTGGTTTCAACGCCATTGTGTTCTCCTTGCATATTTTGTTGCCATTCTTTCTCTTGAGTGTTTTTTGTAAAGAACTATTAGCATGGGCAGTAGTGGCATTCGCCAGAATGTTAATCAACCCTGTAGTGACATTCGCCTCGAATGCCAAACATCCTGTAGCAACGCTCGCCTCGAGTGTTGAATTTTGCTTTTCTACAGACGAGGCGTCTGTAGCTACATATCCTATTCTGCTCCTATAACTTTCTCCATAGCAAGATTGAACTAAATATCAGTTTGTGAGTCCGCAAGATTTCCTATCTGTCAATTTTGTGAAAATCAAGAAGTGTTTATATGTCAAGTGATATTTTCGGACTTTTTTTATCTTTCCCCCAAAGCCTCCCTACTCGATTTATTAGCCAGTGATTAGCGGATGATTAGGCAACTTTAGTTCCTGTATTGTCCGCTAATCTTTCCTTTCGCATTGCCTGATGAAACGTGTGCCACCTGCGTGGCAAATTATGAATTACGAATTACAGGCAACATTTAAAGAAGTCTTTTATCCACCATAGATGACTCCCTGCTAGATGTGGTTAACCACCGGCTGAAATGTGGTGCCCGGGCGTCACATTTCAGCCGGAGGAGTGGCACAGGATGGGGAGATTTAATTAAGGCTGATATATCGTCTAAGTAATTATGAATTTTGAATTACAAATTGGGTTCTTTATGCTTTGCTTTTTTTGCGTACTTAGTTTTATGAAAAGTAGAACTGTGTAAACGTGGAAATGTGAAGTAGTGTACAGTTCGGAGAACGACACTATATAACACGGCACGTGAGTGCCGTGAAACGTCCTCTCCCGCAATAATAGTCCGGCAGGACGTCACTATATGGGAATGTTGGGTGTGTCGTCCTACCGGACTTTGTTTGTTTTTCTGCTCTTGCACGGCACTCACGTGCCGTGTTATATAATATCGTCCTTCGGACTTTATTGGTTATTTATTATTTATACGTTAAACAATCCGTTGTGTCAGGGTCATATAAGGCATAAATAACTGAAGCATAGCAGTAACACAGGATTATTCCTGTTGGGAGGGTTGGGATTGTTTCCCAGCTTTCTAAAGACATGTTTTAAGCAGATGAATGTAAAATGATTAGAAATGCTCAAGCTTGCTTGGATTGCATACAAATTGCCGAATGTTTTTTGTGTACGGAGTAAGAAACCCCGTACACCCAACAGGAAAGAATCCTGTGTTACATAAAAAAATTCACCGGCAGGGGGGAAAATCTGCCGGTGATAAAATCGGTTCTATAGCAACCGATTTTCAGACTGAGTTAGGAGTTCTTGGCTTGTATTTAGTCCAATGCCTTCAAGAATGAAGGTATATCGGTTTTCATAGATGATAAAGGAATCGGTTCATCCTTTAGATTGTGGGTGGGAATCTCGCTTTGGAGTGGCTGAGTGTATTTCAACCGTTCCAGAATGTCTTTGATATCGGGACTTGCTTCTTCCAGAGGTTTGGGTTTAATGGTGGAAAATGCCAAAATCTGCTCTTCTGTGTGGCTGAGCCCTGTTGCTATAATAGTGACGGAAATCTATCCGGTC
>Ga0247841_10004583_pt1 | contig 23521 bp, 26 predicted proteins | sample LaCruzMarch2015__2_FD_192410 | JGI IMG/M metagenome (GOLD analysis project Ga0247841, IMG submission 192410) | Freshwater microbial communities from meromictic Lake La Cruz, Castile-La Mancha, Spain - LaCruzMarch2015_18m | ecosystem: Environmental > Aquatic > Freshwater > Lake | place: Spain... | reverse complement strand
CAGAATGTGATACCCCGGCGGCAAAGGCAGGATTGACCGCCAGATACCATTTTCCAAAATTATACTTCAGGTCGAAAGCGATGCTGCCTGATACGTTTATCCTCCCATCATTCTTCACCTCAAGCAGCGTGACCCCGGTATTTCTATCCTCCTCGTCATGCTTAAAAAGCAAATACCCCAGCATGGCTTCACCCGACAACGACCACCGGCTTTCGGGCTTGTCAATGATTTTCATTCCGAATAAAAGCGATGGCGCCATCAGGCTTTGCGCTGTTAGTACATAATTGTTGAATCCGGAGACTTCATCATCCGACCAGTTTCTCCAGCCAAAATTTTCACCATCAATGGTATTGGAAGTGGAATAACCCGACATATCAAGTTCGGCTGCAAAGTAGTAAAATGCAACACCTCCGTAAAATTTGCCCTTTGCCGCAGCCACATCATCCTGGGAGTACACAAGCATTGTTATTCCCGTTAAGATCAAAAACAGCATTGTCTTTTTCATCGAATTTATTTTTTTGAATAATAGCTTCTCTGCGCATTGTTTCAACCCAAAATAGTTTTTAGAATTAACGCTCTTATGGAACATTTTTTAATCTTTGTATTGCATTTAGTTGTAAATGTATGAACTATACCACCGGTAGCGTGCTGGTTTCGAATAGTCCTGTCAGTAAGGCAGGCAAGCGGCTATAGTTCGTTTAACACAAAGATAAATATATTTTTGGGTAATCGCAATAATGCGTTCCTGATTTAATTGGACAGAACTAATGATTTTACCTGTCCACGCCGGATGAAAATGACCACCTGACGCCGGTAAGATTTTTAGCCAGGGGAGATCCAGGTGTGTGGGCAACGATACACCTGGAAGTCAGAAGAGGCCATAGTAGTTGTAGAATACGAGCTGCGAACCTGGGCAAACTCCGGGAAATTGACGGTTGGTTGGGTGCGCAACAGGCTCAGGTATCGTATATGGTCCGCCAGCTGGCGGATGGTGTGAGAGGCGCATCCCGTCATGTTCTATAGAAAGGGCCGTCTAATCGATTACCATGCGTTTTTATTAATAACTGTCTTACAATTTAAACAAAAATCTCTATGTACAGATAGTCCAAAACCACAAACTTTACATTTCCACTTTTCTTCTTCCGTTTGTAAAAATACCTCAAGTCCATTTTTTTTAATAGAAGAAAGGTTTTCTATCATGCTCATTCCGTATTTTGTTCGGTATCTTTTATCAAGATTTTTTAATCTGGCACATGGATATTTTTTACAGTCATAACAAAATCCTGAGTCAGTTTCAGCTAAAAACTCACAGTTAACAATTTTACAACTTCGACAAACCTTTGGTTTATTCTCATCATTAATTTTAAAGCATCCGCCACAGGATCTTTTTTCTCGAAGGTGACCAATGCAAAGCCCACAATTCATTCCGCAAGGGGCTATTAAGTATCGTTTCATAAGTGAAAAATTATATACTCTTCAATTGCTCTATTATACCGAGTCGGAACAGGTTTGCGAATTATAAGCTGCTGTTCCTCTCGGCATAACTGAAACTAAAAGAAAATTGCTTCGCATTTTCTTAAAGTTTCAGTATACATTGAGCAACTTGATTTTCTTATTAATATAATCTTTTTCAATAAAATCCGATCTTCTTTGGATCTCCTTTGAAAACTCTTCAGGATTTTTAAAATAATGTTTTTTAATCTTGTTGGGTTAATTCCTCGCCCCTTGGGGCGAAAGTATTATAACCGACGGGTTAACACGTCGGTTAAATAGATACCCCGCTGCTTGCCGCGGGGTAGTTCATTGGTTACTTCAGTTAATAATTTTAATTTTGATTTGCAGGAATCACAAATAGGGTAACTATACAATTCCTTCGCAGTTGCTTTTCCGCAGTTATAACAGGTTTTTGTCATTTTATTTGCTAATTTTTATCATTATATTTTCAAATCGGGTATTGCTAATTGGATGATGGCTAATAATCTTTCCATTGTAAATTATGCTGAATGTACCAAATGCACAAGGATTACTTTGAACTGAATTCGAATCCATTAAATCAACTATTCTTGTTTTTAACTTCATTTTTTTTGCAGAATCAATGATTGCATTAACATTTTTCTCCGTATAAGGACATTGTGCCGAACGCATAATCGTAAGCCCATTATCGTATTCCTTTAATTTTTCATTCAAGTTATGCTTAAAACCGGGATTTTTCGTATTCTTATCAAATTTTAAAACTAATAGTTCAAAGTCTGGTTTTGCATTGTCAACTATTTGAAATCCATTTTTCAAAAAGACATTATTATCCGCCATAAAAGAACCTTTTCTGGTAACAACAGCAACGCCGAGCATTTTGCTTTTCTTTGCATCTTTGATACACTCATTAATTAGCAGAGTTGCATATCCTTTGCCCTTAAATTCTTTTTTAAATCCAACAAAAAGGCAATGAATAAATATATATCCATCTGCTTCTACAGGTCTATGAGCGTATTTTCCGGGGATATACTCAATCATTCCCTGATAACCACCTTTTTGTGAAATAAGTGCTTTTATCTTCAAGCCTTTTGAATAGTATTCACCAAACCATTCAATTTTTTTTCTCAATTCAACATGCTTATTTGAATCTTTATAACCGCAAACACCATATTTTGTAATGTTTTCTGGGGTAAGATCGATAATTTCTATATCCTCCATATCAATATTTTTATAATTATAATTTTTGAATTAAATTACTTTTCCATTGCTATAATTTTAAGATTTTTCGGTATTTTTTCAATGGCATAGCGTAGAGCCGTGCGTGGCATTTTAAATTTGTTTTTCATTATATAATCAAACACTTCTTGTTGATGTGATTCACTGGCAGCTTTTAACATCCAACCATAGCCTTTTTGCACCAAATCGTCTTTGTCAAGTAACAGATTATCTGCAATTTTAATAATTGTGTTCAGAAACAACCCTTTTCTTGCAGGAATTATTAAAGAAACAGCGGAAGCCCTTCTCATCCATCTGTTTTTAGATTTTGTAAACTTTATTAATTCCATTAAGAAGTCTGGGTACATTTGAATGAATACACCTACTGAATGGTTGCAAAATGTATCACATGATGCCCAATTATTTATGTACAAGTCAATCCATTTTTTGAATATTTCAAAATCGTTTGGCTGAAAGTTTTTTCGAAGTGAATAAGTCCAATTGCACGCAATAAATGATTCTTCCAATATTCCAGATTGCCAAAGAATTTCAATTAGACTAAAAATCTCTGCTTTATCAAATGCTTCTATATCATTAAAACTATCCTTGCTGATTTTGTTAACTACAGGTACTTTTACTCCATAAAACTCAATCTTTTCTTTAAAGAATGCTTGACTTTTTTCTTTTGTCTTGACGTCAATGCTTTCTTCAAGTTGATTCCTTATTTTTTCAATAATAACATTCATCTTTTATGGTGGATTGCTGTTTTAAAATGCATAACTATCTAGGATTTTAGATGCAAGATAGCAATAAAATAAACATCGAAAAAAATTCGATAAGAAAATGCGTTTACACGCGTGCGGCAACTGAAAATCAATCAACAGGACTGGCTCAATTACTTCAGTATGGCAGGTATCCAGGGCAAACTCCGGAAAATTGACGGTTGGGTATGCAACCGGTTCAGGTATTGTATATGGTCCGCCAGCTGGCGGATGGTGTGAGAGGCGCACCCCGTCATGTTCTATTGGCGGGGCTGTCTAATCGATTATGCCCCGTTGTAAAATGATCTTGAGAAAACCAACATCGAAACTAAAGAAAGCAAATGCAAAGAACGCTCGGACATTGATGTTACATTCAAACAACCTCATTTATATGTAGTTAGAAACAAATTGATTAACAAGGTCAATGAGAATTCCTAAGAGTCAACATCTTCTTTCTCAGAAATGTCCGAAACCTTTTAAAAAGACCTTTACCATTTTTTATCAGATAGTCGATTCCTTCAAAAAATCCTGCAACTAAGAGAAGGAAACCGGCTATGGTCAAAACGAATTCGAGCCCGCCATCTGCAATCCCAGCTTTTGCAAATGCTTGATAGGATAGTCCTAATAAGAGAACTAGCCAAATTAACATTACCTTTTTCATTTCACCGAGTTTTTAATAACAAGTAAAGGTATTTAATATTTTCGCTAATCGCATCAAATATTTAATCTTTCAAGAATGCTTAACTTGCTATTTTAGTATAGCAACAAATTAAAATCCGACTTCATACAGAATGACAATATAAGTCTTTTAGGATATCCGCAGAAAAAAAAATTTCATTATCTTTTTTAGAATAACAGGCATTGTTGATGTACAATGGGGTTTAACGGTCGGGCTTTATTTCAAATCTTTTTTTAGCATGATCATATGCTTTAATTGTATTCCATTTTCATATATTGGTTCTGGAAAATTATCAATAAAGAATCTGTGCTTTATATCATATATCTCAAAACCAACTTTTTGATATAAATATAATTGTCTAATCCCCGCATCTCCTGTTCCAATTATAATCTTCTTAAATCCATTTTCTTTTGCAAGGTTTATAGCATCTTTTAATAATCCCTGGCCTATCCCTTGTCCTTAAAAAGCTGTATCTACCACAATGTTTTTTATTTCTACTGTATCGCTACAAATTGTTTGCAATACAAAAACTGCAATAATTTTATTGTCCCGGTCAATTACATAAATGTCTGATTGATGGACATATTTATTGATTGCTTCAATCGTTTCATCTGCAAGCAATAGTATATCAAATGGTATTTTCTTATCCTTTTCTAACAATCTAATCATGGGAAATTAATTATCGGCATGCAACTTCAAAAATCGAACCTATTCGTTTATAATCAACCTTTTCATAATATCCATCAACATCAGACATTACATAAACAACTTGATTTGGATAATCCTTATAAATGCATTCCATTAGTTTTCTTCCAATCTCTTTTCCCCTGTAAGCGGGCATTACTAACAGATCACAAACATAAATATATTCGCCAAAATCATTTAAAGAACGGGAATATCCACATAAAACATCCTCCTGATAGGCAACACATGTAATGGATTTGTTAATTGTTTGTACGAATGTCTCTTAGCCTTACCGCTAACGCCAGGCTATCAAAAACCTTCAATACTAACTCAAATTCGTAAATAAGTCAAGTGCTTAATAAACAGAACCCACTCTACCTCAAAATCAAAACTCGTCTATTTATTTGGTCACCACCAACCAATTCGATTTGCAGTATATACACGCCTTCACCTAGTGCAGATATATCTATTTTTCGATCATTTTTTCGATAATGCTTTAAAACCTGACCATGAATCGAAACTATTCGCAAGCTTTCTATTTGGTTATTAATACCTGTCAAATCAATATAGATTTCTGTTGAAGCAGGATTTGGATATATTTTTATCCTCTCCATGTCTTCTTCAGACAGACCAATGATTGTGAATTGAACAGCAGATTCACATCCATCGAAATCCACAACTGATACAGTCATAACATTTCCAGTTGTGTCAATTGAAATATCATATGGTGGCACGCCTCCCGTCACGATAATCTCTTCATCAACCATGTTGATAATCATGGTGTCAAGCAAGCAGCAAACGTCTGGATCACTATTGCCGGCAGGTTCACCATCCGGATAATAGCGATCTATGATGGATTGCAGGATATTGGCGGTCCTGGGCTTCGGCTGCATCGTAAGTCAATGATTTTAGGTAATGCCATCCTACCCCGTAATCAGGATCGGCTGTTGGTCCCTCAATGTAGAGATCCGGATATATAGCCAGGGCGTAATTGACGAATGCCGTATTGTCCTCCGGGATCAGGTTGAAATAGTCTTGCATTCTGTTGTAGACCGTGAGAGATGGCAGCACGCCGATCTGGGCCAGCGTGTCTTCTACCGCAATTGAATCTTGTGTTAGAATTCCAAAAACATGGAACAAAGGACGCAGATCTGCCTGTGCGGCAACTGACATTCTGATTATCCTGCTGTCAATATCCTGATCATTGAGGCCATGGTTGATCCCATTCTCAAAGTCAATGAATTCCTGCTTCCAGAAATTTCTGAGTGGACACCACCCAAACATATTGACTATCTCAAAATAGTGCCCATACCCCCTGTGCTGGTAACGTACTTCGTCGGTTGTAGTGTTGGAGATATCTCTTTCTGAACCAAATGTATTAGAAACCATTCTATGGGTGGCGGTCTTGTCTATGTCAAATGTATTTGGACCGAAGCTGTAATTCACTGCTAAATTCAGGTCGACACCGAGGCCGTGATTCATAGCCATGATGTAAGGTACATTGACCAAAGCCTCTTCTTCCCCGGGAAATTTAGATATTGCCAATGCATGCCCTGTTTCATGAAAGTTTACCTCATCATCAGGTCCAGGGCCGTTAATAAAGTAAGCCGGGCCAGGCACATCGGTATAATTCAGCGGTGTGTTCGACATCGGATAACCGATTGAATACACCCCACATCTGATATCGATATCAGCAATCATATACATATTGTGCTTGTCGGGTATGATCTGTCTGGCTAAAACGGAATTAACGCCGCGTACAGCCGACTGCCAGTCCAGCATGGCTTGCATAAGATCATACTGACCAGTGACAATAGAATGCCTGGGTATGGTAAACATCACATTGTCTGTCTCGAAGACAGCCCAGGGTCCAGGTTTGTTCAGTTCGGCATCGAAGTCAGGTGTTTCATAAAATGACTTCAGCGAAAAGAAGGGGGCTTCCACAGCGTTGCTCACACTGATTTCGATAATTCCATCATTGGCGCCATAAGGAACAAGAACCGAAATCGCTCCTCCAAACGGATTGAAAACTTCTATTGTCGTTGAATTGATTGGAAATTTCTTCGATATCCTGTCAAATCGTCTGAAATAGGTTCTGTCGGTCAAATCCCATTCATGGGAACCCACTCTGATATAATAGTCCTGTCCAATCAAACTATCCGGCGCAGTGACGCTGGCTACACTTCCGGGAGATAAATACAGTCCGGTCGGACGGAGGGCGTGATCGGTTCCATCTCCGTTAATGCTAAAGTAGGGGTTCATCCCATCCGGGTCTTTAAAATTTGCACGGATTAGTACCGATATACCTATGGATGAATCTGCCGGCGGGTCGACATATCCGGGAAAAACGAAGCATGAATAGAATAACCAACCATTAATGTGTTGTGGATAATCTGTGTAAACTTCCGGGGTGAAAATTTGATCGAATATTCCCTGCTGAAGCGCAAACATGGCCCGTTCCAGTTCCATTCCTGGTGAGGCTGCAGGGTCTTTGGAAAAACCGTTTTCGGTGGTGGGAGTTGTAAAAAGTGCTCCGATTTCAATATCATAATCTTCAACCACACTTTTAGCGAGCAATATGTTAGACTCACTACCGGCCAGACATTCCGGGAATAGTGTGAAAATATTTCTGATCAGCATGAGTTCCTCAGCGTCAAGCGTGATTGCTGAATTGATATGTGCCTGAAGGTCATTCAGCGCGCTAAGAACCATGCCACATGAATCCCAGCAATTTACAACGGTCATGGCGTAAGATCCAATGTCATTGGCACCGCTATAAACAAGCATTTCATCCAGAAAAAGCTCACACCCGCCAGGAGCAAGAATGCCATCTCCCCATATATCATAAATCTCGAAAAACAAGCACTCATTAGAAAGAACACAGATGCTGTCGGAGTAACTCGTGAAGTCTTCGTAAACACCACCCTGGCCACCTTGCATGAACACAGTACCCATTAGATCGGACAAGGTCCAGGAAGTTTCCTCGCCCCATGCATCTGTCATTATATCGACTCTCACCTCAACTTCACTCACGTCGCATTGTGCGAAGCTGTAGTCGGTAAAAAGTGTCAGAAAGAAACTGATCAATAAAACTTTTTTCATATTGTTTAATGTTAACTGTTTATTGCAAGGAACGGTTGTGTTTATGAAACGACTAAAGTATTTTAATGGATCTAATCATTTCCATAAGAATTGACAATTTACTTTTGTCATTGACTCCACCATTAATAATAATGTCAAAGTTATCTAAATATAAAATAGCCATAATGTTATATTCATCATATGTTTCATGATTGGTTTTAAATATACTTGAAGTTGCTTTTCGTTGATCAATCAATATTTGCTCAGTTGCTATCTTTTCACTGTTTGGATAATATTTATTAGCAAATCTTTTATAACCTCTTTTGATTTTGTGCTAATGAAATTGGCTTTTGCACTTCGAACTATGTTAAGATATGAAATCAGATCGCCATTATTATCTAACTCTTCATATCGCAAACTCATTGCACTTTTACTTACTAATTTAAGGTCAGTATCCTGTGAAATAAGTTTAAATCCCAATGCATCATATGTATCTATTTCAATCTCTTTGAGAGCTCGGCCATTGATTCGCGCTCCCGGAGTGCTTCAATGGTTACATGGGCCTTAAAACCCGCTTTGTGTTTTTTTCTTTTTGCTTTCATAATTCCACGGTTAAAATTAGTCGTTTTTCAACTTAACTCGTGGTCTGAATTTTGGGGAGTATTATAGGGCGTTCGTGCTTTTAAATTTAATCAATTTATCCTGATATGAGCTAATGACATTATTTTTAACATGTCTGCCATTGTCATACCTATTCTTTGAAATATTGAATAATTTTTCTTATGCTCTTTATACATCGGCACGTGGTTGATTACCTTAATATAATCAGCCCATTTTTCTATTTCCTTAATTTCATTAATACCCCATTTTAAAAAAACTGATTTATCCATTCCTCCTTTTTCAAGTACTTTTTTATTTGATACGCTTATTCCTAATTTGGAAGCATAGTCAAAAACAATTTCTACACCTGGAAGAAAGGTATGGGAGCTATTAAACAGTTTTTTTACTTCAGATTCGTCAAAATAGTAAAGTACTCCGGCAATCAGAAACATAACATTATTTCTATTTTCAATTATCTCATACCAACTTGTATCGAATACTGATTTTGAAATGAATATCCTTCTATCTGTTTCTGAAATATATTTTTTTCTTAACTCAATAGTATCCGGTAAATCCAAATCATACCAATGAATCTTTCCATTATCCACGCGGTCAAATGTTGTATCAAGTCCACAGCCAATATTTACAATTGAAGCTTCAGGAAAATGATTGATAAATGCTTTTATTTTTTTATCGAAGTATATACTTCTTGCAATCCATGAAAGCCTGGACAAATTCATAATATTCTTTGAAATTGTGGTAAAATCATAAGGAATGCTATTTATTATGGAAACAGCTTTGCTATCAACCAGAAGAGGTTTTTTCTTTTGTGTTTCAATTGCTCTTCCCCACAATGGAAGTAATAATGTTTCCTGTACACTACCTAATTTTATTTCGTTTTTGTCTTCCATACTACTTATTTTTAATGACCTTTTGTGTTTCAATTCGTTTGTAAGCTGTAATATACCAATTCTTTCTTTTTATAATATGTAAAGTAATATAAATGACAAGAATTAGGGCAAGTTTATCATGAATTTCAATCAAAACAAATCGAGAAAAATCTGAACCCCCAGATAAATAGATAAACCATGGAATAAGACCTGTGAAGGTAACAAGAAAAAATAGTACCGATAATGTAATCACCTGAATGTTTTTACTCACTAAGTGTTTACTGATAATACTTTTATACCATTTCCAATGTGCGTATATATGGTATATCATTAGTAATGAAAAGATAACAATGGAAATTTTATGGATAGTTGACCAGTTTTGATAATAAAATCCGCATACTATTCTGTTTGTGTCTATCTTATTTATTTGCTCATAAGTCATGGATTGGATATTCTCTGGCTTACCACTTCCATTTTGTTTATAAGACCCACTCATATGATATCCGATTTGCAAGCTCAATCCTGAAAGAATCATTACAATCCCGAAAATCAGCAGTAGATTATTTATTAAAAACTGATTGATAAACTTCCTTTGTTGCTTATTAGTTTGGTAATTTGCTCTATTAATTATTGATAAAGCACTGTGTTGGCAAGTGTTAACGCAATTTAAACATCCGGTACAAGCATCGGGGTTTAAAAATTTTGCATGTTTGTGCCAAGGCATATTTACTTTACCTATTATATCATGCGGACATATTTCCTGACATTCCCAGCAAGCGATACATTTTTGGGTGTCAAGTTGCACATATACTGTACATTTACTATTAATAAATCTTGATTTCATTGAGTTATCGTTTTTTACACAAAAATGCCTTGGGAAAAAGCTTTTAACGATAACATTTGTTAAGAAATGAAATTTATTTTCTGTTTCTAATCCTACTGAGTGAAATAGGAGTTATTCCTAAATAGGATGCAATATAATGTTGAGGTACCCGCTTAAGAATTTCAGGATGTTCTGTAATTAATTCTTCATAACGTTCTTTGGGTGTATCTTTTATTCTTGAAAGAAAAAGTTGGGTGTAGTTTCTAAGCCGCTGAAAAATAAAATCTTGAAATGTGTCTTTTATTTCAGGATAAGCTTGATAGAGTATCTCAAAGCTGTCTTTACTTATGGAAAGAATAGATGAAGGCTCAATGCTTTCAATAGTAAATAAACTTGGCTGGCCATTAATAAAACTATCAATTGAGGCGACAGGCTGGTTTTCGAAAAAAAATTGAAATGTAATATCTTTTCCCTCTTTATTGCACCATTGACGCAAACATCCTTTTTTTATAAAAAATGCATATTTGGATATTTCTCCTTCTTTTAACAAAATTGTTCTGGAAGCAATTTCTCTTTCAATAAATAAATCTTGAAATTCAATCCGATTTGCTGTGTCATTTTTGAATTTTTCAATCAGTTGTTCGAGCATAATTATTAAAGTGTTACTTTTTCAAAATAGTATAAAGTAATAATTCGTTTTTGTGAACCAGAAACATTTTTTAGGACGACTCAGCATGACGCCCAATGCTCGGCGCAGCGCCCGGAGCGGATTGTCGATTGTCGACGTTCGATTTTCGATTTTTTCATTCGACCATCGGCCATCGACAATCGTATATCTCTTGTCCGGCCTGGGCGATGCGCGATTGTGTGTGCCCTGCATAGCTTGTCCCGGTAACCGGGAAGCATGCAGCGCACACTTGTTGGAAGCTGTTGAAAAAGTTTAAAAATACAAATAAAATTTCAGGAGCCAATAACAAGTGGGTGCAAATTTTCCAGAGGGTGGAAAGCCTGTCCCGATGAGCGAAGCGAAATCGATATCCCTTATGGGCGGGTTAATTTCCCGAACCGTTAGCAAGTGGCAAAGCCTGTCCCGATTTATCGGGGCTGGTTGCCGGTAACGGCAAGACACGCCTGTTAGGCATACCGACGGTAATCGATCGTACGCTTCAACAGGCAGTCAGCCAGGCGATCATGTTAAGGTTCGAGTCAGAGTTCAAACCACACAGCTATGGATTCCGGCCGAATCGCAATGCCCAACAGGCGGTACAGCAAGCACAGGCTTACATCAATGAAGGTTACCAACACATTGTTGATATCGACCTGAAAAACTTCTTCGATGAAGTAGATCATTGTAAGTTAATGCAATTGCTGTACAAAAAGGTTAAATGCCCGATTACACTGCGGCTGATCCGCAAATGGCTGAGAGCCCCGAAAGCGGCACACGCCGGCCTGTCGACTTTGAAATACTGGGATACAAATTTGTTTCCACGTTTATCAAAGGAGAAAAGGGTAAATACCAGCTGGTGGTCAGTGAGAAGAGCTGGAAAACGTTCAAACAGAACCTCAAAACCATAACCCGGAAAACTGTTCCAAAATCTTTTTCTGAACGTGTGCGGCAACTGAAAATCACTCAACAGGGCTGGCTGAACTACTTCCGTATGGCAAGTATACAAAGCAAACTCCGGGAGATTGACAGTTGGGTTCGCAACAGGCTGAGATATTGTATATGGCACGACTGGAAGAAACCGGAAAGGAGAAGGAAGAACCTGATCCGCTTAGGCGTTGACCAACGTCATGCCTATACCTGGAGCAGAACGAGAATGGGAGGGTGGGCAGTGTCTCAAAGCCCGATTCTGGTTACGACGATTACTGTCCCCAGGCTGATAAAGAGAGGTTATGTACCGATGCTCGACTTTTATCTGAAAGTTGCTCCACAACTTAATGAACCGCTGTATACGAGGCCCGTACGTACAGTGGTGTGAGAGGCGCACCCCGTCATGTTCTATTGACGGGGCCGTCTACTCGATTACCGCCTGGTGTTCATTCATTTCATTCATTTTTCCTTCCAATTTGCTATGTCGTTTCTGTCTGTGTGTGTTGGGTAGGCATACTCTTTGGTAAGTTTTGCTTTGCGTGTTGGCTTTTTGAGCGACTTACCAATGTGTATGACTTCGAAGCAAGGGTTTATTTTATCTTTAAATGAAATTACCATCAATATACTCCTGAAATATTTTTTTATATTGCTCACTGACAGGGATATATACCTTTCCGTCAAAAACGATCCTGTTCCTTTCGATCACCGAAATCTTGGCAAAATTCACAATGTATGAGCGGTGAACCCGCATAAACCGGTCGGATGGCAGTTGTTCCTCTATACTTTTCAGGCTCAACTGGGTCAGGACCGGGTTGCTGTTGACCAAATGAATTTTAATATACTCGTGCTGGCTTTCAATGTATTTTATATCGGCAAGCTCAATGCGGATTAGTTTATAATCGGATTTTACAAACAGATGGTTTGTGGTTGTATTTACGATTTCTTTCTGATTGTTAACAGTGAGTTCAATCAGATTTTTAACCTTATTCGCCGCTTTCAGAAAGTTGGTAAATGTGATTGGTTTAAGCAAATAATCAACAGCATCTACCTGGAAACCTTCCACCGCATACTCGCTGTAAGCTGTGGTGAACACAATATAAGGTTTGTTTGCCAGCGATTTCACAAATTCCATCCCGCTGATATCGGGCATATTTATATCAATAAACAAAAGCTGAACATCGGTTGTGTCCATGATACTCATCGCCTCAGCAGCACTCCTACATTCGGCCACCAATTCCAGGAAGGGGACTTTTTGGATATTACCGGCTATTTTTTTTACTGCCAGCGGTTCATCGTCAATGGCTATGCATCGTATCATTAAACTGGAATAGTGAGGTTAACTTCAAACTCGTTTTCTTTGTCGGAAATATCAAGATTGTATTCCTGTGCGTACAACAAATCGAGGCTTTTTTTAATGTTCTCAAGCCCAATGCCCGAATATTCGTCAAATTGATTAACAACGGCTTTATGTTTACTGTTTTTGATAATACAACCCAGGGCGTTTTCATGGATCTGTATTTCGAAATAAATATAGGATTTATTCGGGTAACTAACCCCATGCTTAAAGGCATTTTCGAGCAGCGAAATAAACAACATGGGCGGTATTTTGATGTCTGGAATCTGATCGGGAATCAAAACCGTAACTTCTACCTCGTCAGAATGCCTGAGTTGCATGAGCGAAATAAAACTATAAATAAATTCAATTTCCTTTTTTAGTTCAATAGTATTTTGTGCCGAATCGTAAAGCAAATAGCGCATTAGTGTGGAAAGCCGTTCGACCGCATCCTGGGCTTTTTCCGTATCCATTTCAATAAGCGTGTGGATATTGTTTAATGTATTCATGAAAAAATGCGGGCTAACCTGGTGCTTCAACAGGGCAAGGTTTGTTTTAAGATGTTCTTTTTCGGCATCTTTCCTCAGTTTCTCCTCGCTCAGCCATTTCGACATAAGTTTAATGGTTGTTCCTGCACCAACCAATAAAATGCAGATAATGAAATTATCCGCAAACGCCATAATGGGCGGTTTCTTCATGGGTGCATTCAGCGAAGGGGGCCTCAAATCACCGGGAGTGTTTTCTATCAGGGAATTGCGCTGGTGAGGAAAGCCTAATTCAGAAATCATGTTAACTGCTATCACCAATGCTATCAGGGTCGTTACGAAAACAAAGTAATTCGTGTATCTCTTTTTTAAGAGTAAACGGGGTACCAGTATATACACATTGACCAAAAAAATAACGAGAAACCCGAACACATGTGACCAGTTTTTTGCTACCTCGTGCCATTTGATATGGCCTGAACTTCGCTCGCTGAAATAGGGCATCGAAAAAACAAACGCCCAAATGAGGAAGTACGACAAAAATTCGATTTTCCGGCTATTTAAAGTGATCCCTTTCATTTTACAAATGTATGTAAATCGTTAAAACTGTATTTTATAAATCACATTCGGGAAAATCCCGAGCTGGTAAGTTGTGCTTATCGACTGGCTTCTGTTATCATAGCTTTGTGAGAAAACGTTATCGTTGTTCGTGATGTTTTGCAGGTCAATGGCAAATGACTGCGAGAGTTTTTTCGTGCGGCTGTTGAGTGTATATCCAAGCTTGAAATCTAAGCGGAAATAATTGGTATAAAAGTCAGAATAGGCATCGGTAGATAATACCTCATGACCTACAGTATTTGATGCTTCCAAATCAATAGGTGTGTAAGCCCTTCCCCCGGCATTGGTGCATTTAATATCGGCTGAGATTTTATTTCGTTTTTCACTTCCCAGGTTCCATTCTTTCCCTCCCAAAATATTGAAAACGTATTTCCCGTTGAATGCGGTATTCCGTTCAATACCATCGCTTCCTTTGTATTTGGAACGATATATCGAAGAGGTAAATAATCCATAATATCCGTGGCTGAAAAATTTCTCTATGGTTAATTCTAATCCGTAGTTTCTTCCGGTTCCGTTATTTACCAGGCTATCTTCCAGATCGGTTTTAAAACCTGCGCCGGTATTCAGCATGGAGTAGCTGCTCGAAAAAGTATTTACCGGTACATTGTAGAGATATTGGTAATAAACTTCTGCTTTTAAACGCCAGTCTTTGATGGGTTGCAAATCGAAGCCCAGTACAAAATGATGGCTTTTGGTAAAATCAAGGTTTTCATTGTTATAAACATAAGAGCCATCTGACATTTGGGTTTGTAAACAATATACATTGATGGGTTGCATCTGCGAATGAAGTCCATAACCCAAAGTAAGGCTGCTTTTACTGTTGACATCATATTTTAATCCCAAACGCGGCTCAACCGAAAGAGAATTATTCAAGAAAAACATTAGGGAATGTACACCCGCATTGAGTGTAAGCTTATCATTGAAACTATATTTGGCATGAACGTAAGCCTGCGCCAGGTTGGTGTAACTGTCATAATCCCAGATTTGTTTCCAGTCCGATTGGATTTGGTCTTTTGTACGGTAATAAAGATTCAACCCGATCAGCTCATCCTGAACACCCACTTTTATAAACAGCTTTGAACTTATTTTTGAGTTATAGCTTGTTGCAAAATTATAGCCTGTTTTGGTAACCTTATTTTCTGATTTTGTAAATGTGGAATCGCTCATCCGGTCAACATCATAATCTGTTTGCCCTGAATTTGAATAGTTTATCCCAATATTAGAGCTGAAGTAGGATTTGCTGTTGATCTGTTTGAAATGCTTTACCCCGATAATGCCGATCTGACTGCTCAAATCGTGCCCTGCTCCATTTCCATACAAGGAACCGGAGTTTCCATCTTCGATATTGATGCTGCTTGTTGCCAGGATTCCAAACAAGGTAAATTTGCCCAATTTACTGTTTCCACTGCTCACATTAAACGATAAATCCTGGTACGAAGGCAATGCGGTAGTGCCGATATCAATACCAACAGCCTGGGCAACACCAGCCAGCGCATAGCGGTAACCCACCAGATACGATGAACCTTTTGTTTTACTGATGGGCCCTTCGGTGGTGGCTTCGAGACCGGTTATCAGCCCTGCCTGCAAAGTAGTTTCCCGTTTTTGGGTATTCCCGTTCCTGAAACCCAGGTCAAAAACACCGGCCGTGGCATTGCCATATTCGGCAGGGAAAGCAGAAGTGAGGAAATCGGAGCTTTTCAACAGGTTGGTATTTAAAGCGCTCACTGCCCCGCCGGTAGTTCCCACGGTTGCAAAATGGTTAGGATTTGTAACATTCATTCCATCAATACGCCATAATACGCCAACCGGCGAATTACCACGGATTACGATATCATTTCTGGAATCGTCGGGAGCACTTACTCCTGCAAAATTGGCAGCCAGACGCGCCGGGTCACTTCGCCCGCCTGCATAGCGATTCACCTCTTCGGTTGAAAATGTGCGGGCACTTACCGGAATTAAATTGTTTATCGTACCGGCCTTTAGGTTCGCGGTTATAACCACTTCATCCAGCAGTTTTAAGTCCTCATCCATGGCAATATCCAGCACAACTTCTTTTCCGGAGGTTACGACAACATTGCTCGCAAACACATCTTTATAACCAATGTAGGAAACCTTAATCTCGTACCTGTCGGGTGATAAATCCGGAAGAATATAATTTCCATCTGCATCGGAAACCGATCCTGTATTTACCGTTTTATTCATTATTTGAACCGTGGCACCGGGAAGTGTAGTTTGCGAAAGTTTGTCAGTAACAACACCACGTATATTCTGCTTATTATTTTGAGCAAAAGAGATTTGGGTGATGAAAAGTGAAATTATAAAGAGGTATTTGTTCATATTTATTTTTGGGTTATTTAATTTAACTGTTTTGTGCTAACGGCTTCAACAGTAAACACTTTGCCATTCATTTTCACAAACACATCCATCGAACTCAAATTGGTAACCATGCTTTTATCAACAGAGAATTTGAGGTTTTTATAGGCATTGATATAATCCACCAATCCTATATCGCCCACTGTTCTCGCGTATTCAATTCCTAAACCGCTTATTGCCTCAACTACAAAATCATTGGTATTGCCAAACGGATAAGACATTCCACGAATGGGATAATCCACCAATCGCTCCAGTTCTTTTCTATCTTCCAGCACTTCATATATTACATCAACCTTTGATAAAGCGGTCAAATTTGGATGATTTGCCGTATGACCGGATACTTCGTGTCCTTTGTATACGTTTTTAATTTCTTCTTTGGTGAGATAATCTTTTTTGCCGAGTTTATTGGAATTGAGATGAAAAGTCCCGACAAGACCATTTTCATTCATCAACTTTACCAAATGCCTGTCGGCTACATTTCCATCGTCAAAACTCAAAATCAGTGCTTTGGAATTGCGTTGCGGGAAAAGCATTTCGATTGGAGTACTGCTTTTTACGATGGCTGGATCGGTTTGGGCATTTGCGGAATTGATCATCATCATCAAAGCTATTGCTACGACACTTAGGTTACTTTTCATAATTGATTCATTTATTGAATGTTTCTCACCAGCCGAACATAGTTCAGCACCCGTTCCTCTCCTTCGCCTGTTCCAACTATCTTCTTGTCGAAACGCACAGCACCGGCACCGTGAAGGTTTTCTCCATTTCCATCTTCTGCCTGTCCAACAGCTACATACCATGCAGAAGGATAAGAACCATTTGCTAATGACATAGCCGAAGTACTTGTCCAATAATAAGGATAGTCAGCCTTTCCTCCATCGTTTAGAATACCGGTACAACTGAACAGTGCATTTATTGCGGGACCTACATTGGCAGGGTTTGTTGCATACGGCGAACGTGTGTAATCTACCAAACTTTGAAGTTCTTTCGAGTTAGGTAACCGCCAATCTTTGTGCCCCAGATAATTTGCGTTATTCTGCGTTTGCGCATAAGCCAAAGCATGTTCCCAATCCATTCCCGAACCATTGTCGGTTTGTTGCCACAGTAAGCCGGTAGATAAATCGGAAATAGTACCATCGTTGTTGTTTTGGAATAAATTTACGCCATACGAAAGATTGCCGCGTACACAGCGAACAAAGTGTTTTGGACCTACGCTGATACTATACGATTTAATATGTCCGGTGCCAAAATTCACACCAAAGGCAAGTTCTGCTCCGGGCGTTTCCCCGTTTACATTGCCCATTACTCCTGTATATTTGTCACTGCTCCAGAAAATGGCGTGACTAAGGTCTTGTTCATCTGTATATTTAATGTCAAAATATTCTGTATCAATATAAGGCCATCCGACACTTGCATTCCATAAAGAGTATAGCTCCTTGATGGTAGGCACGCGCCAGTCGTTATAGCCGCCATAGTTTTGTTTGTTCAGATTGTCAACTTCAGTCTGAGTTTCTGCCCAGTAATACATACCACCGAAAGTTGGTTTTTCATAGGTTTTCTGCCAGGTTAAACCGGTAACTTCGTCTTTTACCGTAAGTCCATCACTGCTTTTGGTATAAACAGGCGCTGTATGAGTAAACTGAGCATCTTGTCCATAAAATGCGTCATTGGTTGCCGAAGCACTGATACTGTTTCCGGTGGCATCCCAAATTCCGGTTTGACTTGTACCGACTAGCGGATAGCAACCTGCGTAAGCCGCTTCACGAGGAAAGATTTGTAAATCTCCGGAAATTGTTGAAGTATCATCTTTTTTGCACCCTGCCAGATTCATGTTAATTAAAACGGCTATCAAAACTGATAATAAACTCATTTGATTTGCTTTTAACTTCATTTTGCTTAAAATATTGATTTTAGTTTGCATTGATTAGTATCTTCTGTTAATTGTGAAGCAAAAGTAGAAGGTGTAAAATCATTCATAAAACACAATCACCCAATGGCATGATTGTATCACCCAATAATGGGTTTTTGTCACTAAAGCTTCTTTTTATTGTTTGCTATTCATTTTAATAGCAAATGTATCATTATCAGAAGGTGCGTTGGAAGAAAACAGCTCTTTTGCAAACTGAAGCATCGGCTTGTGTGTCGGGGTTTGCATATGTGCTGTTTTCTGCGTTGGCTGTTCATTTTGTTTTTCTTTTCTGTCCTTATGTAGCAAATTGTCTGCTGCCACTGTCCCCTTACACTTGGCGGTAACGGCTGAGGCTATGCGCTGGCGGGCACTATTGAAAAAATATCATTCCGGCCAGCACAATTTCTCAATAGATGTACAATCATTTTTCTTACAACCTTGCGCCCGATAGCGTTTAGCCTTTGTTATGCACTGGGCGTTTATCATTAGAAAGTTATTACTCAGTCTGCCCATGTAACCATATTAACACCTCAATCATTGTAGAAAGAGGACAAGTGTCCGTGCCATTCAACTGCCTTGATTTTAAGCAAGTCCCACAGGCAAGAAGTTCTCCTCTCTATTGAAATAAACATTTTTATTTGCTCGTCAACATTGTATTTTTCATGAGTCATACCGTCACATTCGACTGCTACACCCATAAGAAACACTTTTACATCAAATCCTTGCTTTTTTGATGTTACTGCAAATCTTAAAGCATTCCACGCTTTTTTAAATTATTTTGTTTCAATGATTTATGCTGTACCCAATTCTTAGAACAAAAAGCTGATAGAGTTAAGAGAGATTTTATTATTTTATGTTACACATTGGCTACATCGTCTGATTCGGTAGTATAATGGTCTGGCTTTTTCGGACAGAAAAGCCAGACCATTATAGTCCTTGATTTCAAGCCACTATAGCTACAGGCATTACTTCAATATCGGTATAATTTCCAAGGCATATATAACAGAAGCATTCGGATCAAAGCCATACTGAGCTAATTTTTCGTATGTCAGGGGGTAGTGAGGGTTAAGCACTTTCCCTTTTTCGGGATCATTCGGAAAGGATAAATCACATTTATAAGATACGTTCCCTTCAATTCCGGAATTATTTAACTTCCAGATCATAACATTCCCGAAACTGTTTCCCGCCTGGCTCGAGGGAACTCCAACAATGGTTGCGCCATTATAATAAAGATTGCACTCCATATCGAATCCGGCGCTGAACGTAACCTCATCGCAGATGACTATTACATTTTTAGGGCAGTAAATATTTTCATGTTCTTCCGTTTCCAATTCTTTTGCCATTGCTTTATATTTACCCCAAGAACTCAATAAATCTTCCTTTGTAATTCTGCTATTGTGTTCTGACTCGATTGAAAAGTCATAATCATTAGTTTCTAAGGGAAGTGCCCTGTCCTTATTTATACTCTCCAAGGTGACATCTTTCGCAAAGGAAAAATAAAAGTCGGAATATTTTACTACCTGCGTAGACTGATTTGCCATATCAATGCCTTTCTTCCCATATAAAAAATACAACAGCATCTTGCTCATCGCATCGTCGCCACCGGTATTTCCGCGTAAATCAATTAAAAGATTTTCAGATTTAGCAGATTTCATTTCTTCAAGCATTTTAATATATAATTCTACTACCGAAGGTAGGCCGGCAACAATATCTTCATCTTTTTCCGTAGCTTTTTTACCATTGTATCTTTCATACGATTCCTGAGCTATATCTTTTACCGGGCCAAGCGATCCGATCTCTTTTATTACACCTTCAAAATGTTCTCTATATTCATCCATTGTAAATATTCGTAACAGCGCAGTCTTTTTTTCTTTATCTAAAAAATTATATACGATACTGCTTTTATCAATCGAAGGTATTTTAACTTTAGTGGCAGGTTGTATCGGATTTACCAGCTTTTTCTTTGTTGTTAATGAGACGTCTTCCATTTTGCCCAATGGTAGTCTTAACTTAATCAGGATGCTGCTTTTGTCCTGCCATTCAGGTAACAATTCATCATAGTATCTCTTGTCATTTATAAACCGGTGAAGCCACTTCATTGCATAGTAATCATTCTCTATCGCTTGCAGGTTGTACATTCTTTCTATCAGCTGGTTATAAGGTATTCCCTGAATGGCCACGAGTTTAGCACCCAGTAGATATCTATACTGCTCTTCGTAAACAACCGCAACATAAAGATCTTTTTCAATAGCGCGGAATTTAAGCGGAATTATCATTGTAGCCGAAGAGTCTGGCGATAATGTCCGGTTTATCCTTGTGTGGCCGTCTCCCATGGAAACAAATATCGGGGAAAGCAGTCTGCCAAAGTCACTTGAATTTAAACCTACCGCAGGTATGCTGTTCATAATTTTGTTAATGCGCCTATGGAAAGCAATCTTGCCTCCTCCGTTGATATATGGATCTGGGTGTGCGGTTTCAAGAATAGTGGTTAGCTGTCTTATATCCTGAATTAATTTATCGCGGTTTATAAGAACATCACTTTGCTGTGAAGACAGCCTTCCTGTTGATAAAATCAATAAGGATAAAATTATTATTATTATTTTCATTGTTTAAAATGTTTATGTTAATCTTAAATAGTCGTCATGATGTCTTTCTTCGCCTTGTGCATAACGGCTGAGGCTATGCGTAGTGCGGGATTTATTTGCACATCTTTTTCAATACACTACTAAGGCTCATTTCTTGTACCATCATTCAAATCACCACTTTCACCCGCATTACGTATAGCCTTTGTTAGCATTTGTTTTAATTCTTTCGATGTTGGTACTTTTCCTTTATATTTTTCTGGTAATCGATGAGTTAGTTTATATTCTGAAACTCCAATTGGTTTATTGCTTGTTCTTAAGGCGTATTCAACTTCAAGATTGTCTTTTATCGGACATAGTATTATTCCTATTGACGGATTGTCGTCTGCTTGTTTTTCCTGTTCGTCCAAAAGTTCCAAATAGAAGTTCATTTTGCCGGCAAACTCAGGTTCAAATTCAACTGTTTTTAATTCGATAGCAATTAGGCATTTCAATATCCTGTGATAGAATAACAAATCAATAAAGTACTCTTTTTGATTAAGTTTCAATCTGTATTGATTTCCTATAAAACTAAATCCGTAGCCGAGTTCTAAAAGCAGGTCTCTGATATTTTCAATCAGTCTGTTTTCTAACTCTTTCTCCAAAATCGGTTTTGTAATTCCCAGAAAATCAAGATTATATTCGCTTTTTAGTGCTTCATTCGCTTGTTCTGAAAGATGCACAGGAAGAGCTTTATTAAAATTGCTTGATTTTTTGTTTGTCAATTGATACTGATAAGCATTTGCTTTAATCTGATTAAGCAAAACTGCCCGGCTCCATCCTAATTTGTCGGTTGCTTGCAAATAATACTTTCGTTCCGTATTGTCTTTCAATTGTTGAATAATCAGCATGTTCTGACCCCATGGAATTTTCATTGCCATCTCTAAAAGGTCGTGCTCATTTTTATATTCCAGGTAAAATTGTCTCATTCTCCATAAATTCTGAGGAGAATAGCCTTTGACTCCATCTATTTGTTTATTAATGTCTTTCGACAAAGTGTCTACAATAGATTGTCCCCACTTATTCATCTCCTGATTTTCAACGATTATTCTGCCAATTTCAAAATTTTGACCAATGTGAAACTTATTCAATGACTTGAAAGCTTGATATCTTGCCGAATTAATCGTGTTGATTATTTCAGTAAAAAAACTATTATATGCTGATAATTTATTCATACTCAAATTCATTCAAAATCTCTCACAACTGTGATAGAAATCGGAAAACATTCAATTCTCTCACAACTGTGATAGAATTTGTTTATTTTTTCAACTTTCGTTCAGAATATTGACCTAAAAAGTAAAATGCTAATATTGGAATAAACATAAATTTCGCAGATTTTTCAAGTACATCAAACTGATTAAGAATGATTAAAGATATTGCTATCATAAATATCACAATAATGTCAAATGTTCTTTTTTTCATTTCAGTGTCTATTCTTTAAATAAATGCTAACGTTTGAGCGCCGGCCTGGCCTTTGTGCGTCCGTTATAAATAGTTTTATTCAATAATTAGCTTCATCGTTTGCCTTAGTCCATTAGCTTCAACAAGTCCCAGATAGACTCCAGAATGATAACCAGTTAAAAGAATTTTATTGGTGGATGGGCTCTCAAAGGATTTTTGATAGACAATTCTACCAACAAGATCAATCAACTTGAACGTAACATTTTTAAGACCGGAAGGAATGGTTAGCATTGTGAAATCTTCTACAGGATTTGGGTAAATTGAACATGGACCAGCGTTTCCTTGATTTTCATTAATATTTACAGCAAGATCACATTCTTCTGTTGATGCTCCCCACAGCGAGTTTCCTTCTATAGCAAAGCAGACCAATTCAGATCCCCATTCAAAGAAATACATATTTTCAAAGAGCCCAGACGTTGCTCCAATTCCTTCGATAATATACTCTCCTCCACCTCCTTCTTCAAAATTAAGATGCATTCTTTTCATAAATTCTCCATCAACTAAGATTGAATCCACCGAAGTAACAATAACTGGATTGCCAAATTCTGTGAATGTGAAAGCAGAAAGAACAGTATCGTTGACTCCCAGGTTAAAATCAAAAAGAAGAGCATCTTGATTTTCAGAGATAATGTATGTGTACCACTTGTTATTTTGTTCTCTAAGATAGCCATGAAAAGATTGACTAAAATATGTAGGTGGCCCCCAATTGAACGTTGAGTATCCGGAACTGTAAACATTATAGTATTCAACAGAGTCAATGGTTGTTACACCATCAATATAATCCCTGTAATAGCTCTGGGTCATGTATCCCGGTTCAGCCATGAAATAGTTCACTCGCCATTCTGAAGAAGGATCAATAGTATGTGCTTGTATCGTAAAGGATACTAACCTGAATTATTCACAAAAATAAAAAAAAGTAGGGGA
>Ga0247841_10004580_pt1 | contig 23523 bp, 18 predicted proteins | sample LaCruzMarch2015__2_FD_192410 | JGI IMG/M metagenome (GOLD analysis project Ga0247841, IMG submission 192410) | Freshwater microbial communities from meromictic Lake La Cruz, Castile-La Mancha, Spain - LaCruzMarch2015_18m | ecosystem: Environmental > Aquatic > Freshwater > Lake | place: Spain... | reverse complement strand
ATAGTAGGTATTGAATACCGGCTCGCAGCCATGCTGACAAAATGTTCATCATGGAATGCAGTTTCCAGAAACTACTCGGCCGACCTGTTTGGCTCAGGAATGGGGGCTTTTTTTGTAACGATGCTCCTTTTGCCCTATGCCGGGATTCTGGTGACCGGTATTTTTTTGGCGATTCTGAACATTTTCAGTGCATTGATTCTTTTAATCAGAAGACCTAAATCCGTATCTTTGCGATAATCCAATGTGAATCGGACGCTCTTAAAAACTACAGATTCGTGACACAAAATTCCAAACGCCGATTTTTTAAATATAGCCTGGCTGGTATCAGTAGCGCCTTAACCGGATTGAACCCGTTGGATGTGATGGCTAAAAAACTGACGCATATGGAGCACTCTAACATAGCCCCGGTTACCGGGCTTGGAAAATTCAGCAAAGAATCACCCTATGCAGTCGTCACGCCAAAGGGAGTAAAGTGCCAGATTTGTCCCAACAATTGTATCCTGAAAGAGGGATTGGAAAGCATTTGCAGGACCCACGTTGTAAAAGATAATACGCTCTATACCATTGCCTATGGCAATCCCTGCTCAGTTCATGTGGATCCGATTGAAAAAAAACCGCTTTTTCATTTTCTTCCATCCACACCGAGTTTCTCCATTGCCACGGCAGGCTGTAACTTTGCATGTTTGAATTGCCAAAACTGGGAGATTTCACAGCAAAGCCCCCGAGACACCGACAACATCGAACTTTTCCCGGCAAAGGTTGTAGCGCAGGCAATATCAAAAGGCTGTAAATCAATTGCCTATACCTACTCTGAGCCGATCGCATTTTATGAATATATGTTTGATACGGCCAGGCTGGCCAAAGCACAGGGAATTAAAAACCTGCTCATTTCCAATGGCTTCATCAATGAAAAACCGCTCCTCGACTTAACCAAATATATTGATGCAGCCAACATCAATTTAAAATCTTTTAGCGATGAAATTTATGAGAAGCTCAACGGGGGCAGTCTTCAGCCAATCCTGAATACACTGAAGATTTTAAAGGCCGAAGGTGTCTGGCTGGAAATCACCACCCTCATCGTACCCGGCTGGACGGATGATCTTGCCATGATCAAAGAGATGTGCGACTGGCTGGTTAAAAATGGATTTACGGATACTCCGCTTCACTTCAGCAGGTTTCATCCACTCTATAAGTTAACCAGTCTCCCTTTTACCCCATTGGCCACACTCGAAAAAGCACGCGAAATCGCGTTAAAAACAGGGATCCAATATGTTTACATCGGGAATGTTCCGGGTACGACGGCAGAAAACACCTATTGTCCAAAATGTAAGAAGATCGTGATGGAGCGCCGTGGTTTTTCCATTTTGAATAATAACCTGAAAAATGGTTCATGCAAATTTTGCGATACCAAAATTTCAGGGGTATGGGCATAAGCGAAATGACTTTCAATAGTACCCTGCATAACCATTGATCAATTTGAAGGTTTGCAAATGGGAACTTTGGAAATTCTCAGCCGGATTGGCAGATGGTCACTGAATCCGCCGTGATAGCGCGGTCCGACAAATGTTCTGTTTAACTTCTCACCAAAATAGGTTTGGTCCTCTTCAAGAAGAATTTTGGAGCTGAAAATCCTCACATCCCGGGTCCCGGCTTTCAAACCGGAAGTGCCGCCGATGAGCGCTCCGGTTACCAAAAACTGATCAAAGGTGCTCCATTGATCCCGATACTTCAGGGTTCCCTCCATGCGGATTTTATTTCTGACACCCATGAGATTGAAGAGTGTATCAGAAGGTATCGCATTTATCTCTGTTTTTGCACCGAGTACAACTTTCAGGCTCTCATTTTCAGGCTCATCATTAAAGTCGCCCATCACCACAATGTTCGATGCAGGATGACTGCGCAGTACCGAATCAATAAGCACTTTCAAAACAGATGCCACCCAGTTCCTGCGAGGTTGCGATCCAAGATATCCGCCGCGACGCGAAGGCCAGTGATTGACAAAGAGGTGAATGGTATCCATTCCAAACAGGATCCCCTTCACCATCAATATTTCCCTGGTTTGAGCCAGCGTATCAAAAGGAAAACGGATGCTGATGCTTTTGCTTCCCAGGACATTAAAAACAGAAGGCCTGTAAATCAATGCCACGTCTATCCCACGCAGATCAGGTGATTCATGATGAATGCATTTATACTGCCAGGGTTTAAGGGGCGTTTCATATATAAGCTTGTTCAGGACATACCTGTTCTCCACTTCGCATAAACCTGCAATGGCAGGGGCTTCCCATTCCCCGATGGCTATCAAAGTCTTCGCCACATGATTCAGCTTCAGGTTGAATTTTGACCATGTCCAGTGCTTGGCGCCAGCCGATGTGAATTCATCATCCAGTTTGGTTGTGTCATCATATGGATCGTACAAATTTTCCACATTCCAAAAAACCACACTGACATTGTGACTTTTTATTTTTATCGAATCTAAATTGGCATGATTTTGGTTGTTTTTTTTAACTTTTGTCGTGGTTGTAAAGTTGAAGGCAAGACACTGGTTTGTAATTGTTAAGAAGGTGAACAAGAATATTTTTTTCATAATTTATCAATTTAGATGCAACGAATGAAAAAATCTTTTGTCTGTTAATCAGGGAAAGGCATAAAAGGTGAAATGAAAACCTCGATTTTCTTTAACGATTTTTTAACATGAGATTAACAGAATTTAACAACCCGTGTGAAAATATCAGGTCTCTCGTACCGTTTTTAATTGGAATGTTTATTAAACAATGGTTAAAACAGAAAAATAGTTATGAAAAGAATTGCAGGAATTTTGTTAATCGCAATGATTGGAGGAGCTGTTTCCCTTGGGCTTTATAAAGCATTTGAAAAGAAACAGGTTTCTTTTAATTCCCGACCGGATGGAATTCCGATCAGGCAGGTGAATTATAATCCGAGTGCAGCCTTCAATCAGCCTGATTTTGAGGCAGCGGCAGCTATTTCAGTTCACGCTGTGGTGCATATCAAATCTGAGTTTCAAAAAAAAAGCATGGTGTATGATGATTTCTTTGGCTTTTTCAATTTTGGCGGTCCCCAGCATCCGAAAGAGTATATTTCTCCTTATACAGCAATGGGATCAGGCGTAATTGTTTCTACAGATGGCTATATCGTTACCAACAACCATGTAGTGCAGGAAGCTACCAGCATCGTGGTCACCCTGAATGACAAGCGGGTATACAAGGGCACCGTCGTGGGCACTGATCCCAGTTCAGACCTTGCGCTGATAAAAATTGATGAACAGGGGCTCCCGTTTCTGACCTACGGGAATTCAGATGAGGTTAAAATCGGAGAATGGGTACTGGCTGTCGGGAACCCATTCAACCTGACTTCAACGGTTACCGCGGGGATCGTCAGCGCGAAAGCACGTAATATCAATATTCTTGGATCACAGGGAGCCATTGAATCATTTATTCAAACCGATGCTGCAGTTAACTCGGGGAACAGTGGCGGTGCACTTGTGAATACCCGCGGAGAACTGATTGGCATCAATGCAGCCATTGCTTCCGGAAATGGCTATTATACAGGTTATTCTTTTGCTATACCTGTGAACATTGTGAAGAAGGTAGTTGGAGATCTGATGAAATTCGGGAAGATCCACCGTGCCTATCTTGGGATATTTTATCGTGAAATAGATGATCAGTTTGCCAAAGAGAAGGGTTTTACCGATCTCAGGGGGATTTATGTGGATGACGTGGTGGCGGGAGGCCCGGCAGTCGCAGCAGGGGTGAAAAGCGGGGATGTAATTATCAGAATAGACAACCTGCCTGTGAATGGGAAGGCTGAATTGATGGAGTTGATAGGCCAAAAGAATCCCGGTGATAAGGTGGTTTTGATTATCAGCCGTTCGGGAAAAGAATATGAAATGGCGCTGACCATGCAGAACGAAGAGGCCAGGACAGCTAACATGAAAGATGATAAGATCATTTTGCAGGGCGCCGCATTCCAGCCTCTTTCAGATGAAGAGAAGGCTAAATTCAATATTGATTATGGCTTTAGGATCGCATCGATTGGAAATGGAAAGCTTAAAAGTGCAGGTATCAGCACCGGATTTATCGTCCTCTATGTTGATCGCAAACCATTGCGGACAATCCAGGATTTAAAGGAATCGCTTGCGAATCACCAGGGAGGTGTGCTGATTGAAGGCGTTTATCCCAATGGGTTGCGGGCCTATTATGGAATAGGATTATGAGACAGTTAAAAATTTCGAAATCAATTACCAACCGCGAAACTGCTTCGCTTGACAGGTATCTTGCTGATATCGGCAGGGAAGACCTGATCACGGCAGAGGAGGAGGTTTTGCTTGCCCAACGGATCAAGCTGGGCGATCAGGAGGCGCTGGAAAAAATTTGCAAAGCCAATCTGCGTTTTGTCGTTTCTGTTGCAAAGCAGTACCAGAACCAAGGGCTTGGTTTGCCCGATCTCATCAATGAAGGCAATGTGGGACTGATTAAAGCGGCACAGCGTTTTGATGAGACCAGGGGTTTTAAGTTTATCTCCTACGCGGTATGGTGGATCCGTCAATCGATTCTGCAGGCCCTGGCAGAACAGTCGCGGATTGTACGACTTCCGCTGAACCAGGTCGGAGCGCTGAGTAAAATGTCGAAAGCCACCATTAAATTGGAACAGCGCTTTGAGCGTCCCCCGTCGAACAGTGAACTGGCCATCGAAATGGAAATTCCAGAATCCAAGGTCCTTGAAGCCCAGCGGATGTCGAGCCGCATCGTGTCGATGGATGCGCCCATTGACCAGGATGAAGAGACCAAACTGGTGGATGTCTTTGTGAATGAAGATTCACCAGGAACTGACGAAAACCTGATCAGGGAATCACTTGCGAAGGAGTTACAACGCTCTTTATCAACACTTGCGGAAAAAGAACGTGAAATCATCAACATGTTTTACGGAATAGGGGTGCCCCACAGTTATACACTTGATGAAATTGGTTCCATTTTTGACCTGACCCGTGAAAGGGTCCGGCAGATCAAAGAAAAAGCGCTGCGCAGGCTGAAACACTCTTCACGGAGCAAGTTATTAAAAGCCTATCTGGGATGACCTGTTGTTAACAGCTTGTTGATAAAAGAAATAAAAATAATGGCGTCAAACATTTCAGGTTGATTTTTTTTGTATTTTTGCATCTGTTAAAAATTTATCAATACGTGATCCTCCGCCGCCGAAATAATGTAATTCTTTTACTCTGCTTTCAGGCCATGGCCGTTGCAATTATCTGCTTCGGATCACTGATTAATTTTCACCAGTATAAAATTTGGGGTAAGCCATTGATCCCCAATTTTATTGGGTATAAGCGGGATGTGGAAAAAATTTCCAAGACATTGTCCTTCTCGAAATTTTCTTGTGATAACCAGTGTATTATCAAGGATTTTCAGGGGGGTGATTTCGATTTTCCAATCGACATGCCACGCCTGCAATACAGACCTGGGTCTGTTATTTTACTTGCCCTCTTCGAATCAAAACCGGTATCAAACCGGGTTTCCCCTGTTGGCCTTCGCGGTCCTCCGATTTCCTGAAAATCTACCGGTAAACTGTGAAACACAGTATGGGTGAATTTATAAATTCACTAGTACCGCTGTTATCAAATTATTGATAAAACGTTAACAGTTCGTTTGATTACCCTGTACCAAACAAAATCCAAAAAAAAAATAGTATCATGAAAAGCGTATTTACAACTTTTTCAATCAGTCTTTTAGTTTTCATTCTCTTGCAATTCTCACAAACTGCACATGCTCAGGGAACCATGGTTTCAGATTCGATTGTTATGTCAGCCGGTTACGCAAATGAGGTTTATTACAATCTGGATGGGGGAGAAATCCAGACATCACCCCGCAACCAATGGGATATTGCCTTCAGGACAAAAAAATTGAGCTCCTCAATTCTCACCAATGACGGTTCCGGCGTTGTTTTGTATACTTATCCGAAAGCAGATACGACTGGCTGGTCAACGATTGATACAAGTGGATTGTCGGCATGGACACCCATGTTCAACGATCCAACTGATTGGGAAAACGGCGCTTTTTCTCGCAATGCCACCGGACATCCCGATTATGGCTGGGGAAAATACAATGATGTAACCCACAACCTGGTCGGAGATTCTATTTTTATAATCAAGCTGCGTGATGGGAGTTTCAAGAAACTCTGGATAGTCAGAAAATATTCTTCTCTGGATACCTATTTTTTTCGGTATGCAAACATTGACGGAACAAATGAACTCTCCTTATCCTGTAATCTGGACGGTTTAACAGATAAGGATTTTATTGGTTTTTCATTTGAAACCAATCTGCTGGTAACCTATGAACCAGCTTCCCTTTCGTGGGATATCGTATTTACAAAATATATCTCCATCCAGCCAAATGGAACTCCCTACCCAGTGATTGGCATTCTGAGCAACCAAGGGGTCTCAACCAAGAAATTTCATCCTGTCCCCCTCTCATATAATGACTTTGGCGTGGGGAGCTGGGATTCGACACGATCATCCATCGGCTGGGACTGGAAGGTGTTTGATAACAATACCTTTGCCTATAAGATTGCCGATTCAACAGTCTATTTCGTGAAAACCACAAGTGGAGATATTTATAAACTCTGCTTTACTGCCTTTTCCGGAAGCACCAAGGGCATCGTGAAATTTGACCGTATAAAGGCCGCAGGAGCCGGGTTGGAAGAACCAAACCCAAATGATATTCAATTGAATGTTTATCCGAATCCTGCCATCGACAGGATCAATATACATGTGACCGGTGTTACCGGTAAAGACCTTACGTTTACGCTTACAGATCTGACAGGCCGACAACTCCGTGCAGATCGTCCGGGACGCAAGGCTGATGGGCTTAATGCTTATTCAATGGATGTAACCGGGGTGCAACCCGGGGTTTATTTTGTGACCGTTTTCAACGCAGCAACGAAAACGGTAACCAAAGTAATAATCACCCGTTAGGCATGATTAAAGGCCCATTCAGCCTCCTTATCGGACTATTAAGTCTTTTGGCCGTGGCCCCTGGTTACGGCCAAAAGACTTTTATAAAGGTTATTGATCAGAAAAGCCATGAACCGGTCGCCTTCGCGCATGTCTGCTTTGAAGGGCTGACCTCAGGTTCTGCAAAATACAGCCTCACCTCCATCGAAGGCACCGTAGCGAACGAGGTGAAGGAAATTTCAAAAATGGCCATCAGCTATATGGGTTTTGCAACCTATGCCGATACCATCCGCCCCGGGCAATCCATTGAAATCCAGCTGCGCCCGAAGGTGCTGAGCATGGATGAAGTGGTTGTTACCGCACAATACACCCCTGAGCGGGCCGACAAATCAATCTACAAGGTTGAGGTGATCAATGCCCGGCAGATCGACCAGAAGGCGGCTACCAACATGGCCGATCTGCTCAAGGATCAGACGACCATGCGGGTAACCCAGGACGGGGTGCTGGGCACAAGCCTTCGCATCCAGGGCATGTCGGGTGAAAATGTCAAATTCCTGCAGGACGGGGTTCCCCTGATCGGCCGGATGAACGGCAATTTCGACCTGAACCAGATCAACCTGTTCAATGTTGACCATGTCGAGGTGATCGAAGGCCCCATGTCCGTTATCTATGGCAGCAATGCACTGGCAGGTGTCATCAATATCATCACGAAGGAGAACAAGTCCTCACTGCTGAATGCAACTGCCAATGCCTATACCGAATCGGTCGGGGTTTACAACTTCGACGCAGCAGTGTCTGTCAATCATAAAAAACACGGTTTTTCGCTCGATGGCGGTCGGAATTTTTTCGGGGGGTATTCACCGGTGGATACCAGCCGGATCCAGACCTTCAAGCCACGCCGCCAGTATTTCTTTGATGGTTACTATGTTTTTACATCCAATGTGTTGAAATTCAAGGTAAGTGGTGACTATTTCAATGAACTGCTGGTTGACAAGGGTCCGTTTGTTGACCGCTACAATGAGACAGCCTTTGATAATAATTTCACAACAATCAGGTATTCTGGGCGTGCCGATGCCTCCATCAAACTTCCGAAGAGCCATTTTATTAACCTGCTAGGTTCATGGTCGGGCTACACCCGTGTACGCGAGACTGTTTTCAAGAACCTGACCACCCTTTCTGAAAATATTGTTCCGCAGTCGTGGGCGCAGGATACAACCACCATCAATAACCTGATTGCGCGCGGCACATTCGCCCGGAGCAATCCAGACCGGAAATTAAATTACCAGGCGGGATTCGACATCAGCATAGAGCGGGGTAAGGGGAAGAAAATTGAGGGTTATTCACAGGAAATCGGCGACTATGCTGCCTTTGTGAGTGTGAAGTGGGATCCTGTAACAAACCTGTCGATACAGCCTGGACTGAGACTCATCTACAACACCAATTACAATGCACCGCTTGTTTATGCCCTGAGCGCCAAGTGGAATATCATTGAACCTCTGAATCTGCGGTTTTCCTATTCCCGCGGATTCCGGGCACCTTCGATCAAGGAGCTTTACCTTGTTTTCATTGATGTCAACCATAATGTATTAGGCAACCCAGATCTCAAAGCCGAAAAATCAAATAATTTCAACCTCAACCTGAACTGGACGGTTGAAAAGGCAAAGGTGGCCTGGTCGATGGATGTGAGCGGCTTCTATAATTTCATTGAGAATGTCATCATGCTCGCCCAAACCGGAGGCAGTCTTGAATATAGCTATGAAAATGTCAGCCGGTACAAGAGCTCCGGTGTTCAGATAGGTTGTTCCTATTCTGTGTATCCTGCATTCAAGATGCAGGTTGGAATAGCGGAAACAGGCATCACGGGCAGTCCCGATGTTGATCTTCCCTATGATACCTTTAAATGGTCAACGGAGGTAACGGTCAGTCCTTCCTATCGGTTCATAAAGCCCGATGTGACGCTGTCTCTTTATTATAAATACTCAGGATCTGCACCTCAGCTGATGTTTGATGAACAGGTATTGACCTGGGGTTGGGTAGATCCCTACAACACCATGGATTTTACAGCAAGCAAGGGTTTCTGGAACGGGCGGATACGATTGTCGGGCGGGGTCAAGAATATTTTCAACACCACCACGGTGCCTTCAACCGGGGGAAACGGGGGTGCGCACAGCGGCGGCAGCGGGAACACGAATGTGGGGTGGGGACGTACGGCTTTTCTGAAATTGTCGGTTCAATTTAACAAATACAAGTGATGCGCGGAACGTTATTCTTTTTCCTTTTAATCCTGGCTGTTTCGCTTTCGTCCTGTTTCAAGGAGGATGAAATGGTCACGCCACATCCGGTCGGGGATTTGCAGACCGATACCATTTCGCTGACTGAAAATTACCTTTACCAGGTATATTTCAGCCTGGATTCGGGTAAAACGGTAAGTTCAAATGTGAGGACGCAGATTGACCTGGGTTTCGACTGCAGTCCGGGTGGCTGGCAGGTGATCCTCAATACCAGTGATTTTATGAAAGTCGCTGACCTGGGGGAGGTTGTTTTTGGCCAGACTTATGATACGGCCGGGCTGAAACTCAGCTTTGACAAGTCGGACGGAAACCCCGATTCCAATGCTGTTGGCCGGTGGTTTACCGTTTCGGGCAGCGACACTGTTTCGAATCATCACGTGTATGCCGTCAGCCGTGGTCTCGATGAGTTGGGGAACCCGCTGGGTCTGTACCAGGTGATTTTCGACAGCCTCAGTCATGGAAAGTATTTCTTCCGGTATGCCCCGCTGAGCGGAGGTTCCGGATCAGCCGGAGTTGTTGCAAAGTTACCGGGGACCCATTTCGTCTATTTCAGCCTAAAAACAGGGACGGTCGTCACGGCTGAACCTCCATTTCAGACGTATGATCTTTTGTTCACCCAGTACACCACCCTGCTGTTTACGGATGAAGGCATTCCATATCCTTACCTGGTCACGGGCGTGCTGTTGAACAGGAAACTGGTCCAGGTTGCCATGGATTCGGTTACTGATTTCTCCGCCATCACGCGCGATCAGGCCAGGCTGATGACCTATTCATCCGCCCTCGATGCCATTGGCTGGGAATGGAAATTGTACAATTTCACCACCGGGGTATATACGATCAGGCCAAATCTGAATTATGTCATCCGTGGGATCTCCGGCTTTTATTTTAAACTGAGGTTCTCCGGCTTTTACAACAAGGACGGGCTGAAGGGCTATCCCGTGATTGAATATCAGCAGTTATAGCAGTTTACAGTTTCTTTTCATAGATATCAAAAGGAACCAGCAGTCCGAACGTTACATTCCATCCGGGATTATACACCCCAACCTCCTTCAGCCTGCTCAGGTGATCGAAATACTGCGTGTTGGTCAGGTTGCTGCCCGAGATGAACAGTGTGCACCATTGCTTTCCGATGCGAAGTTTTGTGCCTGCCGAAGCATCAAGCAGGAAATACCCTGGTGTTGCGGTTTCAAAGTTGTCGATACGGTTTTGTGAAGCATGGAATTGTCCGCCGATTTCCAGGTACGGGGCTGACATGATGCTGGTTTTCGCGGTGCTGAAAGTCCACCTTAACTTATGAACGGTATGCAGGGCCGGAATGAACGGAAGCGGTGTCGCCGTTGATTCATTGGTGCCCAGCACAAAATCGATGCTGTTTTCGAAGTGCAGCGGATCAATCAGGTGGAAGTCGGCTTCAAGCTCGAAGCCCCTGAGCGAAGAGTTGCCCTGGACAAAGCGGTATACCTGGCAGGTTTTCCCTTCAATGACCCTGGTTTCCCCATTGATGTTGCGCTGATAGATATAATTGAAAATGTAGTTGTAATATCCGCTGAAGGTAATGCTGAGCCAGCGCCAGCCGGCTGAGATCTCCCCGTCGACCTGGATGCTGTTCTCTGATTTGAGGAGGGGATTCCCGATTTCATACCTGAAGGTCCCGGGATGAACACCATTGGATCCAAGTTCTGCAATATTGGGGGCACGAAAGCCCGATCCCAGGTTAAACTTGAAATTAAAAACGTCTGATGCCGCATAGGTGAAACCCGAAGAGCCGCTGAAAGCAGAGAAGGTGCTGCTGAAACCCGGAAAGACCGTATCACCGGCCGGCGCCGGGTGACCCAGCGTGTCGAGGTAAAGCGATCTTCCGTTCAACCACCGTGTATCATGGCGAAGGCCGGCATTCAGGGTCCATTTTTTCCACGACTTCTTTGCATAGATGAAAAGGCCGAAATCCTGCAGATTGTAGGCAGGAACCAGGTATTCCTCCCCTAGGTTTGTGTTTGACTGTGTCATCCCCGATGCACCTGCAACCATTTCAATCTCGCCGGGAAACAATCGGGTGTACTTGCCGTCGTAAGTCCAGGTGTCGAGGTGCATGAACAGCGAAGGGGATTCGCGGCTGTCTTCGAATTCCCGCCGGTCATTATCCTGGTAGCCAAGGTTTACCCGCAACTGGTTGTCCCCGAAAATAAAGTTCGAAACAGAGGTGACCTTGTTGTGCCGCACGTTCTGGAAAGGCAGTTCAGGAATGCGGCTCCGGGCTTCGGAGGATGAAACTATTTCCCCGTTCATGTTGATAAATTTCCCCGAAATGCTGTCCCTTGCACCGTCAACCATCCCAATATTGGCATCGTACCGGCTGTAGTGCAGGTGTGAATAACCCCATTTTTTGTTTAATCCAAGCATAGCGCTGTAATTCAGTTCGTTAAAACACGAATTGTATACATATTCCGGCGGCGATCTGTAGGAGGCGGCATTCTTGTAACTGCCGCGGGCCCTCCAGGTGAAGCCGTTGTGATTTCCTTCAAGCATCAGGGTGCTGTTCGTCATCATGTTGTTGGTGGCGAACTGGCTTGCCAGCTCCCCGCGGATGGTGTTCATGGGGGCATGGATGGGCTCGAGGATGTTGATCACGCCGCCCATGGCATCGGAGCCGTAAAAGAGGCTGGCGGGGCCCTTCAGCACTTCGATGCGGTCGGCAGAGTACTGGTCGATTTCGATGCCATGTTCATCTCCCCATTGCTGACCTTCCTGCCTTACTCCTTCGTTGAGGGTAACCACGTGGTTATAGCTGAGTCCGCGGATGACCGGCTTTGAAACATCTCCGCCGGTGGTGATTTCCGAGAGACCAGGCACAGAAGAAATTGCATCGATGATGTTGGTCGAAGGAGTGGTGAGAAGCTGCGCTTTTCCGATGGGAGTGATCGAGATGCTGCTTCGGTTGTTATCGGTGGAGATGCCGCTGCCTGTAATGACCACCTCTCTGGATTCAATGGCTTTCTCGGAAAGCTGAAAATCGACGTTTTTCATGCTTTTCAAATCGACAAGGTTGGTTGCAGCCCCATAACCGATATAACTCGCCTGGATGATCAGGGTGCTTTTCGGAAGGTTGGTGAAGCGGTACACCCCGTCCTTATCGGCCGCCACACCTGTTTTCAGGTCGGGGATAAAGAGGGTGGCACCCGGCAGGGGACCGCCGGTAGCGGCATCGGTTACTTTACCGGTGAGGATGACCTGGCAAAACCCTTTTGTTGAGGTAAGTAACAGGAGAATTACAATGAGTGAAAATGGAAATGTTTTTCCCATCATGATGAATTTTTATAATTCAGAAATTGGATGATAAGTCTGGTGTGGCGCATGATGGCCATGAAACCTGAAGAATACCGTAACACACGATGAATCGTGAAGCGTTAAGCTAACGAAGCGGTATCGGGGAGGTGACTATGAGATTTGTTCTTCCGGCGGAGCCCTCAGATCAGTGTAAAGGATTCTTGCAAGGGCCGGACTTTCAGGAGGCAGTATCCACCTCGGAAATCGCTCCCCCTCAATGACAGCCAGCTCCACAGGGTCCTGTGATGTATATACTTTTCCTTCAATCTGCAGCATTTTACAATGGACATGCCGCGGTCCGACTGACGTGTTGTTGTGATGGAGGCAGTTTGTATCCTCATGTCCATGGAACTCATGGATCAGTGCAGATGGTGTGATGATGTAACCAAAAATGGCTATGAGTATCCGGGAAGCGTATTTTTTCATCTTCGACATCGCTGCAAAGATAGTGAAGCAAATTAATATACAGGATTACGGTATCATGAATACCGGCATTGCCCATTCAATCTCATGGAAAATATGAATAAAACGCTAAACAATCTGATCCGGGGAGGTTTCACAGGAGCAGTCAGGCGGAGGAGTCGCTGCGGTTAAGCAGCCAGAAATGGGAAGCTGTCATTTCCACTTCGCCGGATGGAATCGGAATGGTTTCTATCGACGGAATGATGGCCTATGATGCAGGTTGCAGCGATTATATTGCCAAGCCGACCAGCCAGGAGGAGATGCTGGACAAACTCAGGAAATACGGGGTCGGGAAATGAACCTCATCCCCGGCACATTTTCAACATGATCACTGTTACAGGTATACCAGGGTAACGGTTTGCTTTACATCAGGGTGGAGGCTCAAGGCAACGGGACAGGTTTTCACCACATATTCAAGGATTTTCTTCTCCTTTTCCGAAAAATTTCCAGCCGGAAATGTAAGTTCAATAATGATTTCTGCAATTCGCCGGGGTGGTTCCGGAGTCATTATCTTTGTGATCACAAGTTTTGTCCCGTCAATATTGAACTTGTGGGTTTGGGCTGCCATTCCCATTACGGTTACCATGCAACTTCCCAACGCTGTGGCAACTAGGTCGGTAGGAGAGAAGTACTCCCCCCTCCCCTGGTTGTCGGTGGGAGCATCGGTGATGAGTTTATTTCCCGAGCGGATGTGTGTCGCCTCCGTGCGGAGGTCGCCGATATAGATTGTTTCGATTGTTGCCATTTTTCGATTTCCGGTAATTATTTATATCCGATTGCCGCATAACCAACCCAATGGTGCATATTGGCTATGCCTGTCCTTCCCATTTTCAGATCTTCAACAGGAATTGCAGGCTGCATAATTGAATTGCTGTATCCCAACAGCATCCCTTTCAAGGGATTTGATCGCAGGTTTTGTTCCATGTAAAGCGCAGTGAGTAATCCGAAAGGCACTGCATAACGACCGCACCAGCTCCAGCGATAGGTTCGGTAATTGGTGTCCTGCACAGTGTATTCGGAAAACTGTCTGAGTTTAGGCTTTGAAATATTTCCCAGGAGACAATTGTTGATGATCTCATATTCATGGGCCAGCGCCTTGTTGTATCCGCCGCTATCGCAGCCGTAAGGTGCATAATTCTGCCCGCCCCAATCTTCGTCTCCATAATGTACCGCATCGTTAGAAATGACGATGGCAACATCCTTGTTCCATCCGAGATTCATCTCCTGAATCACTTTGGTAATGGCCAGAGACAGCGAAGCCGCAAGTGACTCCATTCTGCTGGACGACATGTATGGAACCAGAATCGGAACGATCTCCACTTTGCGGTTATAGTATTGCAATACCGGGATGATCGCTTCGATGGAATGTTCGGCTTGCTGAAGTGAATCGTGGATGATATAGGTCGAACGGGGCAGCTGGTTCAGGAGCTTTTCTCTGAGGATGGAGACCTTCACCGGTCCATAGGGCTCAGCCCATTGGTCAAAACTGTCAAAGACCATTTTGTCCTCCAGGCCAAACTTCCTGGCTTTATGGGCAACCCCGATGAGGATCACCGTTGAAGCCTTCACGTTGCGTAAAACAACAGGATAGAGCCATCCTGCATAAGTATAATCATCGTGCGGACAAATCGCCACTTTCCATGGCGTGAATTTTTTTATGTCGTATTTCTTCCAGGAATCAAGGATTTTTTGACCCTGAATATTAAAAATGCGGTTCATCACTGAATCCATTTGCCATGACTGCGTTGGGAAACCAATCAAATCAACTGGTTTACGCACCTTTTCAGCCGGTTTGCTCCCAACGAGGAACATCAGGAAGATCATGAAAAACCAATTCCGGAATACCATTGCGATATATGATTTTTTTGTCACGCGTCACGTTTTTCACTCCATCACTCACCGCAAACCTAAGTAAAATTTTGGTATTTTTGCAAAACATTTCATTCCAATCCGTTGCAGTCAATTTTATCGTCACAGTTGAATTTCCGCGATCTTGGCGGAATACAAACCATGAATGGCCGAAAGATCAAGCCGGGACTCTTGTTCCGTAGCGGAGATTTTTTCTCTCTGTCTCCTGAGGATATTGGGAAACTGGAAGATATGAATCTTGCAGCTATCATTGATTTGCGTGCCCGCCGCGAAATTGTAAAACGACCGGATAAGCCGGTAGGAACGGTAAGGGAGATCATTCACATTGATATTCATGACGCAGCGCGTGATAAGGCAGAAAAATTACTGGTAGAACATGATGCTGAAGGATTGGAAAATGTCTTGACCGGGGATTACGTGCGTATGATCACCGAGCATCAGCATGATTTCAGGAGGTTCCTGGATATATTGGCGACGACAGATCATTTGCCACTGGTTTACCATTGCGCTGCGGGGAAAGACCGTACAGGACTATCCACCGTATTCCTGTTGTCGGCACTCGGGGTGGAAATGCAGGATATCTGGGATGATTACATGGCCACAAACAAGTTTGCCGAACCATACATAAACAGCGTCATACATAAAGTCACAAAATCAGGGCTGAACGGCGAAATCCTGCGGCCTTTGCTCGAAGTGAGAAAAGAATATCTTGAAGCTGCGTTGACTGAAATTGAAAGAAAATACAGCGATTTGCAGCGTTTTGTGATCGAAGTATTGAAAGCGGATTGTGAAAAATTACAAAAGAAATATCTGGCTGTCTGAACTCGTCATTCGTCACTCGTCACTCGTCACTCGTCATTCTTTCTACGATTCCCCTGTTTCCGTCGAGTCTCACCAATTCACCATCCTGAAGAAACCGTTTTGCACCTTTGGCTCCAACCACGGCAGGAATGCCATATTCACGGGCCACTACAGCCCCGTGTGAAAGCGGACTGCCTATTTCGGTGATCAGCCCGGCTATGATGCTGAAATAGGGGGTCCATCCGATGTCGGTAAAGGATGCCACCATAATTTCCCCCTCAAGCAATTGTTCGGCATCGGCAAGGGTATGGATGATCCTGGCCCGTCCTTCAACGATACCGCTGCTTACAGGAGTTCCCATTAACTGTCCCTCGGTGATTTCAATTTTCACCTCCTGCTCAAGCGGCTCCGGTATGCCAAAACTGACCTCTTCGAACACAAGTTTATCCAATTCAGGTAAAATCAGGCGACGTTTGCCGGCTTTTACTTTCCATGATGGAGCGTGGTCAATCAATAGATGACCGATCTCTTCATGGGTGAGGAAATAGATCTGATCAGGGTCATCGATCAAACCCGCAGCTGACATATGTTCAGCCAGTTTCCTATATCCTTTTCGAATGGTACTTACCATTTTGATTGACAATGCTTTGGTGATTTCCCTGCGCGCTACTGCCTTGCGCGCTGTAGGAATCATGGTACGAAGGATACTTCGTTTGACAAACGACAGGTGACTGAGCGCCTCCCTGATTTCAGTGGGGACATTGTGCGACACGTGTTTTATTTCACCAATCCGAACGCGGGTTTGAAGGGTCCGTATAAGTTGCTGAGGATTCTCCTCCCATGTTTTCTCCCTGAGCTCCGATTCACGCACACACCGGTGGCCGTGTCGTTCGATGAAGGCTAAGAATTGCCTGGCTATTTCGTGAGGTGCATCAAGCCTGAGCATGGATAACGCTTCAGAAGGGGAGGAGGCGATAAACTTTGCTGAAAATTGATCATCCTTGCGGATCAGCGATGCAAAACGCTCCAGAGATTTTACCGCATCGGCGCTTTCGATTTCCGGAATATCCATGAGGAGCATGGTGGCGATGTGGTGGTCCTCTGCCGTTGGAAAACGCTTGTCGCCGGTCATGATGCGCATGAAGGCTGAATAAAGGGTTCCTGACTGGGCGGAGGTGCCCAAATGATGCCCGAAACCAATCCCAAGCTGGAATCGCGCTTTTTCCAGCTTTTCATGCATCTGTTGCATGGTGCAGTTGGTATCAATCCTGAAACCGGACTCCAGTTTCTTCAGGCGCTCAAGGTGCTTAACCGCGCTCGCCGTATTGATGAGCTGGCGAAAGAAGTTCATCACCCTCACCGGCCACATCACCTCCGCTTTGGCTTCAATTCCGGGAAATACTTTGCCGCTGAGGGCAAACTGCACATCAGAGGCTTTATTGAGCCACACATTTTTAGGATAATCCATCATGTGACTCATGTTGATAAACAGCCGGTTATAAAACATCTGGATGTAACGGGGAGCAGTGCGGTCTTTCAGTTTAAAGGCACCTGCCCGCTGGGCCAATATGGTCATGCCATAGTCGATGGCTTCGGCGGTGACTGACCAGGTGAGGGGAGTAGCAACCCCTGGCATCATCTCTCCGATATTCCCGAGTGTCCAGATATTATCACACTGCCCTTTGACAGTATCCAGTTCGTTGTAATGCACCTCATCGAGCGTAGTGACCGGCCTTACCTGGAGCCAGTGTAAAATGCCTTGATGATCGATGACCCATTCAAGATCGATTGGTTGTTTGATGTGGTTTTCAGCATAGAGCGTCCCATCCAGGATCTCCTTCAGGTGTGTTTCATCAAGCAGCCGGCCATTTTTGCTGACCTCTGTTCCAAGATTCGAACCGCTCCGGTAAATTTCGTAGTGATGTGCATCCTTCATGCCGCTCACCAATTCTTCTCCTTTTCCGGTGACGGCATTGACCATGATCTTATCACGGCGATTGTTAACAGGGTTTACTGAAAATACAACCCCGGCCACGCGTGCATCCACCATGTTCTGTAGGATTACGGAAATGCGCAGGTCGGCATCCGATAGCAGGTTTCCTGAGTAGGACCTTACCCGCCTGGCTCCGGCGGCAGTAATGCATTTATGGATTGCATCTTTGATCTCTTCGAATGAGTTCAGATCGAGAAAAGTTTCGAATTGACCGGCGAAGGAAGCGGCGTTCCCATCTTCGCTTACCGCTGATGAACGAACGGCTTTGGGCCCATCGCCCAACCTGGTAAGGCATGCCCGGAGAAGTTCATTGTCAATCTTTTGATTCTCAGGATGTATCAGCACAAATGCTTCAGGAACTCTGAAACCCAGGTTCTTGAGCAACTGCAATCCTTTCGCTTTCCCCCCAACCGGTTCGTCTTGTATATCTTGAATAAACTTGATCAACCTTTCGAATTATGCCGTCAAACATTAATTTTTATTGATTCCCCGCATTTCAGATCTGATATTTGTCGGCATGAAAACCGAACTCAACCATGCCAACTCCATCAATGCCATCGAATTTGTAGGTGCCGATGCCTTCACGCATCATGTATTTGCCATCATGCAGGTAGGGGAATTCTCCATGACGCTGGAATTCAAGCTGATGAATTTTTCCGCTTCGGGTTTTAATTTCAATGATTCCATGATCGGGAAGAAGCTTCTCTCTCGAAACGGTCTCCAGATCAGTACATTCAACTATCGCATCGGTAGTGCCATCAGCAGCCGTAATAAAACCGGCCGTAAGCCTTCCGAGGAACTGCCACTTGATGGTGGTCACGGTCCAATGAATGCCAGCGTCAGAGACCCCGGTAATCCAGTAATGCCGGTCCCAGGTAATCCAGTTCCGCGAACCAAAAGAGTGGTCGCGTGAAGCCATCATGTTCAGATTAAATATTTTGTCATCCAATGTGATGGTCCCTTTGAATCTTCCGGTTTGTTCATAATGTACCTGGTGGGTGTCTTTCATGTGGAAGAAAAATTCCCTGGTCCATTTTTCAGAGGCAATGGCTTTTGCAATGGCAGTATGATCTGAGCTTTTGGCAAAATCATAAATGGGGTGGTCGCCGGTAAACACCATATTCGCTTTACATGCATGGGCTATGCCGGCACGGTCGTAAACGACGCCTTCGAAAGTGACCCTCCAGATTTTACCGGTTTCGATCGGTTCCCATTTTAGTGAGCCTTGCTGAAATCCGACGCCTTCATCGCCTGGCGAATTCCTGATTCCGAAATATCCGTGGTCTTTTAAAAAGAAATCAAACCAAAATTCATTGGCTCGTTTCGGTTTGCGAAAGGCCATGCGCGTGATAAAGGCATTTCCCTGCTTGTCACCACCATAAAAATAAGAACTGTCGTTGGGGTAAGGTTGGTTGTTGTCGACATGTTTCTCTTCAAGGTAGTCGACCGGGAACTGCCGGCTTTTGGTTCGTTTGACCATGAGCCTGGCAATGAATTGTTTGAGCATTATTTAGTTTGATTTGGGGGTGCAAATTTAATAATTTATCAGATGGATTTAGGGCCTTTTTTTTGATTTTGGTTTGCGATCTTTTGCAGGGTATGACCGGTCTTCGCGCCCTTTTAACATCTCATCTTCCCATGGTTTGCGTTTCTTTTCCGGATCTGTACTCTCCTGTTTTTCTTTTGTCTTGTATGTTTTTTCTGAGCTTTTGGATTCTTTTGAGCCACGGTACTCCTTCCCCTCTCTGAAATCCTTACCGCCTTTGAACTCTTTTTTGCCTTTAAAGTTATCCTTCTTGCCAAAGGTTCTTTTTTCGTTCGCAATTACCTGAGCCTGACCAGAGGCTATGTCAACAGAGAGATTTGAACCTTTGAATTCAGCTTCACTAAGCGATTGGGCAAGAAATTTGGCATATTCGGTATCCACTTCAAAAATCCCGTCGTTTTTCCCAAGGCTGATATCTCCGATGCGGATTCTTTTCCCCGGGCTGCTTGCATTGATCAGTTCAATGAGGGTATTTGGATAGAGGCCGTCGGCTTTACCCACGTTGATCGCAAGGCGTGTAAATGCAGTTACCTCCTTACGGGAATCACTGCGGCCTCCTTTGTCACGGAAGGATTCCTTACCACCTTTATCCCTGAAGGCTTCACGGCCCTTTTCTTCATAAACATTGATGTCCTTCGCATGTCGGTAGTATTCAAGGAAACGGTTGAACTCAAGCGCCACAAAACGCTTTATGACATCCTCTTTTTCAAGCCATTCCAACTTTTTGTAGATGGCAGGGAGGAACGGATCAATTTCGGCATGTTCGATTTCTACATTTTCCATTTTATTGATCAGGTTGAATAGCTGCTTTTCACAGATTTCACGCCCGCCAGGCACTTTTGCCGCAATAAATGGCTTATTGATCAGTTTTTCGATTTGCCTGATATAATGTTTTTCTTTCAGGTTGATGATGGCTATGGATGTTCCCGCTTTTCCGGCACGCCCGGTCCTTCCGCTGCGGTGTGTGTATGCCGAAAGGTCGTCCGGAAGCGCATAATTGATGATGTGGGTGAGGTCGTTCACATCCAGTCCGCGGGCTGCGACGTCTGTTGCAACCAGCAGTTGCACGTGCCTGATCCTGAATTTTTGCATAACGCTGTCGCGCTGTACCTGCGACAAATCGCCGTGAAGTGCTTCCGCATTGTAGCCATCGCCAATCAGTTTGTCAGCAATTTCCTGGGTATCGATGCGGGTGCGGCAAAATACAATACCGTAGATGGAGGGATAAAAGTCAACAATACGTTTCAATGCGGTGTATTTATCCCTGGCATGCACCGTATAGTATAGATGCTTAATATTTTCAGCGCCTGCGTTGCGATCACCAATGGTTATCTCAACTGGATTTTTCATGTAATTTTTAGCAATGGCAGCTACCTCCCTGGGCATGGTGGCCGAAAACAGGAGTGTGTTCCGGTTTTCCGGTACTTCGGCAAGAATTTCGTTGATGCTTTCCTGAAAACCCATATTGAGCATTTCATCTGCTTCATCAAGGACTACGGAATGAACATCACGCAGTTTGATTGCTTTCCGATGCATCAGGTCGATCAATCGCCCCGGAGTGGCTACAACGATCTGAACTCCTCTTTTCAAGGCTTTTATCTGAACGTCGTAGCTGCTGCCGCCGTAAACCGGAAGCACGTGAAGATCGTCAATGTATTTTGCAAAATCGTTGAGGTCGCCGGCGATCTGTACGCATAATTCCCTGGTAGGAGAAAGGATGAGCACCTGCGGAAGTGCATTGTCCGTATCAATTTGCTGGATCAGGGGCAGTCCATAGGCTGCAGTTTTTCCAGTGCCCGTCTGTGCCAGGGCAACAATATCAGTTTTTTCGCCCAAAAGCAATGGGATTACTTTCTGCTGCACAGGCATTGGAACTTCAAAACCCAGATCAACCAGGGCCAGCACGATTTCTTTGCTTATGCCCAATTCTTCAAATGTAACCATGTAATTTTTTTATTAGTAATCGTTTACTCTTTTCTTAATACTACATATTTGATTTCGCGGCCATCATCCCAGGCTGAAAAATTGATCTCACGCACCAACCCGGGAGTTTTTAGCAACGCGTCAAGTGCGATGTTGGTCTCCACAACAGCAAACCAGTTATCCCAAACCACCTGATCGCCAGGCTGCAACAAAGCGAGGTTTTGCCAGGTAAGGTCCTGACGACGCCCGACATCGAAATGGTCAAGATTTAGTGCTTCGCTGAGATAGGGATCCGTATATAAAAACGTATGCCGTTCGTAAAGGGGATTTGTTTTCACGTGTGCAGCAACGGCACCGGCCATGGTCTGTTTCATGGTCAGCTTCATCTCTTTTTCAAAGTTGATCGCTGCCGGGTTGCCTGTAAAGGGAAATATTACAACATAGGCCAAAAGGAGTCCTCCTGCAATGTAATTGACGATTTTCTTCCCTGATAAAAATTCGAACGTAAGCAAGTTGTATCCTCTTAAGGCCATAAGGCTGATCAATGGGGCAACTCCAAGAAGGACACGTTTTAATCCCATGGAGTTGAAAATTCCTAAATTCCAGAACAATGAATGGGCAATAAAAAAAAGAAAAAAACCGATGAAAACCAGGATTGTTTCGTTTTGTGACAATTTAATGTTTTTTTTGATCCAGTGCCATGGATAACTGAAAATTCCGGCAGTCAGCAACAGATAAAGTGGAATTCCAATCACATAATTAAGCTGAATGGCGAAATGCATCAGCGGACCGCTTCCATATTTCGGTTCCAGGCTTGAATAGGGGATCTTGCTGAAAACCCAAAAAAAGTCATGGTGAACAAAGTATCCTGCGATTGCATAAACCAGATGTCCGCTCAGCAGCAAGGGAATATACTTCCATTGTTTATTTAACAGCAACCAGGTTCCAAAGACCACCAGGATGAGTAAACCTTCGGAGCGGACAAAGGGCATAAGCGAAGCCACCACCGATGCAGCAATGTATTGCTTGCGAATCGCAAGGAAAATAGCACCGATGAGGAAAAGGGCAAAAAGTGGTTCCGTGAGCCCTGAAAATGTCAGGATATAATTCAGCGGCATACAGATCAGGAATACGATAACAAGCCATGGGTTCGGTATGTGCAGTGCCCGTGCAGTCAGGTAAGTCAGGTGCATTGACAGCAGGGAGACAGAAAGATTGAACAATTTCATTCCAACAAATCCGAACTGGGCGAATGGCGAACTGATCAGCACGAACATGGGTTTGGCCCAGTGATCAAAGTAAAGTTCAGGATGAATGGGGGCATAACGGGCAAAAAGGTAATGCATGATGCTGTCACCATGATCACCGGTGCCATTAAAAAACACGATGGTCGTGATACCTGCCAATGCATATACTAAAAGCAGCAGGTAAATTGCATGCAGTTGAAAATATTGTAAAAGCTTGTCTCTCATCCATTCGGTATCGTAAAGAAAAATGATGCACCATGTCCAACTTCTCCGGTCGCATAAATCTTGCCACCGTGCTTCTCAACGATCCTGCGCACTGTTGAAAGTCCGACACCTGTCCCGGGAAATTCATCCTGGGTGTGAAGCCTGACAAAAGGAGTGAAGAGATTATCGGCCTGATTTGGATTAAAACCAGCGCCGTTATCTTTTACACAAACGATGGTATGATCATCATTTTTCTGAGATTCAACATGCACCTCCGGATCAGGTGTATGCGAAGTGTACTTCCAGGCATTGCCAAGCAGGTTTTTCATTACAACCATCAAAAGACTGGCATCACCAGAGACAACCATCCCTTCTTCCACTACGAATTTGATCTTCCTGTCAGGATTGTCCTGACGGGTCCATTCAATCACTTTTTTGGTCAGATCTGTGAGATCAACTTCCTGAAGGTCAACTTTGATATTGCCAGATCGCGAAAATTTGAGAAGGTCACTGATCATATCTGTCATTGAACGCACAGTTGAAAGAATGGTACTCAGATAGGAGTTGTCCTCTTCATTAAAATCCGTTTCGTGTTTTTGTTTAATCAGTTGTGTGCTGACGCTGATGTAGTTGAGTGGTGTGCGCAAGTCGTGGGAAATGGTATAGGAGAAAGATTCCAGGTCGCGGTTGGCGATGGCCAGGTTCTCGTTTGCCTGCTGGAGTTGTTTCTGAGCCTCAATCAATGCCCTGTTTTGTTCAATGGATGTTTCATAAACAGACAACAGCAAATCAAGGATCTGTTTACGTTCTGAATTTATGGCATATCTGCTTCCCTTGAACATGATTTCAAGCATCATGTCGGTATTACCTGCATTGCGCAGCTCTCGGTTGGCTAATAG
>Ga0247841_10004579_pt1 | contig 23526 bp, 31 predicted proteins | sample LaCruzMarch2015__2_FD_192410 | JGI IMG/M metagenome (GOLD analysis project Ga0247841, IMG submission 192410) | Freshwater microbial communities from meromictic Lake La Cruz, Castile-La Mancha, Spain - LaCruzMarch2015_18m | ecosystem: Environmental > Aquatic > Freshwater > Lake | place: Spain... | reverse complement strand
CTGTAACAAGCTCATTGAATTAAAGTTTTTCTAGAATTAATATCTTACTAAGCTCGCCAATAGGTTAGCTGAAATTCACTCCGAGCTAAAGCAGGGCAGTTTTCTTTCAGCAGGCGAGCTTATAAACTGGAAAGGGGGAGGGGGATTTAAATATTATAAATTAGGAGAGAGTCTTATAAGTGAAAAAGATATAAATTGGAATTTGACTTACGAACAAATTGCCGAAGCCCTATTTTATTCTAAAAATTTTAAGATTTTAAGTGATAAAGAGTTAGAGAAAAAAGGTATTTTTATTGGTGAAAATCTCCATGAAAAAGGAACATATGCTATATGCACATTATCTAAAAATATAGATTTTATTAAACGCGAGTTATATTTTGAAATAATTAACAAGATGCATGAGCAATTTAACTTTAAAGAACTGAATATATATACTAATAAAGCAGTTAATGTTCAAAAAGAGGACCAGGAAGAGGGAGTCTTTATTAGGAAAGTTCCCCAAACAATCTTAAGGAAGTATAATTTAATCTAAACTTAACAAAATGACAAAAACATTTTACCAAGAACTGAAGGATGATAAAAATTATCAAGATAAGTTGGCTAATTTTGAATCCAAACAAATTACAAATCTAGAGTTCATTAATAAAAATCTTGAAAACCCATTAAGGTATTACCAAGAGAGAGCTCTATTTACTCTTAATTATTTTTTAGGTTTAAGCAATGAGGACTATTTTAAGAAAAAGCTTACTGAAAAGATGGATGATCATATAATCCCATTTTATGGTTTTGAAATGGCAACGGGTTCTGGTAAAACGCTTTTAATGGCTGCAAATATTCTTGAATTGCTTAAAAAAGGGTATAAGGATTTTCTCATATTGACTCCTAACAGCCCAATTTACGAGAAAACCATCCAAAATTTTTCTTTAGATCACAAAAGATGTGTTATTTCAGATGAAACAAATCTAAAATTTAATCTGGTTACCGGAGATACTTATAAGGACAAAACCTGCAATTTTGAAGAATCAGCTGATTTTAATGTTTACATATTTAATATTCAAAAGTTTTTTGAAAGAGGAGCAGATAAACAAGACGATTCAAAGGGAATAGCATACACTCATAGACCATTAGAAGAATCTTACTGGAAAGATGACTCAAATAACACAATCCCTTTTATAGAGTTTTTAAGAAAGAGGAAATTGATTATAATTTCTGATGAGGCTCATCACTATCAAGCCAAACAATCCTCAGAAGTTATTAAAGAACTTATACCGCAAATGGTACTGGAATATACTGCTACCGCAAGAGAGAACGATTCTGATAAAAAAGAACAAAAAGTTATCTACAAATATTCCATTAAAGACCTTATAAAAGATAAATATGCTAAGAAAATAAGAGCTTTAGGTTATGCTAATTTGGAAGAGCGTCCAACAACGCAAGTAACTGATGCCGATAAAAGAAAGATTATACTTAGTTTATTATGTCATATTGTTAAAAAAGAGGCACTAAAAGGAACTAGACAAAAACCAATTATTCTTATTCGATCTAGACCGTTAGAACATGCCCAGAATGTGCTTAATTATATCCAAAATGATATGTCTGAAGATGATAACACATTATCTGAGGTTCTTGAAGTAACTAAAAATGAAAAAGCACCAATAACTAAGCTCTTCTGGGACTATTATTCAGGAATTAAGTTCAATAAAGAGAAGTTAATGAAAGAACTAAAGAAAATAGGTGAAAATTCTTTCAGAATGGACAGCGACAACAAAAATGATTCAGAAATTATAGAGCAATGGGACAATATTGAAGAAAATAAATATGAAATTGTAGTCTATAAAAAAATGCTTGATGAGGGCATAGACTTAAAAAATATATATCTTCTAACTATATTAAGCGACAACGATAACAGTGAAGATACCAAAACAAATGTTAAACAAGCTATTGGCAGAGGAGTACGATTACATAAAGAAAAAAGAGAGTTTGATGATGCTTCAAGTATAAAAAAGCAGGCTGAAAATCTGTACATAATTTGTGATAAAGGTAAGAATTTTGAAAAGTTTATAGAAAAGATAAGGCAGGAAATGGACCTTTCTACCGAAGAATTCTCTGAAGACAGCGGTGAAATTAAGGTTATTACTGACGAGCCAAATAGAAAAAGATTAGAGGACTTAAGCATCTCCACATTACAGATTATTCAAAAAGAAAAAGAAGAGTCCTGGGACATATTAAAGATCTTAGACAAAGCAGAGGCTCTAATCCCTAAGTTTTTAGCAGAAGTAACCCAGGATGAAAATGGTAAGAAGTTTATTGAATTTGAATTAGATAACATTATTGATGAAAGAGATATTATCGCTCAGGGATATCAGCAGACATTATCCGAACATGTATCTGAAGATAGAAAACTTATTTTTGAAAAGAGAGAACTTGACAATTTTATAAGCATGTTTATAGAAGATTATCCTGGACTACCGGATCATGCTAAAATAAGGGAAAGAATTCTAGAAATTATTAATAAGATTATAAGTAGAGGAATCTATTATCATACAAAATTAGGGTATAATCCTTTACCTGTTAAAAGGTATTTTTTTAATAATTTTGAGGCATTTTTTGGAAATTTTGTTGAAAAGAGTCTTTTTGAAGAAAAAATAGAAATTGATAAGCGAAGACTTGACGCCCTTTTTAATAAAAGGGAAATTGAGTTAACTGAAGGAGATGTTAATAATTATGCCGATCAGAGTGCTGTATCTCTTCAAAATGAAATAAGTTTTGATTATTTAACCGGTTTTAAATATTCTATTTATGAATATAATCGTTTTGACTCGAGACAAGAATTGAAGATTGCAAGATTGCTGGAAAAGGCAATGGAAAAAAGTAAGTCGAAGAACAATTTTTGGATAAAAAATGGTAGAAGAATTGAGTATACTATCAAAATAAAAGGTAGAGGGCAACATGAATACAATCCTGATTTTATTGTTTATTTTGAAGGAAGATTTTATGTTATTGAAGTTAAGGGAACCGGTCCCTATCTTGAAGAATTTGTAAAAAGAAGAAATAAAGAGAAATTAATATCGCTAGGGGAGAACGCACAAGATATTACTGCAGTTTTATTATTAAGCGATATAATAAACACTAAAATTAATGATAGTTCTGGCGACTTTAAACAAATAATTACTTTTAATTCATTAACAAAAGATAAGTTATTGGCAGAATTTTAATCACCTATATTTTTAAAAATATCCGAATCGTCTTTGGACAATGGGATTTACGACTTTCAAAGGTCAGAGAGAAGCTTTAACCGGAAACGCAGAGATATTTAAGGAGAAGATAAAAGGGTATATGCTAAAAAGAGGGTATATTTTAATAAAAGATTCTTTTGTAGATGGTTGTTTAGCAGACTTAATTTTTAAAAAACCCATAATGGAAGGGAATAAAGAGACCTGGGTTGAAGCTAAGTTTAAAGATCAAAGCATAAAAGAAAAAGAATTTCTGAAAGAATTTTCCCGATATTTTATATCCTATATGAAAAAAAGTCCAGATGATAAATTTAAATTATTCCTTTTTATCAAAAAGTGTCTCTCTCAAATGTGCTGGAGGAAAATATTTGATGACACTAAAGGAGCTGAGAAGGATTTAAAAGAATTTTATGAAGATATTGAAAAAAATCTTGACGGAGAAAGTTTAGAATTATTCTTAAGTTTTAGTTTCGATGATTTTATATCTTTTATTTATGAGGTTGAGATTTTAGAAGGCGATTGTGATACGCTACAGATGAATATAGAAAAATTGGGAGAAAAGTTTAATGTAAATAACTCCTTTTTAGATGAAAATACTCAAATTGAGAATAAGCCTGAAAAGATAACTAGTAATTTTGTAAAGTTAACCAGCTTTCCAGTGAAGTTATGGGTTTCAGAATTATTGCAAGATGCCAATATGTCTGAATTTTGGGAATATGCTCTCCTAAATGGTACTTATTCAAATATGCATAAAGTATACTCCTTGAATGATCCTCAAACAAACGGTAATTTAAATCGCTTTATAGTTAAAAACTCCTCAAAACAAATTGTATCACAAGAATTAGATAATCAGCTTTTAATCAAGTTACTTCCTTTTTTAACAAAGAGCTTCCTGATTCGAAAGGGTATAAGAAGAGGTTTAACTTATAATAAATACTTTGATTGCCTGTTTTATGTAGCCAAAGAGATTGATCAAAAGCTTGATGGGAGAAAAGCCTTTAAAAAATATTTCAAAGAAGGGGAGTTAAACTTTGTTAAACATGATGCTATTAAAATCAAAGTCTTTAGCTTGGATAATGATATTTATGCCTCCTTTGAACTTATCTTAATCTTTACAAAAGATGGCAAGGAGTTATTAACTGGTGAATCTGCTAAAACATTACATCACAAATTTACAAAAAGATTTTCTTTTAATAACACTGAGAAGAGTAAATTTAACCATTGGTTAGGTTTGTTTAAATTGCAAGATAATACTTTAGGAGTCAGAGATTCATTTATCTTTTCTACTCCTATTGAGCTAAAAATGAAGGTTACCTGTGTTGGCGGAGACTTTTTTGACGATGATCTTTCTAAATATACTGGTGAAAAAGATGAAGAATTTTGATATTGATTATATTGAAGAACCAAAATTAAAGTTTTTAAGTGGCGAATCATTTAATCCTTGCGTAGGTCTACTAAAGTTTGGTCCTAGATTCTCATCAATTGATGAAAAAACTCATAAGTGGCTAAAAGTGGGTATAATTGGCTCCGCACAATCAATAGCATTAACTCATAAAATATTAAATGAAATGAGCCTGCCTAGCATACCAAAACGCATAACCAAGTGGAGTCTTCCTTTTCCCGGCTTAAATGAGTATTCTCCATTAAAATTCTCATTATCATATTCTCCTGAATGGCAACAGCGTATTTCTTCTGCAGAAATAGAGGAAATTTTAATTGAAAAAACACACTCAAAAAGAACAAGCAAGCTTATTGGCATAATCGCTTCAAAAATTAAAATTTTAAGCGAGAAATCTCCACCTCCTGATGTAATTATCGTAAGTCTGCCTAGAGATTTAGAGGAAGAATGCAAGGATGCCCAATCTGACAAGCCTCTTCTAAAATTAGAAAATAATGATGATTTTCATAATAGAATAAAACTATATGGCATGGATTATAAAATTCCTACCCAAATAATTAGAGCGGACACCTTAGAATTTGTAGGGACACAAGAAAAACATACTGTATTTTGGAATCTTGCAGTAGGCTTACTTTATAAATCTCAAAGAGGGCATCCCTGGAAACTTGCTCACCTAGATGACAATACTTGTTATGTGGGTATTTCCTTTTTCAAAGAAAAAGGAGGTACAAACAAATTGCTCAGGGCAAGTATGGCACAAGTTTTCTTAGATACTGGCGAGAGTTTTATACTTAGAGGAGAGGCTTTTGATGTAAAGACCAAAAATGAAGAGAAAAATCCTCATTTGTCAAAAGAAAATGCCATGAAGCTTATTGAAAAAGTTTTAGAGCAATATAAAATAGTCAGAAATATTCTTCCTCAAAGAATTGTTATCCATAAGAGTTCAAATTACTGGGTTGATGAGCTAGAGGGATTTAAAGAAGCGAGCAAAACAATTCCAGCAAGAGATTTTGTGACAATACAACCTTCAGATTTAAAATTTTATAGAGAAGGAGCCTATGCAGTACTACGTGGGACATTAATTTCCAGTCCTAATTACAAAGAGCATTACTTGTATACTACGGGTTTTGTTCCTTGTATTAACACATTTCCTGGAATGGGGGTACCAAAACCTCTTTTAATTCGTTGCTTTAATCAAGATTCAGATATTAAAAAAATTTGTGAGGAAATACTTGCCTTTACAAAATTGGACTGGAATAATACCTTTATCTATCGTAAAGAACCAGTTACAATATCCATCTCCAGAAAAGTTGGATGGGTTTTATCTGAAACTTCTGCAAAACAAATGTCTATTTTAGATCCGCACTATTACTATTATATGTAAAATCTTACAGGCTGGAATCACTATATTTGGGACAGGCGGATTTGCATTTTCGGGCTATTTTAGCGTCGAGTTTACTTATTTAGCACCTAAAAATCCACAGGCTGGAATTGCTATTTTTCAGAATTCTTTATAATTTTATCAATTTTAGTTTTAATAGTTCTTTTGTCCATTAATTTGCCATATTTTGAGTAATATTTAGAGATATCTCTATTAGTTACAAAAAAATACCAATTATCTCCGAACTTTTTGTTAAGCAAGTTTAATTTATTTTGAAACTTTTTCTTATCTTTTATTACACTTCCAGTCTCAACCTCAATCGCAAACTCTTTTCCATTAACATCAAAGACAATATCGGGCTTAACAGTTCTATAAGTTCGAATCTCTTGAGTAAACTGCTTGAGATAATCAATAATTTCTTTTATGCAAATGATATGACTTGGAGATTCGTGCTTATCATCAATTACCATATAAGCTTGTTTTTTTCCTGAGATACCTGTTTGTCTTACTTCTTTAAAGCCACTTGTTTCAAGATACCTTAAATCTGCTTCATTTAACTCACTTTTCAAATAAGCTCTCTGATCTTCTTTTATTGCATTATCCATCTTTATAACTTTTTTAGGAGTTTTTTGTCCTTGCTTTAATATTTCATCTGCATTAGTTGTAATAATTTCATGTTCTTTTTCAGATGCCATAATACTTATTTCAGAATGCTCATTTTCCATAAGCAATAACCCCTCTCCAGGTCTAGCTGTTAAAAGCAAAACTTTTTCAGCTTCACTTAAATGAAAAACATTTTGAACACTTCGAATCATAGCAGGTTTTTGTCTTAATAACAAAGTATAAGCAGTATTTGCTAAGACACTTCTTCCTGCCTGAGAATCCAACATATTCTCAACTTCCTGATTAATTAAGAATAATCCAAGATTAAACTTTCTACAAGTCTTAACAATCTCTAAGATATAGCCTGCATCTTCTGTTCTACTTAATAAGCTCCAAGCTTCATCAATAACTAAAAGCTTTCTCTCTAAAGAACTCTTCATCTTAGTATAAATATAATCTAGAACTAAGAACATAATCGCAGGCTTGACTTGCTTAGGCAAATTTCCTATATCAAAACATACAAGATTATTCTTAAAATTTAATTTTGTCTGCTTATTAAGAAAAGAGAAAACTCCTTGAACATACATGTTGAGTCGGTTTACTAGGCTACGAATAGAGGTTTTTTCAAGGCTTGTAACGCCTTTTTCCATACGAAGTAGTGCATTTACTAGGTCTTCTAAGATTGGGGGCGTTTTTCCCCATGTTTCAGGCTCTTTGTTTATTCCTTTAGCTTGATAGGCTCGAGTTATAGCAATATCTAAAAAAGCTTTTTGAGGCTCTGATAAATCTCCTAACATCACAGGCATAAGCTCCATTAAAGCAAGCCTTTTCTCATCATATTCATGCCCCATTAAATCTAGAGGATTAATAATTGTCTCAGATTTAGCACTTAAATCAATTCTCTGCCCTCCAAACTTTTTTACAAGCTTAGTATATTCTCCTTGAGGGTCTATAATTAGAACTTTTACTCCACTTAACAAGTATCTTGAAATAAGAAGTTTAGCCATATAACTTTTTCCTGAGCCAGAAGTAGCTAAACATACTCCATTTGCATTTGAAAGTTTGAAAATATCTCTAATTATTGGAATTAAATTCTTATTTGAGCCAAGCCATATTCCTGTCTCGTCAAACTTAAAAAATGAGGAAGTAAATGGGAAGAATGCAGATAAAGCAGAGGTTGTGATATTCCTTTTTATTTTTAGCTCGTCTTTTGCAAAAGGCATACAAGACTTAAAACCCTGAATCATTCTAAATTTAGCCTGTCTTGGAATTATCAGCAAAGAATTTAATTCAGATTCTATCTTTTTAGTAAGCAAATTAAGGCTATCTAAAGAATCTGCCTTACAATTAATGTATAAAGAAACATTAAACAATTTCTCACTACCTTTTTGCAATTCTTCAAGAATCCTATGAGTATCTGCATATTTTATTTCTAAACTAGGATTTAATTGATTCTTTATTTGTGCTGCATAAAGATCTGCTCTTTGCTTTTGAAGTTCTTTATTTAACATTATCAAAGTATTTTCAACAGAACAAGGCTCAATATGCAAGGATAAATCAAAATTACCTGAACAGCTAACTAATTTATCTAAAAAACCAGATTCAACCATTCTAGGATAGCCATAAGCATAGATTATCCTATGAAAAGTATAGAGTTTATCTAATTTATTCTTATCAAATTTATGGCTTTTGTTATCTTGCTGTTTTTTAGTTTCCTCTTCAATTCTTTTCTTATAATCTTCATCTGATTCAACTTCTTTCACAATCTTAACATTATCAACATCATTTTTCACTACCAATGGCAATTTTTTATCAGAAAAGAATTTGGATACGAGCTTAGTTAATCCAGAATTATTTAATCTATAAGATCTTAAGTTTAAACTATGCAGTCTTTCCTCACATATTTTTATCTGAATATTAAGATTTGTAGTTTCAGGAATTACAATATAAAAACTCTTATTTAAAATACCATTCTCTAATACTTGCTTTTTAAGAAAACTTTCATATTCTTCTTGAATTTCATTAAAAAGTTTCCCAGAAACTTTTGTTTTTTGGCAATACTTAAAATAATCCTCTAAGTCCAAGGTTTCAGTAATCATAATGATTTGAACTGGAAAATCTAAGGAATTGAGAAACTTCTGAAATGAGTAAATAATAGCTTTTTTCTCTTCTTCAGGCTTTATAGAATAGTTAATAGATTCCACCTTTAAGACAGCTATTTTCCTTTCTGGAATTATCTTTGATTTTAGGCTTGGAAATTTCATTTTGTAAATATTAAATCTTCATTTATTCTCGCATCAAACAAAATCTCTATCTTAGCAGAATCTCTAATTTCTCTAAACTTATACCACCAATACCAATCTTTCATCTTGTTATATAAATCAAAAAACATAAAACCTCCTGCCAAACAAATTGGAATTAACATTAAGAATACCTTGACAGGCAAGGGAATATTCATTCTAAATATAATTATAATTATTGGCAGGAAAATCATAGCATACATAATTTGTCCAAAAGTCAAGCCAAAAACAATTCTTTCTTTATACTCTAATTGCTGTGGGATTTCATACATTTTAAGCTCCTTTAATTGCTCCAACAACTGAGACAACTTTCATAATTGGGTCCGCTACTTTTAATGCAGATTTGATTATTACAAATAATGCCAAAACTATTGTTGAAATATTTACTAAGGTAAATGCTCCAATCATTACAAGAATCTTAAAATTTTGAAAGACTCCAATATCTAAGAGCATAGAACTTGCTAAAAAGATTATTGCATAAAAGAAAGTAATTGAAATTGTAGCAATTAAAAAATTAAGGATTAACTTTCCATAATGGTTTAGAGGATTAATAAAATAAAAGAAAATCCCTATTGCGAATAAAACAACTCCTGCACTTACAATAACATATCTTAAGGTTAATAATACTAAGGTAACTAAAATACTCACAAGATAGGGTATAATTAAGACTAATTCTAATCCAATATTTGTAATATTGTCTATTGTTAAAAGGAAAAAGTTCTGCTGAACCATATTTAAAACAACTGTTGAAACAGATGCAACCATCTGAATTATCAAAGAATAAAGGTAAAAACTTGCCTGAACTAAAACAATCATAATAAGAATGTTTGCTAGATCAGACTTAGCCTTCTCTCTTTTTTCTACAGAATGTCCTGAAATTACTAGTTTAAAGCCTACCCACATTAAAAGGATTCCATAAAATAAAGAAAGAATATAGACAATAATCCCCCAAAGACTTGAGAATATATCAATATTTACTGGTTGAGTTAATAAGTAATAAACTGCATCTAGCAATGGTTGAATTGGGGCATTTAGGATACCTAAAAGAAAATTAAAAAATGATTCTGCAATACATCCCGCCAAATTAGTAATTCCACAATCAGCACTAGCTATTGGAATTATTATTAAAAATAAGAGTAATAAACAATACTTTTTCATTTTATCAACCTCACTTTAGAAAAATAATTCTTAGCTATCTTATACAAAAGATAAATTAAAAGTGCCAAGGTTAATAGTTGAATTAAGGTATCAAAATCATCTTTTCTATTTACATTAATAAAAACTATTTGTTCTTTATCTCCTATTTTAGCAGAGATTCTATTCTCATAAAGAACCGCTTTAAACTCTGCAGAATTCATTATAGTTATGGTTTTATTTGCATAAGTTAGGTTTACAATCAGACTGCTAGGATAAACAGAAACTTTAATGGTATCATTATCAAAATAATTTATTTTATCTGTTTTTATTGAAAAATTAATCTCATTAAAACTTAAATCGCAAGACAATATCTTAGAACTAAAAAAGTTATCTAACCGAATTTTACAATTTGAAGTATCTGCAATAGTAAAATAGAAACTATTATTTTTTCTATCAATATGAATATTTCTAAAATTAGCAATCTCTACTGGCTCTGCTTTTATTGTTAAAGCATAATAGGGCAGAGTATAATCTAAAGAATAAATATATTTACTATTTTTATATTCTGAATTACTAAAACTTAAGACAAGTTGGGTGTAATTACTTGCTTCTAAGATTCCCCTAGTTGTTCCATAATATTTATTTGTTATTTTGAATAAACCTCCAGGATTAATTTTATACAACTTAGAATTAAGTTTATCACTTAAAACAAGATTATCTGTTTTGTCTTTCTCAGAATAATATCTGCATCTTCTCTTCTCATTTACATACTTCCATCTAAAGTGAGTTATTTTATATCTTATTTGAATAACTAACTCTGACTTAAAATTGATATTCTCTTGATTCAAATTATTAAAAGAAGTTAGTTTATCATGTCCAATTAAATTTCCATTAATGTAAATATTTAACTTAGCACTATTTTCAAGCAAATCATAATAAGTATCACAATCGTCCGATATAACTCCTGAAGGCAATTGATATTTGTAATTGTAAGCAGTTAATAACTTTCCAGTATTAGAAGAATAAAGAGTATTATTTTCAATTATTGAAGGCATTAAACTTATAATTTTAACCCAAGCATTATTTATAGTTCCTGAAGAATAAGTTTTTCCATCAGGGCTATTTTGAATATTTAGGTTTGTATTCCATTGGTAAACAAAATCAAAATTAGGAACTGTTTTGTTTACATTAAAAATATCGGCTATTAACAAATCCTTATCTGCTTGGCTTAAATTAGTATTCTGAATAGAATTACAGATTTCTAAATCTCCACCACTCAAACTATTGCAATTAAATGCAATAGCTGAGGGTAGAAAAATGGTTAAAGCTAGAAAAAAAGCAAGTTTTTTCATTCTAGCCCCCCATTACCAGTTTTACAATAAGTGGTGCTGCCCAAATTACTGCTAAGCCAATTAAGACATACATTATCATATTCTTAGCTTGTTCCCTTTTTCCAGGATCAGAGCCAGAGGTAATGTAGCTAATACCTGCAAATGTCAGGACTATTCCTGCAATTATTGTCACAGCATACTTGACTAAGTCGTAAATTGCCTGAATTGGCTTAAGAATCTCATCATATGTTGCATTTGCTGCACTTACTAGGGCAATTTGCAATAACAACATAGATGCGAACAAGACAATCGGTAGCACTACTTTTGCTTTTTTGTGTTTCTTTTGTGGCATCTTATTTGTTCCTCCAAACATTTAGTTATCGGATATTTCATCTTCATGATGAAATAACATGAATTGCAGATATCTTTCTCAAATTTCTCAAGTTCTTTTCCGCAGAATACACATTCATCCATATTCTGTCTCCTGAATTCTTTTCTCAGCAATTTTGCAGTATTCTTTTTTAATCTCAATTCCAAGAAATTTTCTTCCTAATTTTTTACAGACTATTCCAGTTGTTCCTGCACCAATAAAAGGATCTAAAACAATCCCATTTTCAGGACATCCTGCTTTTATTGGAATTTCAATCAGTCTTTCAGGAAAAGTTGCATAGTGTTTTCCCTTGAAAGAACTCGGAGGAATAGTCCAGACACATCTCTTATTTCTTCCAAGAGGATGGCACATTTTCTTAATATCCATTCCAGCATAGCTACTACCTGGCTCTCTATGCCCCTCCCATTTATACTTAATTCTCTCTAAACTTTCAGTTTTATGTGGCTCTCTTTGTTGATTAAAATAATATTTCTTTCTCTTAACAAAGAAGAATAAATACTCAAAATCAACTGTAAACCTACTTTTAGCAGAACAAGGCATGCAATTTGGTTTATGCCATATTATAACATTTCTTATTATCCATCCTCTTCTCTGCATTTCTAAAGCAAATCTAAAAGGAATTAAAGTTAGATTCTGCTCTTGAAGTAATCCAAATCCCCTTATTTTATTAACCTTATTGAGTCCTAGTTTCTTTATTCTTTTAGTAGAAGTAAGTTTATCATTTAGAAAAGAAGATCCTGATTTTGAGTAATAAGTATCTCCTATATTAACCCAACAAGTGCCTTCATCTTTGAGAACTCTCTTTATTCTGCAAAAAACATCGCATAATTTATTAATATACTCATCAAAATCTCTTTCCAATCCTAATTGTCCTTTTACTTTGTAGTCTCTTAATGCCCAGTAAGGTGGGGAAGTCACGATACAATCAATCACCTTACTGGGAAGCTTTTCTAGAATTCTTATTGCATCTCCGCAATAAATCTTATTTGATTGTATTTTTTCTCGCATGATTTCTCACTGGATAAGAAGCTTTTATATGTCCGAGTGAGAAAAATTTTAAAATTTCTTTTAAAATAAATTTTATAAAAAAACTCACTCGGCATTATATAAGTTTGAAAGATAATGATTCTTTATGAACTGGAAAATTAGCTTAAAGAAAAAGTATAATATAATCTATGCTGATCCTCCGTGGAAGTATGGAACTGATGTTAAAAGGCATTATCCAACAATACCTATTAAAGACATTTACAATTTTCCTATAAACAAACTAGCTTCAGATAATTGTGCTTTATTCCTATGGGTTACTTTTCCTATTTTACCTCAAGCTTTAGAAACCGTAAGAAAATGGGGCTTCAGGTATACTACTATTGCATTTACTTGGATTAAAACTAACAAAAGGGATGGAAAACCCTTTTTTGGAATGGGCAATTGGACAAGAGCCAATGCAGAAATATGTGTTTTGGGTTTTAAAGGTAAGCTAAAAAGAGAGTCTAATAAAGTTGCTCAAGTAGTTCTTTCTCCTATAAGGGAACACTCAAGAAAACCCGATGAAATTAGAGATAAAATTGTAGAATTGATGGGAGATTTGCCAAGAATTGAGTTATTTGCCAGACAATCTATGAAAGGATGGGATTGTTGGGGTAATGAAACTAATAAATTCAACAAGGGGAGTTGTAATGGAAAGTGAAATTTATGATAAAATAGATCCCGAAGAGATTATCCTAAAGTTAGAAGAAATTCTCCTATTTATTAAACAAAAGAAGAAAGAGGGAAAAATATGAGAAAAAATTATTTATGTTGTATACGGATTGAAACAGAACTTTTAGAATCTTTAAAAAAACGAGCATCAAATGAAGGGCTAAGTTTGTCCGAGTTCATAAGAAGAATGATAAAACAACCATCTAGGCTTGATAAAATTGAATTAATGATTGAAGAAATGCATAAACTACTAAATACTAAATTAAATTTTAACAGGAGGTAAAAATGGCAAAAGATAAAGAAAAGAAATCTGCAGAAACTAGAGAAGACGAAGCAGATGCAGAGCAAGAAGAATAATTATAACAACTTATTTACTTTTTTGTTTTTCTTTTTTATTTATGTCACAACTAAGTGGACCAAAAGATGGGACAAGTTTTAAAAACCCCAACAGCATCGACAAGTCAGTATATTCCAATGGAATCAAAATAACAAACCAAGTCCCACACAGATAACAAGAACATCACTTGTTTGGTTTGGGCGTAAGGTAAGTAAGATAAATGCATCGCATATACTTGTGAAAACAGAAGTAGAAGCTCTAGCTTGTCTGACTTATCTAAAGACAAAGAGTTTTGAAGAACTTGCAAAAGAAAAAAGTCTTTGTCCTTCTGCAAGAAAAGGTGGTAGTCTGGGATGGTTTGGAAGAGGGCAAATGGTAAAGGAATTTGAAAATGCCGCATTTTCAGGAAAAAAGGGACAAATTGTTGGGCCTGTAAAGACTCAATTTGGCTACCACATCATTAAAATAAATGATACTGAATAAGTAAATTAGCAAATTATTTCTAATAAAATGGTAAATGGAAGAAATGTCTATGAATATCTTGTAAGTTCTGCAGAAAAGGGGGCAAAAGGAGCAGAAAGATTAGTAACAGATGGTCTTGATTTTGCAATTGCTGTTAAAAATGGAGTTATTCTCGGATATTATGATGCTAAAGGACAATATCATAGAATAACAAAAGAAGACGATCCTAAAAAGATAATTAAAAATTTCATTGGAATTACATTGCTTATGCCTGGTGGCGTTGTTGCAGGTCCTGCATATTTAATTCATAGAGGGAGGGCTTATTTAATAAAAAGAAAGATTGATAAAGTAAAAAGAACTGAAGAAAGAGAAGGAAGAAAAGATTCAGGATTAGAAAATTAAATTAAAAAGGGGATAAAATGCCACACGCAGTAACACATGTTTTAGTTGTAATTGTTTTACTAGAGTTATTTAGGCATTATTTTATTAAAAATAAAGAAAATTTCCCATTGCACTATCTTATTATTGGGGGTATTGCAGGTTTACTTCCTGACTTAGATATTGCTATTTATTATGGATTAAGTTTCTTTGGATTTACAATTAATGAGGTTCATAGAACCTTTTCGCATAATTTATTTATTCCTGCTTTTTTTGTTATTTTAGCATTTGTAAGTTATGGATTTAAGAGCAAAAAACTTGGAGAGCATCATCTTAAACTTAGAAATATCTTCCTCGTAATTGCCTTTGGAATTTTGATGCATTTAATTTTAGATATTGCATTAATTGGAAGTATTATACCATTTTATCCTCTTAACGATTTCAAGGTCGGATTAAACTTGTTGGGATTTTTTCCTTCTGCATGGCAGAATACAATTATGCCTAGCTTGGATGCTTTGCTTCTGATTATTTGGCTTATCTCGTTAGAAATAAGGCATAGAATTTCTAAATATCTCTAAAATGATGTAACTTAAAAGAGGTTACAAAAACAAAAGGTTTATAAATAGGTGTTTTATAATAAAAAGATGGCAGGAATTAAAGAAGTATTTAAGTATGGCAGAGATGGAAAATTACAAAAATCAACAGATTATACTCAAAGCGAAGGCTATGCAAAGTTAATAATAGAATATGCTCCTGAAATGGCTCGGGGATTTAGATTTTACACAAATATTATTGGCCAAGGTTTTGGAGAGCAGACTTTCAGAAATTTGGATGCACAGGTTGCATTTAGAAAAAGTGAGTATGAAGCAAAAGGATTAGAGGTTTTTGTTGGAAACACTGCTTTTGATGCAGATGGAAAAATTAGAAAAGATGCAAAAGTAATTCTTGTAAGAGATAAAAAACCAGACACAACTAAATAATAGACATTAAAATGAAACTAAAAAAACCTATTGCAGATTTACAAGTCCACGGATGGACTAGCTGGGAAACAGGAATGTGTGAGTTTCCTGTAAAGATATTAGAACCAGGAAAAAGAACACTTCTTGAGGTTTTAAAATTTACTCAAACTGCTTTTCCTAAAAAAGATGCTATGATGGCAATGACTAATTTTGATGATACAAGATATGAGGGACTAATTAATACAAGAAACGCATTTTCAGCTTCTGATGTTTATGATGATTACAAAGATAGGTATGTTGGAGTTTCTAGAAAAGGAAATAAACTTATTGTTATAAGAGGGCAAGAAATTGCAACAAACCTAGGGCATGTTGTTGTTTTACTTGGAAATAGAAATATAAGTTCAAGAAATTTTGAAGTTGTTGCTAAACAGGCAAAAGACATGGGTGCTTTTGTAATGGCAGACCATCCTCTTGAAGCAAGAGGGGCTGTTGGAAGATTATTTAATAAAGCAATAAATAAAGGTGGAAATCTTTCTTTAGGAGAAGATAATTTAAGAAGATATAGAGCAGATATTAATGGCTTGGAAATAGAAGGATATATTTCTAAAGAGCATTTTAAACAGATAATGGATTTAGCAAAAGAGCTTGAGATAGAAGTTTATGCTGGTTCTGACTCTCATTATGTTGCGTATGGAAATAGAAAGGGAATGTTTTCATCATATACTACTTTTAATGAAATTGATGCTACAAATCCTGCAACTCTTTTAGCAGATTTAAGAAAGCCTGTTAAAGGCTATAATGAAAGGCAAAGACCTTGTGAGGGGTTAATACACCCTGCTTTGGTTATATACAATACTTTAAGATTTAAGACACATCTTATGAATAGGCAAGATGTTCTTATTAATTAATATTTTAAATTCTGCCTACCCTTTATTTAGATTATTAATAATTAACAATAAATTATAAGGTTATTATGGGTGAGTAAAATTACATACAGGCGTCTTTTGAAGATTATGGGAGATACTATTTTTTTATAAATCTTTAGCAATTAATATGGGTTTAAGCCCAAGATAAAGATTTATAAATTAGTTATTCGTAATTGTTTTATGGTTAAAAAGAGAGTGAATAAGTGTGCTTGTAAAGGGAAAGAAAATTGTGTGCTTGAAGTTAAAAGATTTTTAGAGCATGTTTCTATGCCTGAATATGCTATGGAAAGCGATATTGGAATTGATTTAAAGGCATGTGAGACACTAACTCTTAAACCTCTTGAACAAAAAACAGTTAGAACAGGAATTGCTATAAAAGTTCCAGAAGGGCATGTTGGATTAATAAGAGATAGGGCTGGAATTGTTACAAAGATGAATGTGCATACTGCTGCAGGAACATTTGATCCTGCTTATAGAGGAGAGGTTTCTGTTGTATTGATTAATTTTGGTGACGATACTGTTGAAATTGAAGCGGGCATGAGAATTGCCCAGCTTTTAATTATCCCTGTTACAAAGGCTGAAATTAAAGAAGTTAAAAAACTTGATATTACAGAGAGATATGACAAAGGGTTTGGAAGCACAGGCATGAAAGAAATTGAAAAATTAGAAAAAGATATGGATATTGGGGGAGAAGAATGAAGAGTTGGATTAAAGGGGGGTTGTACGGTTTGATTATATTTATTGTTTTTTTTATTATATTAAGCCTTGTTAATACTGGAAAAGTATCTGTGACTGATGCTTTTGGCTTTAAAGATGGTTATAGTCTTTTTAATTATATACTTGTAATTATTTTTATATCTGTTGGAGCAATAATTGGTTTAATTATAAGTAAAATGAAAGGAAAGACAAGATGAAAGTTTCTAAAATTATGAACAAGGCATTTGTAATTAAGGGAAATGTAAAAGTCAAAGATGCTGCTAAAATAATGAGTGATAAAAATGTTGGGTGTTTAATTGTAATGGAAGATGATAATGTTTCTGGAATTATAACTGAAAGAGATGTTATGAAAAATGTTGATTCGCTGGGCGATAAAGTTTCGGGTGTTATGAGCAAAAATGTTATAACAATTACATCTGATACTTCTATTGATGGAGCGGCTTCAATCATGGCTGAAAATAAGATTAAAAGACTACCCATTGTAGATAATGGTGAGCTTGTTGGAATTATTACTGCTACAGATATTATTGCAAATTCTTCTGATTTGAATGAGGATTTCTTTTTTGATGATTAAAGTTTAGTTAAGAAATTAAGTATTTGAACCAGATTCTGAAGAATATTCTATTTGTGGTGGTAAGGGTTCTCGTAAAAATGCCTTATATCTCTCTTTTCGTTCGGGAGTTAATGCGGGGAGTTCCATCATAAGTTCTAAAAATGTTGGTACAGGGACAGGTTTGCCAAATTTATCTAAAAGAACTCTTCCCGTGCCATCGCGTTGAAATCTCTCAACTCTCTGTTGTGATAAATACCTCTCATGTGTTGTAGGTCCTACAAATGTTCCCATATTATAATTAATATTTTAGGGTTTAAATAGATTGTTGTGATGAGAGGAAACCTAATTTAAGAACAGCTTCTTGAAATTCTCATAGATTTGACTTGCAACCTCTTCTTCACTTAACTTTTTTATCTTAGCAATTTCTTTTATTGTAATTGCAACATTTGCTGATTCATTTCTTTCTCCTTGAACAGGAGAAAGATAGGGAGCATCTGTTTCTGTTAAAAGTTGATTTAGTGGAATTAAATCAGCCATCATCTGGAAGTGTTCTAATCTTGTTATAATTGGTGGAATTGAGAATGAATATCCAAGTTCTATTGCCTTTTTAATTAGTGATTTTCTGGCTGAGAAACAATGGAGAACAACTTTTTTTGCTTTTGATTTTTCAAGCAATTCAACTGAGTCTGCTTCTGCTTTTCTTGTGTGGACTATTAGGGGTTTATTTATTTTTATCGCAAGATTAATAACTTTCTGAAAATTTTGTTTTTGTTCTTCTTTCTTCTCATCACTCCAATTATAATCTAAACCGCATTCTCCTATTGCAACACAACTAGATTTGTTTTTCCCTATCCAGTTTAATTCCTTGTCTATATCAAAATTTTCTATGTCTCTTGGAAATCCTGCTGTTTCACTCCCTTCGTCATTTTCAAGTTCTTTTGCAAGGGCGTCTAAAGGATAAATTCCAAATGAAACTTTTACAATGTCGGGATATTTCTTGGCTATTTCTAAAATTAATCTGTTTGTTGTTGAATTTACTCCTGAAGTAATAATTGTCTTTACTCCTGCTTTTCTAGCTCTTTCTATAACTTTATCTAAATCTTCTTTAAATTTTGTATGATCCAGATGTGCATGGATATCTATTAAGTCCATAACTTTTAAATATAGGTTAAGTTTATTAAACTTATGGATTTGAAAGAAATAAGAGAACACCTTGATAGAATTGATAGTGCTTTGCTGATGATACTTGCAGAAAGAATGAGCTTGATTCCAAAAGTTGCTGAATACAAGAAGAAAAATAAGATTAAGAGGTTTCAGCCTGAAAGAGAAAGAGAGATAATAGAAAAAAAGAGAAAAATGGCAGGTGATAATGGATTAAATCCAGACTTGGTTGAAGATTTATTTAAGAGAATTATTGAAGATTCTCATAGAATTGAGAAAGATATTATGGGTGAATAGTTTTATTTTCTTACAACTTCTTTTCCGTCAATAATTAATGTTGAAGGCTTTCCTGAAACTTCTCCTTCAACAACAAAATCAACTTGGCTTTTTATTTCTTCTGGAATGTCTTTTATTGATAATGAAGATGGCTGGCCTGAAAAATTTACAGAAGTTGTTATTATTGGAACTCCTGTTTTTTGCAATTCAAAGCAAAAATCATGATTTGGAATTCTTATTCCTAAAGAATCTGTTGAAGAGACATGAGAAAGAAATTTAGGATTTTTCTTCTTTAGGATTATTGTATATGGGCCTGGAAGATATTTTCCTAAATCTAAATCTACAATTAAATTTTCATTTATCCATTCTAAACTTGGAGCAATAATTGAAAGTGGCTTTTCATCCCTGCCTTTAATTTCGCGGATTTTAGCTACTGCTTTCTCGTCTTCTGCATTGCAACCTAATCCATATAAAGTATCTGTTGGATAGATGAATACTTTGCCTGCTAAGATATTTTCTTTTAAATCACTAGTCATAACTTTTAAATAGACTAGGGGTTTAAGAATTTTATGATTAAAGAGTTGATAGTTATATTGATTTTGATAACATCTGTTCCTGTTGGGCATTTTTTAGCATGGCTTACAAAAGAAGAGCTAAAAGATGGGAGAAGATGGTTTAATTTGATTATAATTATTAGTTTAATTCTTGCAGTTATTACAGGTATTTTAAATATTAATTATAAATTATCTATAATTTTGGCATTAATTTATATCATTATTGTGAGTTTTATAAGCTGGAAATTAAGTTTTAATAAGAAGTTTATTAGATAATTTGTGATTCTTTTAAATAAGCTGCACAAGTTCGCTTATTACTTTATTTATATTATTAATATGAATGTTATGGGGGGGGTAATAATTTTTTAATATCTGAGTTTGATTAAACTTAAATCTGCCTTAAAAATTCTGAGATTTTACTCGCAACTCTTAAACTTTAATAGATGCTCTTGGGCTTTTGTCTTTAACATATCAAATAACACAAGAAGGTCTAGCTTGTTTGTTTTTGTTGCTAAAGTATCATAAAGCTGAATGTTGTCTTGTTCTAGGAAAACAGAAGCCCTGCATGCAGACTGGGTTGATGAATATTTGTTAACTTTCCCATACCAGTCATCTATTGGCACTGTTAATTCATATCTTTGAAATGCCTGTCTTAATTCTTCTATATTCTGTGCTTTTTCCTTTTCAATGTCTTCAAAAGGATAGCTTTCTCCAAGATTATCATTAACTTTCCAGTAGGTTGCTCTTGATTTTGATTCTGAATTTAGTGCATTAGTTAGAGATTCAACTTCATCAGAAGTTAAAGATATGTTTTTTGAAGTTATTGTTGGGGGATTATCTTTGTTTTCTTTTATATTTATTAGAACTATAATTAGGAAAATTGCCACTATAGAAATTACAAGAGACATTGCAATTTTATACTTTGTTTCCATGTTTTTAGATAGATTATAGGATTAAATAGTTTTCCATCACAATAATGCTTAAATAATATAGATTTCTAAATATTATCATGGAAGTGGTAAGTTATAAAAGACGCAAAATTGAAGCAGGAACAAAAAGAAGACTTGAAAATCTCATAAAAGGTGTTGTAGAAGAAGGCAGAAGGGAAACTTATAAACAGCGTCTTGATGAATATGGAAAACATGATGAAGAGGGCAATGATATGGATTTGCTTGAAAGAGCTAGGAAAGAATTAGATAGCGATGGAGAGGTTGATTTGAATGCAATTGAATGTTTAATAAGATATGCAGAAAGTAAAGGAGATAAAGAAACTGCTAGAAAAGGAGCTGCAAGGATATATGACCAAATAGATATTATAAAATATCCCGATAGTGTTGGTTTTAAAACAGGGCTGGCTTTTATATTAGAAAAACCTCAAGAAGAACAGAAAAATCTTAATAGATTACAATTAGGGCATTTTTTATCAAGTCCTATATATGAATCTGATTCCCGTGCTTTTAGTATTTCTATAGAAAATATGAAAAATGTTCTTAAAGAGTGTCATTTAGATGAAGATGAAATAAAAGATATTGGAACACAAGCATATTACTATCTTATGAGAGATTTAGAAGGGAGAGAATTCCCAGACTTGCTTAGAGTTCAAATAGTATTAAAGCAAAATAAAGGCGAAAAAATAACAGAAAAAATAAAACATGCTTTGTATAAAGAACATCCACCTATTGAAATGGACTATGTAACAGCTGCTATAACTGCAAGAGATGTTTTAGGAGATGGAGATAAGGAAGCAAGGGCTATTAAAGAGTTTCTTCAGTCTATGAAAGGAGTAATAAATAATTCTACAGATAAAGTTACGCCTCAAGTTGATGTTATTGATTATGTTTTTAGCAATTTTAAATTAACAGATCAATTTATTGATGAATTTTCAGATGTTTATCTTGTTGGAAAATTAATAAATCATAAATTCGAACCATATGGGTCTATATGTGATAGTGATAAAGTAAAAGCATGCAAATTTGTCTATGGTGAACATTTGAAAAGAGGAGAGTTTAGAAAGGCATTAGATGTTGCAGATATGGCAAATAAAAGGTTTCAAATTCATTCTACTGAACAAGAATTGTCTGACTTGAGGATGCTCTGTGAGATGATGCCTTGGCAGGAGAAGTAATTAATCTTTATCTCTTCTAAATGCTTTTCTCATCATATCATTAAGAGGGTCTTTTCCTGGTGCAGGAAATAAAGTAATTAACTGATTGTCTCTTACAGCATAAATTAATTTGTCATCTTTAAACAGCTGAACATCTCTGGCACCCAAACAATTTCGCCCACTGAAAAATCTTCTTGGGTCAGTTTTACATTCTTCTGCTGCTAAAATTCTTTGCCTTAATTCCCCGACTATTTCTGGCCTAGTCAAATAATAATTAACATCTTTGTATGCTCTAAGGCAATATTGCTGAATTGCATGTTCTGTTATTCGTCTTATTTTCATTTTAGTTCAATAATTTTATTTATTAGATGCTTAATACATGTTTAAATAGTTTTCCATCAGTATATACAAAGGTTTTTAAATTAATAATCTATAAAAATTCAGAGGGGATTAGGTGTCTCAGCTATTTCTTGGGATAATAACATGGATGATGAATTAACAGAGGAACCAGAATATAAAAGAACTATAAGGGTTCTGGAAGAAATGATAGGTGAAAAAGCAGAGGTTACTATGCACGAAGGTTTTGATGGAAGATTAAAAGATAGAATACCTTTTGGATGCAGAATTAATTTTGGAAAACAATATAAAATTGAATTGTGGCATCTTCTGCAGAGAGATGATGTGAACGGACTGACAATGTGGATGGCAAGAGATTGGGGATATAGAGTCAGAAATAACGAAGGCAAGGTTTTAATGAAAACAAGATGGGCTTCTAGTGAGGGTTATGAAAGAGAAGAGATTGAAGAAGATAAAGTAATACCTGAGGCAAGAAAAAATATTATATCAAAAAGTTTAGGAGGATTTGATGTCGAGTCTCCTGCTTTTATGGATTTTGAGAGATATACTCTTAAATCATTGAGTGGGGAAAATAGATGGATAGAAAAAAACGAGAATGGTGAAGAAGATGGAGAAAACAGAGATGATTCTTATTTTAAATCAGTTTATCTTGCAATTATGTGTGACTTAAAAGAGAAAGGACTTGAAATGCCGCCAATTTTATCAAAAAGAGAGAGTATAAGGGAGCTGATGTTTGAAGGAAAAGTTGAAGAAGTTGAATCTGAATTAGAACTTGCTTTATCAGAGGTTGAGTCAATAGGAAAAGGCTGTTTATTTCATGCTCAGGAAGAAGCAAAGGAAATAAGAAAACTAGCAGTAGAAAAACAAAAATATTATGATAAAAACATTCCACTGATTGAAAAGCTAACCAGTGTTGATGTAAAAACAGTTCCTGGAAATAATTGCAGAAAACGCAATATACTAGTTGTTGAGGATTTTGGAGATATACCAACAGATCATCAAGGAACAATAGGCAGGCTGTCAAGAAAATTAACAGAAGAACTGGCAAAAAGAGGAAATTATTGCGGCACTAATATTTTTTCAACGATGAATCTTGGGCAATGCCTTAATATTTGTGGCTCTGGACAAATTGATTTAATTTTAATGGATGGGGGAAATAATAATATGGCTAATGTGACATCCTCCGTCCCCTAAAGGTTTGCCCTGATGGGCAAATCCTCGCCTGATGGCTCGGAGGACGGCGTCCTTAAAATGAATGATGCTGTTTCT
>Ga0247841_10004578_pt1 | contig 23538 bp, 16 predicted proteins | sample LaCruzMarch2015__2_FD_192410 | JGI IMG/M metagenome (GOLD analysis project Ga0247841, IMG submission 192410) | Freshwater microbial communities from meromictic Lake La Cruz, Castile-La Mancha, Spain - LaCruzMarch2015_18m | ecosystem: Environmental > Aquatic > Freshwater > Lake | place: Spain... | reverse complement strand
GGCTATTCAGCGATCTGCAACTACCCGCTTTATTGCTCAACCTGCATTCTAAGTCGATTGCTTTTTTCGTCTCGGTTTGGTACGTGATTTTTTTCGTTCCAGGTTAATCCAACCGCGTAAGTCCTACCATTATTATCATTTCATGAAACTCCTCCCAATTTTTGCATTTTAGTGATCTTCCTGCTTTTGATATCGGGCTGTGTCTCAAGTACAACAAAAGAAAATTTCTTACATAATTCCGAAGCCAAAATCACGGTTCGCGAGCTTGCAAACCCGATAGCAGATATTGGATCATTTGACACGCTCGTCTCTTCGGTCATCAATGAAAATCCATTCGGATTTACTGCATATACAATCGATGGACAAAGCCATGCTCCTATTGAAAAGGCAAAGGAGATTTACACAGCCCGACTTGTGTATGCGGACACCAATGCAAATATTGTCGGCACGAATGAGGTCGATTTTAACACGGTCTCCAGATTCAATAGTGGCGTTGCAATTATATGGCAAACACATCTCTTGCCACTGTATATGGCGGAATTTGTATCCACGATCCAGAAGAGGATACATACTACGTCGCGCTTCGGTGCCACGATGCCAACGGCGAGTTATACTATCTGGCTTTAAAACGGGATTCTGTTACTCTCGTGGCATACTCTGACGACGCAATACGAGCCAGGTTCGAAGCATGGGCGGATGGTGTCCCGGCACTCGCACAAGCGGGTACTGAAATGTCTCGTAATCCGATACCGTCGAAAATGAATTTCACTGTGCCACGGATTTCATAGAGGTGGGTAGAAACCCCACCAATGCATTTCTATGGGCATCCGATCGGGTTGATGGGTGGAAAGTATGGGGAGTGTCAGGCACCCATTAAAAATTCTTATTGTGTTTATTTACAGTTAACGGGCTTTTATTGAAAAGTAAAATTATTATTTTTTCAACAATTTAACGAGCAGTGCCTTCTGTGCATGGAGCCGGTTTTCCGCTTCATCCCAGACCAGGCTCTGTGGACCATCAATCACCTCTCCGGTAATCTCTTCACCACGATGCGCAGGTAAGCAATGAAGAACCCGCGCGTCTGGTGAGGCACGTGCGAGAAGCCGGTTGTTGACCGTGAAGCCCTGGAATGCCAAAAGCCGTTTTGCACGTTCTGTTTCGTCGCCCATCGAAACCCACGTGTCGGTAAATATGATATCAGCGTCTTTAACTGCATCTTCGGGTTTTTTCGCGGTTTTAACCATGCCACCCAACGACACCGCCCTCTGCACAAGATCGGGTGAGACTTCATATCCTTTTGGACTTGCGACCGTGACATCCATGCCGGTCAGGGCAGATGAGAGGACAAGCGAGTTGCAGACATTGTTACCATCACCCACCCATGCCACCCGAAGGTCGCGGATCTCTCCGAAATGCTCTTTTACAGTCAGGATATCAGCAAGGAGCTGGCAGGGGTGTTCGCGATCAGAGAGCCCGTTGATGACCGGAATCGTTGCATGTTCTGCCAGTTCTTCAATGGTGCTGTGCCGGTAGGCACGGATCATAACCGCCGACACGTACCGTGATGCGACCCGTGCAGTATCCCGTATTTCTTCTCCCCGCCCGATCTGCAAATCTTTTGCATTAAGAAAAAGTGCGTGTCCGCCCAGTTCATTCATACCCACTTCAAATGAGATATGAGTCCGCGTGGACGACTTCTCAAAGATCATCGCAAGGGTCGTTCCCCTCAGGAGTTCGTGCGGAACACCTGCTCTCTTCTGCCGTTTTAAGCGTTCGGCTAAAGAGAGGATTTCAAAGAGTTCCTCTTTATTGATATCCAGAATTGATAAGAAATCTTTCTTCATCGCAACTCCTTCATGTGGGCGATTCGCCGTTCAAGAAGTGATTGTGTCCCGATATCCCTGCGGTGGCGCACCCGCCCTTTCACAGTAGCAGCTGCGTGTTCAGCTGCCAGTTCTGCTTCATTTAGTGTTGTACCGGTACCGACAAACGCGAGCGTGCGGGACGCACGGGTATAGAGTTGACCATCACGCTCATCAACATTTGCGTAGTAGAGGGTCACGTTTCCTGTCCCCCCCAGCGTGACAGGATCCCCTTGCCGGGATGTATCCGGATATCCGTCAGGCACGATATATTTGCATACTGTTGCTGCATGCTTAAAGGATACACGTGATTGGGGAAGAGAGCCTTCACAAATCCGCATAACGAGATCACAGAGATCGGAGGAAAGCAGGGTCAGCACATTCATCGCTTCCGGATCCCCGAACCGTGAATTGAACTCTATTACCTTAGGTCCGTCTGCCGTGTTCATAAATTGCCCGTAGAGTATCCCATCATAGGGGTCGCCGATCCGGGCGAGTGCAGAAACGACAGATTTCATAATAGCAATTGCTTGTGTATAATCTTTTGGACTTACAAATGGCAGCTTGTGGTCGGGCATCGAGTATGAACCCATCCCCCCGGTGTTCGGTCCCGAATCCCCCTCAAAAGCGCGTTTGTGGTCCTGCACGAGTGGCATGGGAACGATATGGGCGCCATCAACAAATGCCTGGAGGGTGAACTCCTCCCCGATCAGTCGTTCTTCGAGCACCACATCCCCATTAATCTGTTTCACATACGCGATTGCCCCGGTACGGTCAACCTGCTCACCCATGATCCGGACTCCCTTGCCACCGGTAAGCCCGATCGGTTTAATCGCAAGATCTCCCTCATAATCCCGGATAAATGAGATTGCTTCGGCAGAATTATGGAATACGCGATATTCCGGACAACCCTCGATATGATGGTGTGCCATCATTTCACGACAGAATGCCTTGTCTGTTTCTATACGCGCTGCTGCACGTGTCGGTCCAACGCACAGGATGCCTGCTTTTTCCAACCGGTCGACAATACCGGCTTCGAGCGGTGCTTCCGGGCCGATAAACGCATATTCAGTTCCGGTCTCTTTTGCGAACGCAACAACACTGGATACATCTGTCTCTTTGCACAGGAATGTGTTCTTTGCAAGCCGTACAATGCCCGGGTTTGGCTGTGCCATCACCGAAAAAAGTTCTGTCTCACTGTTGCGGGATAACGCACAGGCTATGGCATGTTCCCGTCCGCCACCGCCAACAACGAGTATCTTCATACCTAATCTCCACAAAGCAATGATATTATACTTTTTGGCTCAAATTGAGGGTCATGGTATATTCGGTGCCGCAATCTCTCAATATGCTGAGGCTCGCTAAACGCTCCCAGGCAACCATTATGGAATATCAGAACGAATTGGGATATTTTTCCAAATTCCTGAAAGTTCCGCTTGACGAATTGCACAAGCATCTTTTGCCGGAAAACTTGATAAATTACGCGGCGACGAGAATCGGGAAAAGCGAAGCCGTGACAACCGTCCAGATTGGCATCATTTCCCGGTATTACAAAATTAACGGTGTAAAGTTTGATGAGATGGAACTTAATGTTTTGAAGGCTCGGTCGATCGAAGAGCAGAATGATAAGCCGCTTGAACTGAAAACCCTTCAGAAGATGATGGATTTTGGTGATATCCACGCAAAGGCGATCATATCCCGTCGCTGAATAAAAAATTCCTATTTAATTTAGGCTCTGAATTCGAAAATAAGCAAATTTTAAAAAGATCTAAAAATGTTTCGAGCCTGTAGTGTGTACGATCTCCTCTAAATGGGTCACGATGGTCTCAACATTGTGCCAGGATGAAGAATCAAGGTTTCCGATTCTGATTGAGATCCCGGAGGTATCTGAACAATACCATTCCGGATTTATTGTTGTGTTTGCGATCTCTTTTTCCGGAACGCAGTTATCAGACCGGCGATGATGATGATCACGGTCACAAGAGTGGCAAGAAGCACAAGAAAGATCAGGAGGCTCATGTTTTCCTTCACAATGGAAAACGTCCCGAAATAGTAGCCGGCAAGCACGACAACAAAAGTCCATAGAACGCCTCCCACGATATTATAGAAGAGGAACCGCCGGTACTGCATCGTGCCGACACCCGCAAGAAACGGGGCAAATGTCCGCACAACCGGGACAAACCGGGCAACAACGATCGTCGCACCCCCGTATTTTTCATAGAACTCATAGGTGCGATCGATATATTCCTTTTTTACAAAGTTCGGGAACCGCTCCAAAAAGACGTGGAGCCCCACGTAATTTCCGATCCAGTAGTTCACGGTATCCCCGATAATGGCACCAAAAATGAACACTACGATCAGCAGCTGGAGATCCAAAATCCCGCTTGCGGCAGCGGCACCGGAAACAAACAGGAGAGAATCCCCGGGAAGGAACGGGGTGATGACAAAGCCGGTTTCAAAAAAGATAATTAAAAAAAGAATAAGATACGTCCACATGCCATACGTCTGGGCGACAAAAATGAGGTTCTGGTCAAGATTGAGAACGAGATTAACGGTGGCTTCTATCATATCCTGTGTAACTATTTACCGGATTTCTATATCAAATTACATCAACAACGGGATCTCAATTATGCACACACCTGTTGATTTCCCGTAAAATTTACGAGTGTAATCTATATGGGGAGAAAAAAACAGATGCGATCGAGTAAACGCAGATTTTTGGTTGTGGCATCACTTTTTTTCGCAGAAAATAACGCCGTTCATCTCTTCCGGTTTTTATATCCACCCTGAACGGTTCAAATCACAAAAAAAAAGATGCAGGGATTAATGCCGTCGGCGGATTGCACAGAACCCAATAACTAAAAATGCAATACCGGCAACAACCGGGAACGCCCCGGACTTCTGCGTGGGTGTTGCTACAGGATTCAGGACTGCCGCAACGGTATTTGTGGCGCCGCTGTTAACCTGAACCGTCGAAACATAGTCCGTATAACCGGACATCTGTATGAGAAGGGTGTGGGGACCAGCGGTGACATCGGTCATCGTGAGCGGACTGACGCCCCGGAACCCATTATCAAGATAGACATTCGCACCGGACGGCGTGGATGAAACCGTGAGCTTACCTGTTGACGGCGCAGCACCTACGGGTACGAGAACCGCACTCACCTGCGATACAGTATTCGGGATGACATTCACACTGGTTGTATAGTCATTGTACCCCTTCATCTGGAGCTTGACTGAATGAGCGCCAGCCATAACCCCGTTCGGCTTGAGAGCCCCCGATGTCGGGGTCTGCCCCACGTTGTTCCCGTCAATGAACACGGTCGCTCCGCCAGGACTTGAGGAGATGTAGATCCAGCCGGTATTACTCACCGGAATCGGGTTCAAGGTCGCTGATACGGTCTGCGTCCCACCGTTCGGCACGTTCACCGTGGACTTCCAGTCATAATATCCTGAAAGATCAAGTTCGACATTGTGCTCTCCCGTAGCCAGGTTGTTCAGCGAGAGCGGAGTCCTGCCACGGTACGTACCGTCAAGGTAGATCATTGCATTCGACGGGTTGGAAGTGATGTACAGTCCACCTGATGATACGATTTGGGTGAGGGGACAATACACATCTGATCGCGATCCCGCGTACACAGTGGTCGTTGTGCTGTAGGTGCGGTACCCGGAGAGTTCTGCTTCGATCGTGTAACTTCCCGCCCACACATCACTAATAGTGAGGGGCGCGACGCCACGATAGTTGCCGTTCCAGTAAATTGCCGCACCGGATGGTGACGACTCCACGTGGATAGAACCGTATTGGGGGGCCGGGGTCGGCGTCGGGATCGGTCTCAAGGTCACGGTATAGGTCCGGGTCTGCCCAGAACCCGGCATCGTGATCGCACCGCTCTCTGAATAATAACCGGATTTTTCCACCGTATATTCCCTGTACGGCGCACCGGTTGAATAGACGGCGACGGTCAGTTCATTTGCGCTGATCATACCCTGGTACTGCCCGTCAAAACTTACAGAAGCACCATTGACATTACACCGGATCTGGATCCAGCCTTCGTCGCCTCCAATCGCAGTTACCACGGGAACCGCGGCAATAAGGCATACGAGGATACCGATAAGTAAAAATGTTTTTTTCATAGGGTTTCTCCTTTTATGCACATTCGATTCGTTTACTTAAAAAACATTTCCGAACAAGATCTGGCTTGATGATACGCGTAATAAAAAAAAGGGGGTTGTTATTGCTGGCTTTTAAACTGAAGATACCTTTTGCCATTGTGCTCCGGTTTCGCGTGTGGCATGAAAGGGAATCAAGTGGGTTTTTTTGGTTCAATCAGAGTCCTGCCGTTTTTTTCGAAGATTGCCACAACCTCTGCCCGGATATAATCTTTCCCGCGCACCCTCATCACCCATCGCCGTGTGGTCATATTCAGTAGTGAAAGCCCAAAAAAAAGTGACTTTACTTCAGGCTCCGTGAAGTAATGCGTTTTGATTCCCGTCCCCCGTTTAAAGGTATGCGGTTCCACCATCGTGCCCACATCAGACCGCATATCTTCTGTCGAGAATTCCGAGAACCAGAGTAAGCCCTTATTACTGAGCAACCGCACTATTTCGCGGGCGATCTGTGCACGGTCATTTTCATACGCGTGACCGATCACGTGAAACGCGATGATATCATTAAAGGAGCCGGACGAGAACGGCAGCATTCGGGCATCCGCAACGGCGACATCCCCTGTGCCTGCGTGCTGTGCCACCTGTCGGCTCAGGGTGGCGGCACGGATGGAAAAATCCACTGCGGTGACATCGACCCCCCGGTTGACAAGCTTTGTGAGTGTCTTCCCGTTGCCGCACCCGAGTTCGAGTACCTGGGAATCCGGCGGGATGTCAAGAAGATGGTGCACGGTTCCACCCCAGAGTTGCCCCCGTTGTTTGTAGTCTGTATCCCAACAGTATGCATCAGTGTTCATGACTGGTTTCTTCCGCGTGTGCGATGGAAGTTACATAATCACCAGATTTCATTCGAAGAAATGGTGAGTCAGGTTCATCACATCATGGTATGGAATGACTCCCACAAGTTTATTGTTCGCATCGGTTACCGGAAGCGCACGGAAATCATACCGGGCAAACTGCTGGGATGCCTCTTTTAACGTACTTTCAGTGGAGAGACTGATCACGTTCTCGATCATGATGTCTCTTAAGTGTGCCTTGTCATCTGCCCGGAGGAGTTCTTTTAAATCGATGACCCCGAGCAGGGTATCGCTCTCGTCCACAACATACACGTACATGATCACGTCCTTGTCCCGGGCGAACCGTGCGTAGTCGTTCTGCACCAGTTCAATTACCGTTTCAGGAGAGAAGGTCAGGATCTTTTTTGTCGTGTAATTGATCACTTTCTCTTCCTGCTTTTCAATGATTGACTGGATTTTTCTGGCAGTATCCGGATTGAGCGCTGCAAGGATTACATGGGCATCTGATGAGGGCAGCACCGCGAGGATGTCAGCTGCCTGCCCCGGGGTCATGTCGTTTATCAGCTGGACGACTCTTTCAGTTTTTAAAGAAGAGATAATATCCCGCTGCACGTTGGGTTCAATCTCTTCTAACGTGTCAGATGCCTGTTCATTATCAAGCGAGGAGAAGACCATGACCCGCTGTTCGTGATCGAGCTCCTCGATGATGTCCGCAAGATCGACCGGGTGAATATCCGCAAGCTTCTCTTTTAAGACGTTCAGCTTCACGTTACCGGCAAAACTCCCGATGCCGGTCGGCAATGGCTGGATGTATGTCCACGAGATCCTCTGTACATCCCGTTCATCTCGCGAGGAGTACAGGAGTTTTGCGAGCGGTTTCAACCCCAGCCGCCGGAGCCGGGCATACCTGCCCGTGTCCACATCGGTCACATAGAGTTTTTTGTTCCTCTGCACGAGCCGTATATCGTATACCACCTCAACCTCGTTCTCTTCCAGGTCGAGAACTTTCTTGTCGAGCACATAATCCCGGAGAAGGATCGCATCCTCCGCTGGTTCGGCTTCATATTTTTTAAGGTCTTCAAGATCAGCGCTGATCCTTCGGCTGGAGATCTCTGTTATCTTCTCCCACGGGATAAGCAGGCAGGGGTTTCCGAACGGGCGCCGGACAAATATCGACCGTACCTCAGGAATCTTTGCCGTCTCGACAATCACAAGATCCGCAAACGAACCGATCTTCTTTCCCTTAACCATCACGGGTGCATTCAGGATGTCCGAGAGAAAGAGTTCCTGATCCGCAGACTTTGCTGTGTCACTTGTTGGTTCGTTGTGCATCGTTTCCCACCTCACGATAATAATGTCCAGAATTTATAGCCGAGCAGTATGACGAGAAAGATCAGGTATAACCGGAGAAACATGAGCGCGATTTTTACGCCACGTGACATCTTAATTCTCGGCACCGCATACTTTCGGTTGATCCCGTTGATCTTGTCCATCCACCCGCCAAATACGCTCCCGATCCGTTCCCCGAAGATACGTTCAATAGTTACCATCTCTTTCCATCTCCATTTTCTATGCAAGTAACCCCGGGAAGAGCGTCGTAATACCGTACAGGGTGGATAGCACAATGATCGCTACCACGATTGTGGTCGCTGCGATGTTCTGGAGCTTTGTGTTCTTATACTTGCCCATGATCTCCTCATTATTCAAAAGCAGGATCAAAAACACGAGTGCTGCCGGGAGCAGAGTGACCGCTATCACCTGCACAAAGAGCGTGATAAGTACGAGGGGTGCATTTGGGATCAGGACGACGGCTCCTGCACTGACGAGAGCGAAGAAGTAGCATGCATAGAACCACGGCGCTTCCCGGATCTTTAAGTTGAGCGAGTGCGCCCAGCCGAACACCTCGCCAAATGCCCACGAGCTCGCAAGCGATATGCAGATCGCGCCTAAAAATCCTGCATCGAACAAGCCGATGGCAATAAATGTGCCCAGCCATGGATTGGTAACGATGAGGATGCTTGCTGCCTGTGCTGCACTCTCAACTTCCGAACCATAGAGAACCGTACCGGTGACGATGACAAGAAAGACGGCAACGATGACCGTGAATGCCGATCCGATGAGGGTGTCGAGTTGTCCCCAGGGGATATCTTTCTCTTTCATCCCTTTATCGACCACCGCACTCTGCTGGAAGAAGATCATCCACGGTGCGATGGTGGTGCCGATGTTTGCCATTAAAAAGAAGAAGAGCGTGCCGTTCAACCCTCCCGGGAAGTGCGGGATAAGACCCACCGAAAGAACTTCACTAACCGACGGGTGAACCATGAATGCCGCAGGAATATAGATCAGGTTTAAGACAGCAAAAACGATTGCAATCTTCTCCCATGTCCAGTACCTGCCCTGCAGCACCATCAGCATCATGATGACAGAGACGATGACGACCGTGATGAGCGGGGGGATATGGAAGATCATGAGCGCTGCCGTCATCCCGATGAACTCGGTGACGAGCGTGAGCCAGTTGACGAGCGCGAGATCCAAAAACGAGAACCAGCCCCAGAACGAACCGAATGCGTCAAAGATCGCTTCCGCATGCCCCCGTTTGGTTACTGCGCCAAGCCGTACAGTCATCTCCTGCACGATATAGGCGACGGGCAGGAGCAGCAGTAAAAACCAGATGAGCCCGTACCCGAACTTTGCCCCGGTGACCGTGTAAGTGGTAATGCCACCGGCGTCGTTATCAGCGAGCATGACGATGAGTCCGGGCCCGGACAGGAGAAGATAAATTTTGAGTGTCTTGACAAATCGCCGGTATTTATAAAAAAAGGTCGATCCGAAATCCATGCGCCCACCTTCACGATCATTGTGTTACATGTTGTGAGTTCCTGCTCCTGTTCACGTCAGATGAGAAAACCGATCTTCAGACCTGAGACTACCGGTTACTGAGAAGGCATAGATACCGATGCCTTATAATAATTTCGTAATGAACGGCGTATTTTTTATTTTTTTAAAGAGATTTCGGAGAGAAAATTCTTTCATCAGGCAGAATAAAGTGGATTGTTAAATAGGAACATCCGCACCAACATGATGTTCCCCGAGGTCTGGTAACGACACCGGTAATTTAAGGAGATTCATGGCGAAAACACGAGAACAAACGCGATTCAACCAGGTTCATACGTGAGAACTGCAACTTTCACACATCAGGATTTTGTGGCTGGAGCCCCTGCAGTGCAAGGGCTGCTTTACGATCGATGCTCCGACCCCGTACTTCCGCTCGCAGTGTGGACAGTCCTGACAGAACACGCCATGGCAACAGAAGAGCAGATAAAAAAAATCTGTTTACATTACTTTTCCCCCCACTTTTCCAAAAACACCATAATCGCAGCACAGTGCGGCACCCTCCATCCTCCAATCACGTTTTTGTGGAAAATCTGCCCGTAAAACCGTATTTCGGTTCAGCTCGCGCCGCGTACGGATCCATGGTTCGGATAAATATCCAATCCGGGTTCAATTAATGCCCGGACCCCATCCGGACTCAGCGAATAACTTCAAAAATTTTCACAGTCATCCATCTCCTTAATATATCAGACGTCAAAAGTTGGTTCATACAATGTTCAGAAAATCCTTCGCACGACTGAGAATGAGGCTAAAGGTGGGTGCAGAAACCGTCATTGCAAAGATCGGTACAGCCATCCGCCCATGTATGCCATCACTATCAGCCAGTGCCGGAATTAAAGAGCTCATTGTAGTAACTGGATCGAAAAATGCAATGAATGCGGGGAAGCGGTACCGGTTAACGAGCGGTCACGCCCCGATATTCTCGCTCTTCACCTATTTTGGTTTACGTAATTAAGCGCCGGTCAACCGGTAGCCGGGTCTCAATAGTCACGCTGATCCAACAGGTCACCTGCCGCATCCACGAGAGGATTTCTTCGACCGGATCATAGCCGTGGCTCTATTCGGAAACCCGGACCGGCTTTTTTTGTCATGCAGCCGTACGGATGAGAACGATCCGCCCGGTCTGACTGCACGGTATCGTTGTTGAATTTAAAATTTAACAGGTCGTGAAAATTTATGCAGAACGTATCTGCAATCACATCGGGGTGCCAAAGCACCGCGATGAACGGATCCATACGGATCAGGACAGAGATCGAGACACAGAAAATGGCGATCGGCTGTCAGAGTATCGAAGACCAGAACACAGAGAAGATGGCAAGCCCACAGGAGATCCTCCCTGCCGGCTCCATACCGTTGCCACACGACGGGACCGCAAAACTATCCGGGAAAAAAGCCGGAGGGAAAGCCGAACATCGGCACCAGACTCCCACCCGGAAACGGGCACTGGTGATGCGGGAGATCCCGCTCTACCTGCTTCCTGCCGCTTTGCAACGCGGCGTAAAGGAGAATGGCGGGAAACTGTACCGTGTAGTGATCGTCCGGACGCACTGGCACCACTACACGATAAAGATCCGGTGCAGCACAAAAAAAGCGGTCGAGCACACTGATATGGTGCTACAGACGGATCAATCGCAACACACGGATAAGGTACTACAGACGGACCAATCGCAGCACACGGAAAAGGTTCAACAGACGGATCAATCGCAGCACACAGAAAAGGTTCAACAGACAGATCAATCGCAACACATGGATAAAGTGCAACAGACGAATCAATCGCAGCAAACGGATCAAACGAACACGACCGGATCCTCGAACCGGGGTGGTGGAACATGACTAACGCTCCATCTCCCTCTTTTATTCCTGATAATGGGATTGCACGAGCGATTGATGTCCTTGCCGAGCCGGAGCAGGTCGTAGAAATACGGGCTCTGGCTGACAACGCGACGCACAGCGGGTACTTCACCGATTATGCCGCATGTGCCCGGTTTGCCGAAGCGATCGATGCAGATCCTTGTGTTCACGGGATTTATGTAACGCTGAATATGGTGAACCCGGCGCTCCTTGCCCGGCGGGCAAACCGGATCAAGATGCATCTCTCGCGGTCGGACGCAACGACCGGAGACGCAGATATTATCCGGCGCCGGTGGTTGCCGATCGACATCGACCCGGTGCGCCCGAGCGGTGTATCGAGTACGGATGCAGAGCACGGGCTCGCGATGGCAAAAGCGGATGAGATCGCCGTGTGGCTTGCCGGGCTGGGGTTCCCCGAACCGGTGACCGGCGATTCCGGTAACGGCGCTCACCTGCTGTACCGGATCGATCTCGCGAACGATGAACAATCAATGCAACTGGTGAAAGCAGTTCTTTGTACACTGGATGCATTGTTTTCAGATGCCGGAGTCTCAGTTGATGCGGCGAACTACAACGCCGGGCGGATCTGGAAATTGTACGGGACGGTAGCGAAAAAAGGCGATCACACCGCCGACCGCCCGCACCGGAGGAGCCGGATCATTTCAGTACCGGGTTCTGTGGCGGTTGTGACTGCGGAACAGTTGCATAATCTCGCCGCACAACTCCCGGCAGAACCGGGCACAGAACCGGCTGCCGGAAATGAGATTGCAATCGATCTCCGGTCATGGCTTATTTCGCACGGCATCGCCATCCGTCACGAAAAACCGTACAGCAGTGGTGGCACGATCTTTGTTCTTGACCAGTGCCCATTTTCATCAGCGCACAAGGACGGTGCATATGCGATCCAGTTCGCCAGCGGAAAGATCCATGCCGCCTGCCACCACCAGTCCTGCGGCAGCGGGAAGCAGCGGTGGCAGGAAATGCGGGAGAAGTACGAGACGAAAGGGGAGAAGCACGACCGGCAGGAAACCCGGATAAAGGGATGGAGCAAGGAGCGGGCGAAAGCGAAGGCGGGGGCTGACAGGAACGATACTCCTAAAGACAACCCTTCCAAATCATCACCGGATACACCTGTTGCTGAAGAGGAATTTTCTCGCGACCACACAACAAAGGCGCTTGAAATCCTCAAAACCGGCGACCCGCGTGCATTCATCCTTGAGACCTATGCACGGGTACATGTAGGGGACGAACTGGTGGGAGAATGCTACCTCGCGAGCGTCCTCTCATCATCGATCACCAATTCGCGGGGGCTCCACATCTGCCCGACAGGGGATTCCGGGAAAGGAAAGAGCGATTCCGCAAAGGGTTTTCTCAGGATGGTTCCCCGGAAATATAAGATCCAAGGCTCGATCACGTCAAAGGCACTCTTCTACCACAAGATCCCAGAGGGTTCCGTAATCATCTTTGATGATTTCGAGATGAGCGAGGACCTCCGCGAAGTACTGAAGAATGCGACCTCCGATTTCCACGTTCCGCTCCAGCATCTCTCCATGAACGCCAACCGCGAACCGATCACCCTCCATCTTCCGCCGCGATGCGTCTGGTGGATCCTGTCCGTGGACAACCCGGGCGATGACCAGGTGCTCAACCGGATGCTCGTGCCGTGGATCGATGATTCGGAGGTGCAGGACCGGCGGGTGAAAGACCGGGTCTTTTCGATGGCGGAAAATGACGGGGATTGCCCGGAAGGTGATGAGGATATCTGCGTGATCCGTGCGATCCTCTCTCTGGTCCGGAAGCACCGGTTCTTTGTCCGGATTCCTTACGCCCGCAGGATCTCGATGGACAACGTCCGCAACCGACGCAACCCGATCATGCTCCTCGACATGATCCGCTCGTTTGCTTCGCTTGCATTCATGCAACGCCCGCAGCGGATTCTTGCCGATGGCATAATCCAGATTGATGCGAATGAACAGGATTTTCTCGCGGCTGCCCGGCTCTTTACTGCGCTCGACACGACTTGTGGCGGACAGACTTCAAAGCTGTTAAAGAGCGAGAAGCAGCTGATCGATACGGTGATCGCGATGAAGGTTGTGGAGTATACAATCTGCGATCTCCAGAAGTGGATGGGATTCTCTCATCAGCATCTCTATAGGATCCTGCACGGGCGTAACGATCTGGAACATAACCGGACCGGGGGGCTTCTATCAAAATGTCCGGCTCTTGGATATGTCGATACAACGATCACGGACAATACCGGAGAGACTGTACGCCGCCAGCGGGCGAACCACTACACATTCAGTAAAGAGTTGTACCAATGCTGGAAGAGTGGCAGCAGCGTATATCTGGAGTCCGACCCGAACGGAGATCCAGAAGGACCTGCACCCGCGGGTGCAGGTCGGGTGCTGACCGGGTGCAGTTCCGGGTGCAGATCAAAAGATGCGGAAATTCCCGCAAACGATAATCCGGCTTTGATTACTGAAGATAGTAGTACTAATGATACTAACTGCACCCGGAAATCAGAGAGCGCGTGCGATTCTTCATTACATGCAGCTGTGTGTGATCATGCTATCGCGTGCCCGCGCGATCCGGGTGCAGCGGGTGCAGATAACTCAAAAACGAAAATTATTGAAGCGAATCAAAAAATACCTGCACCGGGCGGGAATTTGCTTAACCCGGAACTGCACCCGGACTGCACCCGGGCGGAAAAAACGGGACTGATACCGGATAAGAAGACCGGACCTGGTGCGAGCGGTACGATCCCACTGCCCGGAGTGCTTTCTGTCCAAGAGTTCAGGAAGGTTGATCCGGAATTTTTCGGGAGGTGCGATGTATGTTCTGTTCACCCGGTTGCGTACCGGGATGAGAACACGCATACGAGTTTGTGCCAGGTATGTTATGGGCGGCTGGTGAGAGAGGGGAATGTGATGGGGATATCATGATGGGATCCTGAACTGGTTTCCTGCCGGTCTTTCACGGTATTATGCGAGCGGGAACATGAGGTTGCGTCGTATGATTGCGACGACCCTCCCAAAAAAATATTCGTGGGGATTTTTTCCCACATCTTTTTATTTTACAGTTCAGGTCCACTTGCCGATTACCGGTGTATCAGTTGATAGACCATACACAATCGTGTAGGCGCCGTTGCGATAGAACACACCACCGCGATATACGCCTACTTCAGAAATGCCGTCTCCGTTCCAGTCGCCGATTACCGGTGTGTCAGTTGAGAGACCATACACTATCGCGTCAGCACCATTGCGATAGAACACTCCGTCGCGATAGACGCCTACTTCAGATATGCCATCTCCGTTCCAGTCGCCGACTACCGGTGTGTCAGTTGATAGACCATACACAACCGCGTCAGCACCATTGCGATAGAATACACCACCGCGATACACGCCGACCTCTGATATGTGATCTCCGTTCCAGTCGCCGATTACCGGTGTATCAGTTGATAGACCGTACACAATGTCTGTAGCACCGTTGCGATAAAACACACCGCCGCGGTACACCCCGACTTCAGATATATGATCTCCGTTCCAGTCGCCGACGATGGGTGTATCTGTTGCTATGCCATACACAACCGCGTCAGCACCATTGCGATAGAACACTCCACCGCGATAAACGCCTACATTATCAACACTGGATGGCGCATTCACCGTGATGTAATTCGTCTTTGTGCAAACATTGCTACCCGCCGAGTTGGTTGCAGTCAGTGCTACGGTGTAAGTACCGACACTTGTGTAAGTATGTGAAGGGTTCTTTTCAGTGCTGGTACTCCCATCACCGAAATTCCAGATCCAGCTGGTTGGGGAGTTGGTCGAGCTGTCAGTGAATGTGATGGTCAATGGAACTACACCGGATGCCGGCGAGCCGGTAAAACCAGCAACCGGGACTACTCCACTGGAAGTGACCGTGATGTAATTTGACTGTGTGAAGGTGTTACTGCCTGCCGAGTTGGTCGCGGTTAGTGAGACCGTATAGGTACCATCACTTGTGTAGGTGTGTACCGGGTTCCGCTGCGTGGCATTCACTGACGTCCCGTCACCGAAGTTCCATGACCATGATGTTGGGTTTGCCGAAGAAGGCGCAAATTTCTGGATCCGATTGCCATGCCATTCGGAGACGTAGACATTCCCCCACAAATCGACCGCGACACCTTCGGGCCAATCGAACTGCCCGTCACCGGTTCCCTCTGTCCCCCATTTAGCTAAAAATGTCCCTGAAGGACTAAACTTTTGGATCCGATTGTTATTCTGATCAGCGACGTAAACATTACCCGACAGATCTACTGCGACACCCTGGGGTTCGCTAAATTGCCCGTCACCGGAACCTCCTGATCCCCACTTTGCTAAAAATGTCCCATCAGACTTGAACTTCTGGATTCGATTGTTGTACCTGTCAGCCACATAGACATTGCCAGACGAATCAACCGCGACACATTGGGGTTCGCTAAATTGCCCGTCACCGGATCCCTCTGTCCCCCATTTAGCTAAAAATGTCCCATCAGATTTGAACTTCTGGATTCGATTGTTCCAATATTCAACGACGTAGACATTGCCCGATAAATCAACAGTGATACCTGATGGACCATAGAACTGACCATCTCCCGACCCCGGTGTCCCCCACTTCGCTAAAAATGTCCCAGTAGAATTGAACTTCTGGATCCGGTGGTTATACGTATCAGTAACGAAGACATTACCTGACAGATCTACTGCTACATCATCGGTCCAATCGAACTGCCCGTCACCGGTTCCCTCTGTCCCCCATTTAGCTAAAAATGTCCCTGAAGGACTAAACTTCTGGATCCGACTATTCCACGTATCAGCAACGTAGACATAACCCAACGAATCTACCTCGACACCACTGGGGCGCTCGAAATGCCCGTCTCCTAAGTTATGTGATCCCCACTTTGCTAAAAATGTCCCATCAGACTTGAACTTCTGGATTCGATTGTTATCCGTGTCAGCGACATAAACATTTCCTGATGAATCTACTGCGACACCCTCGGGAGAGTCTAACTGCCCATCATCGGATCCCTCTGTCCCCCATTTAGCTAAAAATGTCCCATCAGACCTGAACTTCTGGATTCGATTGTTGTACCATTCAGCCACATAGACATTACCTGATGAATCGACCGCGACACCTTCGGGATAGTTGAACTGCCCGTCACCGGATCCCTCTGTCCCCCATTTAGCTAAAAATGTCCCTGAAGGACTAAACTTCTGGATTCGATTGTTATCCGTGTCAGCGACATAAACATTTCCTGATGAATCGACCGCGACACCTTCGGGATAGTAGAACTGCCCATCACCGGATCCCTCTGTCCCCCATTTAGCTAAAAATGTCCCATCAGACTTGAACTTCTGGATCAATTGGTTCCAACAATCAACGACATAGACATTGCCCGACGAATCGACCGCGACACCTTCGGGATGGCGGAACTGCCCATCGCCAGATCCATAAGATCCCCACTTCGTTAGAAATGTCCCATCAGACTTGAACTTCTGGATCCGGTTGTTTCCCGTATCAGCAACGTAGACATAACCCAACGAATCTACCCCGACACCTTCGGGTTCGCTAAATTGCCCGTCACCGGAACCTCCTGATCCCCACTTTGCTAAAAATGTCCCATCAGACTTGAACTTCTGGATTCGATTGTTGTACCTGTCAGCCACATAGACATTGCCAGACGAATCAACCGCGACACTGGAGGGACCAGTGAACCCCTCCTCATCTATGTGATCCGGCCATTTGGTGACAAACACATACGGATCACTAGTGGATGTAGATGCAATGTTGTCAAGAGGCGAACCCGGGGCAGGGCTATTCAATTCTTCATGAATATAATCATGAGACTCTCTTAAATCACGACGGCTGTGTGGATCCGGGGTACTGATAGGATCAGATACTAATTCAACCGGTATCTCGTTCGCGGAACGTATCGGGGTGGCGATATTCTGGTAATGCATCTGTGGGTCATAGGGTTTTTCCTTCACAGTTCTGATGAATTCCGGTTTGGAGGGTGCTATGTCTAAATCATCGCTTGTTACCTTGGTAATTGGAACAAACATTTCTGGTTCCGGGTTCCGTGCTCCGGATGTACCCTGTGCCTGGATAGTTTTTGTTATGTAATCAGATCCGGATTTCTGTTGATTTTGGGCAGGTGAATCCGTTTGCATGTTCGTCGAGAGGTCAGTGAATGTGACAGTTAATGGTGCCGCCCCGCTCCGTGGGCTGCCGGTGAAGTTTGTGACCGGAAGTATGGTATTGATCTTGAACCCCGCAGATAATGTTGCTGACTGATATTCAGGAGTTGTTATTGTTACATCCCATGTACCTATCGAAGCCTCTGATGGAATGTTAAAATTACAATTTATCTGGCTGGGTGAAGCAACTATCACATTATCAGCAAATATGTCAGATTGCCCGCTTTTACTTAATTTAACAGTTGAATTGGGCTGGAAATTACCACCCCAAAGATCATCAATAGTCACAGTGGTTCCACTATACCCAATCTCTGGAATGATGTAGCTAATAGTTGGTTGTGGAGGTAATGAATAAACCGTCAGGGCAGTTTCCCGTTCTAAATTTGCACTTTGATTTATTGCAGTAATCCCGTATTGGTATATCCCAAGTTTATCCAACAAATACGACAACGAGTAAATTCCATCTCCACTGATTGAATCTCCATTGGTACCATCGTCATGGAGATATGAAGTAGATAATATACCCTCTGGATCGGTTGTATTCATCTGAACTGTTGCACCCTTGACATACGATGTTCCAGTTATTATTTCGGCTTGGATAACTGCATATTCATGCTGATGAAACACATTATCCAATCGATTGGTTCCTGCAGTAAAAGTTAGGTCGCTGGAAAGAAGACAGGTCAATGTATATGGTTCACCAGTTACTGGTATATCGACAGGATCAATTTGAGCAGTCCAAACACCAGGTTCGGGATTGCCAATCTCATACCAGATACTTGTAGTATCCTTGTAGTAACTCAGTTGCTGATACGTATTCCCTGATGGCGAAATCAGTGTCAGGTTCAGATCGCTTCCCGGCCAGCCTAAATGGAACCAAGTCTTTCCTGTTGTCTTATCAACCAACATGTATAGTGTTGATGATTGACCATGGGGTAGGTTGCCCTGGTTTGAATATCCAACTTCTGCTACCTCTAAATATTCCTGCTCATTGGAAGGGATATTATTACTAGATGCTTTTGATGGATCGTTAAGATATTCAATAATTCTTAAATCTACAGATTGACTATTAGTTGCTGTTGTATGCGTTTCTCCCGAGAAGTAATCTATTCCTGCCCCGGAAAGTTTGCTTTGTTCAACAGCAACAATACCATCCCCCAGATTGGTCCAGTAATATTTTCCTGTAGATACATCCTTTGCTCGTGTCTTTCCTGAAAAAAAACTAGAATACGAATTGCTATTTTCACCATTATATCCAACAATAACCCTGTATATTACATTATCCACTCTCATAGCATAACTTCGCTCGAGATTCCAGACGGTCTGGCTCGTGGTCTTCATGGCGGTAACAGCTGGTTCACTTCCCCAAAAGTGAATGCCAAAAACCTTGTTAAACCATGACGCATACCAAGATGGTTGCCAGTCTGCGATTGCTGCACCATGATTGACAGGACAGACTCCTATCCATTGCCGCACATTCTTGCTGCCCCCCATGTCTTCCATATAGATTCTGGAGACCATCGCGCCCATCGAATGGCATACTATGTCCACTTTTCCATTGTATTTTTTGTCAGCTTTGTATTTGTCGATAAAAGTATCCAATGCAACAGCATATTGATATGGATCTTCTAAACCGGGTGCATAGTCAAATGTTGCATATGGGATGTCCTCCTGTTTCAAATAACCCATTAGCATTTGCCAAGTCTCCGGTGATCCTCGCCACCCGTGAACAAGGATGACTGGAGTCCCAATGTGAAAATTCACGTCTGTGTTACTTTGGGCTGTCCCTTGGGTAACGATAACATTCCAGTCTCCATTCTTGGCAGCACTAGGGATTGTAAATGTGCCGCGAATCGTTGTTGAGGAGTCAACGGTAATTCCGGTAGCGGTGATAGGTGAGGAATCGGTGCGGATCAGTTGCACTACGGCATTGTTATTGAAATTTTCTCCAGTAAGTTCAAAATTTACAATTTCAGCTCTATTTCCATAATTCGGGGAGATAACGGTGACAACTGGAGTGGGTGTGGGTGTAGGTGTGGGGGTGGGTGTAAGTGTGGGTGTAGGCGTGGGGGTCGTACTCTTGTAGATTCTAAAGCAACAAGCAGAAGTACTCCAATCACTCTGCTTTAAATTAACGGTCCAATAATCAGGATTGCCATCCAGTGGTATATCTTGAGGTATAGTTACATAACATTCCATAACATCCATGTATGGAGATAATATTGGATCAGGACCGACTACTTTCTCACCAGTTGCTTGAATGTCTGGTGCATTAGGATGAGAGAGCCATACCTGTACATCACTCTTGAAGGCAGGATTAGTACTGGCAAATATTTGCATGAAATATGTCCCGCCCTGGGCCCCCCAAGCTGCATCATCGCTAAAATAAATCCATTTAGTTTCAGAGTCAGGTGATGTATTCGTGAGTTGTTTATCTGTAGGTAATCCGGTTGGGGACCCATTTTGTATCACTTCGTTTGTACCTATAGTATTTCCTGCAATCCCATTTTGTGACGAACAACTTGCCGCTTTAACCGATTGATCTCCTGTCACCGTGGTTACCGGGACAGAACTACACGCAGGAAGGAATTGATTGTTCAATGTACTATTGTTCAATACAGAATTATTGTCCGTGCTGGTTCCTTCAGCCACAGCAGCGGTAATCAAAAGACAACTCATTGCAATAAATAGTGTACAAAAAATAACCGGGTATTTCATTGAATCTTGTCCAATTATTATAACGTTATTGGCAGTAAAGTAATTACTCCCAATTCGGTAATAAATTGAGGCTGTTGCACAGCTATTCCCGATTGTACTTTTGTACCTGTTGAGATCAGAAATATCCCTATATTTTTGCTGGAATGCATTCTTTTCAAAACTAATTGTACAAATAGGTAACTTTTTTTAAGTTATGCAACGGCCTCAATTGGTCGTTTAAAACATCGGCTAAGATAATATCCTGGATGGGATGATCTCACTGTTTGACCAAACAAAGGAGACCCCCAAAATTTTGTATTTAAAAGCTCGGAATTTTTACGGAATATCTTATCAACAGCCCGTGTTCTGTATAATGCCGAGTTAAAATTCGAAAACGAGGTAAGTGAAGTCTTAATCCACTCCCCTTTATGGAGCACGGTTTGTAATAATCCCAATAATCTGTTGGAAGTTATGGGATCAACACCCCGGGCCAGCACAAGCCCGATAATTGCAATCGATAAAGCACGGCACCCCTGCATCACATGCTCATTCTTCCCGAACGCCCCGACCATCTGCCTTGGCATCCGCTTGCATCCCCCGCTGGATCAGTTTCGGCAGGAACTCGAAACAGCGGCATGAACACACTCATCTCCAAGATGAATGCAAGAGCGATTCCTGTCCTTCCCGCGAGATAGCACCCGGCTGGCACAGCGAACACACCCACCGCCAGCATCGCTGCCATCTCCACTTCACCAAGCCAGAATTAGTGCGGTTGCTCTGTGTAGATCTCAATGTCTTCCGGAACGAGCCAGTCTATCCTAAAAATCCCGATGGTGTTCATCGTCCCGTAACAGATCGCGTGCGTGTGGTACGGCTCTGCCTTCAGACCGATGAACAGCACGCACCCCTCCATCCCGGCAGCCCGGGCACATCCCCCATTCTCACCAGCCGCCCGTAACTCTCCGGAAACAAACGAGTTTGGGTGCCTCTCCCCACCACTCCAGTGGCAAAGCCCCGACTCGCACCAACACACTCTGCCCCCCGCATCCTGCTCAGTGGTTGCCGTTCACCTGGAACCGTTCATTCCCGGAAGAGTGCAGTAGAGCGAATTATCGCATTGCGGGAAAATGAGGGGTCGTTATTCGATTGCGACTACACTCAAAAAATATTCGTGGAGATTTTTCCCCACATCTTTTTATTTTACAGTTCACGTCCACTTGCCGATTACCGGTGTATCCGTTGATAGACCATACACAATCGCGTCTGCACCGTTGCGATAGAATACACCACCGCGATACACGCCTACTTCAGAAATGCCATCTCCGTTCCAGTCGCCGATTACCGGTGTGTCAGTTGATAGACCATACACAATCGCTTCTGCACCATTGCGATAGAACACACCGTCACGGTACACGCCGACATCAGATATGTGATCTCCATTCCAGTCGCCGATTACCGGTGTATCAGTTGAGAGACCATACACTATCACGTCAGCACCGTTGCGATAGAACACTCCGCCGCGATACACACCTACTTCAGACACGCCATCTCCGTTCCAGTCACCGACTATAGGTGTGTCAGTTGAGAGACCATACACAATGTCGGTAGCATCCTTGCGATAGAACACACCGTCGCGGTACACGCCAACCTCTGATATGTGATCTCCGTTCCAGTCGCCGATTACCGGTGTATCAGTTGATAGACCATACACAACCGCGTCTGCACCGTTGCGATAGAACACTCCATCGCGGTAGATGCCTACATTATCAACACCCGATGCAGCATTCACCGTGATATAGTTAGCAACCGTTTTGGCATTCGATCCGTATGCATTTGTTGCGGTCAGTGCCACGGTGTAAGTACCGACACTTGTGTAGGTGTGAGAAGGGTTCTGTTCAGTAGATGTAGAATCATCTCCGAAGTTCCATGACCATGATGTCGGTGAGCCTGTTGAAGTATCGGAGAACTGGACTGTGAGTGGGGAATTACCTGATGTCGGGGTAGCGGTGAAATTGGGAATTGGTGTATTTTCGACATCATTATAAGTTTCATTCAACGTGAACCCTTGCATATAATTCCTTGAATAACTCCATTTATTCGACACATTCGTTGATCCACCGGCATAATGCACATAATTCGGTAACAAGTACGCTGGAGTGTTTGCGATATAACTTGATTCACTATCTACGGATGCATCAGTACAATCAAAATCAACAGTAAATCCGGGATGGTATTCGATTGGAGAGCCACTTTGATCAATACGTTTTACGTTTATTATTACTGAAAAGTAATAAGTCCTGTTCGCTTCGACAGGAGTTTTATTTACAAAATCAATTTTATGAATATCTTCAGGGTAGGCATCTTCCCATATCGGAAAATCAGTTTTAAACGAATCCAATAAAACTGTTGCATTCACCTTTGAGTTTTTAGACGTTTTAATTTCCCCCCAGATATGATTGTATGCCGTATTCACGTAAGCATTGGTTGTATTTTCAAAAATGACCGAAAAGTTTGCAAGCTGGTATCCATCTGAAGAAAATATGCTGTTGTTTATCGTCCGGTGAACGGTTATTGGTATATAACGTTCATACAGGTAATCAGATTTGGCGCCAGTGATAAGCCAGCTATTTTCGGCAATAGTTACATTGTCGGGAAAGACCCATTGGATTAACGATCCGGTCTTTTGGGCATATTCTGGTCTATCATATTGAATAATATTATCCGCGTCGAAACCATAGGTAATATTTCCCAAAATTGTATCTGGGGTATTATCATAATTTTGAATACTTACTGAATATCCATACTGTACAATGTAGTTTCCTTTGAATAGGGAGTCGTTATTCGATTTGAAGGATTCTGTTCCCTGAGTCTGAAAGTTAGCTCTTGGTATTGCGACTACCGGAATAATCAGTAAAAAAAGAAGAAGTAAACACACTATCCGACATTCGGCAGATCTTTTTTCAGGAATAGTATTTTTCAAAGCCCGCTCCAAACATTCCAGTAATTCGAATAATTTCCTCATTGACATTTAACAAACGGCAGTGGACAGTGGAATCAACAAGT